>Ga0116182_1004750_pt1 | contig 11843 bp, 12 predicted proteins | sample AD_UKC077_MetaG_FD_89805 | JGI IMG/M metagenome (GOLD analysis project Ga0116182, IMG submission 89805) | Active sludge microbial communities of municipal wastewater-treating anaerobic digesters from USA - AD_UKC077_MetaG | ecosystem: Engineered > Bioreactor > Anaerobic > Digestate | place: USA...
ACCATTCGCGACGGCCACCGCAAGATGGAAGCGGAGATGGAGCAGATGTATCTGCGGGAGGCGGACAAGGAATCGGCCAGTGGTGGAGCGCCGGAGGGGCTGCAGTCCATGCTGGGGAGACGGCTGGCGGAGCATCGCCGTGTGCTGGCGGCCATGCCTGCCGGCGAACAGGCGGCCCAGGCAGTTTATCTGCGCAATGAAGACCCATACGGTGTGGACCTGGCCCCGCTGGGGCAGACTGGCTACGGACGGCCACTGGTGGTGATCAATCCGGCATATTTCGACAAATCCCTGCCGCGCAGCGCCATGCAGATCATCACCGTCCAGAGTGGCCACCTGTTTTTTGAAGACAACCTGCCGGAGGACTCCTGCCTGCTGATCAACCCGGGCAGCATCCTGCTGCGCAAGACCCTGCGCGAGACACGCTGGAGCAGGATCGTGGAACTGTTGGCACCGTAAGCGGAGAAAGCCCATGCCCATCAAAAAGCCCCGCCTTGGCATCCTGCACAAGATACTGTTTTCCTTTCTGGCAGTTGCTCTGCCGCCGCTGCTCTTCCAGGTCTATAACGGCGCCAGCAATCTGGCCGAGACCGGCATGCTGGTATTGCAGCAGGTGGAACAGATGGGAGCCAGAAACCTGAAGCAGACCGATGAGCTGGGAAAAACAGCTGTCGCAGACAGCGTCAAGGCGCTGGACAAGAAGGCCACCGAGGCCATCGAGGTGCGTACCGTTGAACTGGCCCAACGCGTCGCCGATTTCCTTTATGAGCGCGATAAAGACCTGATCATGCTTTCCCTGCTCCAGCCCGATCCAGAACTCTACCTGAAGATATACCAGGCTGCCCGCCGGGATGTGATCTCCACCGACCACACCAGCGTCAAAGGGGCAAAACCCAGTTCGCTCAAGTCCAGCAACCCGGAAAATGACCATTCCTGGCGCCACATGCCGCCACTGAATTTCAAAAAGGTTTCACGACCGCTGTACCGGGAGATCACCTACATCGACCTACAGGGGCAGGAAAAGATCAAGATCAGGGACGGGCGCATCAGTAAAGAGTTGCGGGACATCAGCCGCAGGGAGCACACATACTGCCGGGCCGAAACATATTTCCGGCAACTGTCCGGCCTGAAGCCGGGTGAAATCTATGTTTCCAATGTAATCGGCGCCCATGTACCGGGCTGGATATACAAGGATGACAAGGGCAATATTGCCGTCAAACCTGGCAGTGCCTACGCCGGCAAGGAAAACCCGAAGGGCAGAAAGTTCGAGGGGATCATCCGCTGGGCCACACCGGTTTTCAATAGCCAGGGCGACAAAACCGGTTATGTGACCATGGCCCTGGATCATATCCATGTCATGGAATTCACCGACCACGTCATCCCGACTGAAGAGAGATTTACGGTTCTGTCCGACGGCGGCTCCGGCAACTATGCTTGGATGTGGGACTATCGTGGCAAGAGCATCTCACACCCGCGCGACTTCTTCATTATCGGCCATAACCCCTTAACCGGCCAGGAAGTGCCGGGCTGGCTCAGCCAGGAAACCTATAACACCTACAAAAAGAGCGGGCTGACGCTGGAGGAATTCACGCGGCGTCTGCCGTCCTTCCACAACTTCAGCCAGAAAAAGGCCCCGGCGGCCGAACAGATCCGCAGCGGCAAGATCTCACTGGACTGCCGTATCCTCGATACCGCCCCACAGTGTGAAGGATGGCATGGCGGCACAGAGGACGGCGGTTCCGGTTCATTCCTGATCCTGTGGAGCGGCCTTTGGAAACTGACCACCTATGCCGCCATACCATATTTTACCGGCCAGTACGGCAGCACCAGCCGCGGTTTCGGCTATGTGACCCTGGGTGCCAATGTGGATGAATTCCACAAGGATGCAACCATTACCCGGACAATGATAGAAAAACGTCTTGCCGAAGAGGCGACAATCATTGCAGGCCAGAACAGCCAGACCCTGGCTTTTATCAAGAATCAGTCCAGCCGCCACCGCTGGCAGATGCTGATCATCACCCTGCTGACTATCGGCGCTGTCATCGTTATAGCGGTCTTTGTCAGTATCAGTATTACCAAGCCGCTGCGCACCCTTACCAATGGCGCCATGGCCATGGGCAAAGGCCAATTGGAACAGACCATCCCCGTGACTTCCAGTGATGAAGTCGGGCAACTGGCTGTCACCTTCAACGAGATGGCCCGTTCCATTGCCGAGCTGGACAAGATGAAATCAGATTTTGTGACGATCGCATCCCACGAGCTGCGCACCCCGATCCAGGCCATGCTGCTGAGTGTGTCCGGCATACTGGAAGGTTACTCCGGCAATATCGACGATGAGGTGCGCGAAGACCTGCAGATAGCCAGATCCGGCATCGAACGGCTGATGCGGCTGGTCGAGAGCCTACTGAACCTCTCCAGGATCGAGTCACGCAAGATCGAACTGACATTCGAACCGGTTCAACCCGCGGAAATGATCAGCCAGGCGATAGCAGCAGTTAGTGACCTGGCCACCGGACATGGACACACCATAACCACACAAGTGCCGGATGGCCTGCCTGCCATTGATGTTGACAGAGACAGAATCCTACAGGTATTGATCAACCTGCTCAGCAACGCCATCAAGTACAATCCTGATGGCGGGCGCATCAATCTGGGTGTAGAATTGTCTGCAGACCATATCCGCTTCATAATTGCTGACAACGGCTATGGTGTGCCGGAAAATGCCCGTGAGGACATCTTTAAGAAATTCTTCCAGGCCGACAGCCTGATGTCCCAGAAGGTCGGCGGCACAGGGTTGGGACTGACCATCAGCAGGGGAATTGCGGAACTGCACCACGGCACGATTGTCTGCGACAGCCCGCTATCACCCAATCTGTTCCCGGACTGGCCTTTGGGCGACGAACGTCACGGCTCGCTTTTCACCGTTAGCTTGCCGCTGAAAGGTTCATCAATTGCTGGCTTAAATGAAAGTGATCGAGGTTGATATATGTCTAAAAAGATACTCGTAGTAGACGACGAAGAGGTGATCTCGGCCTATCTGCAGAAAAAACTCGAAAAACTAGGCTACTGCACAATAGTGGCCAACGACGGCGAAAAAGCGCTCAATGCCGCCATCAACGAAAAACCTGATATCGTGCTGATGGATGTCAAACTGCCCAGAATGACCGGCACCGATGTCTGCCGACTGCTGAAAACCGATCCGAAAACCGCTAATATCCCGGTGATACTGCTTTCTGCCAAGGCGCAACCGGCAGAGATCCAGGCCGGCCTGGATGCCGGTGCCGACAAGTATCTATGCAAACCCGCCAGCTTTCCGGAGATACTGGAGACCATCCGTTCTTTTGAATCGGCATAACTTGGCGGCCAGAATATGAACAAGGAAAATACAATGCAGGACGAGCAATTACGCAGACTGCTGCAGCAATACATCTTCAACCTGGAGGATGCCCAGGAAAAGGCAGAAGAACTCAGCGCCGCCAATGAGGGTCTGCAGCGCACGACTGAATTCTTCAAGGCCGTACTCAACTGCACACCCCACGGCATCTGTCTTGTAAAAAGGCATACCTTCCAATGGTGCAGCCCGGCGTTTACAGAAATCCTTGGCTGGACCCAGCAGGATCTGCCCGCGCTCTCCATCCTCGGCATCTGTTCCTGCCGATCCGATTTCGACGAAATCGAAGCATATCTCAACTCTGCCGATGCCGGTGTTTTTTTGCATGGAGAATTCAACTTCATGCACAAGGACGGACGGGTCATCGCCTGCATACTGTCCGCGCGACCTCTTGACACACATGACCGGTCACGCGGCCATGTGTTTTCATTTACCGATTTCACCGAGCTCAAGGCTGCCCGGGATATTTGCAGGAACAGGGCCGAAGAGCTGCAGCTTTCCAATCAGCAGCTCAACCGGGAAATTGCGGAACGTGCTAAAGCAGAAGCCGCCCTTAACGAATATAAGGAGCATCTGGAGGAACTGGTTGCAAAACGGACCGAGCAGCTCAACGAAACCAATCGCCGGCTGCTGCAGGCCCAGAAGATGGAAGCGGTCGGCACCCTGGCCGGCGGCATTGCACACGACTTCAATAATCTGCTGACCGGCATCCGTGGTTATGCATCATTGATGCTGCACGGCATGGAATCTGATCACGTTCATTTCGACAAGCTCAAACTCATTGAAGAGATGGTCAAAAGCGCCTCCGATCTTACCAGCCAGTTGCTGGGCTTTGCGCGGGGCGGCAAATATGTGCTTAAAACCATTGACTTGAATGAACTGCTGCAAAAAAGCGCCGCCATGTTCTGCCGGGCCAGACATGAAATCACTACCCACCTGAACACCGGCAAAAAACCGGTCCTGGTTGAGGCTGACCGCACCCAGATGGAACAGGTGCTGCTGAACCTGTACATGAACGCCTGGCAGGCCATGCCCAGGGGCGGGGAGATGACCATCTCCTGCAAATCGCTCCAGCTTGACGAAACCGAAGCGGCACGTCACAACCTGGCACCCGGACACTACGCCGCCATGTCTGTCAGCGACAAGGGGGTTGGCATGGATGAGGCAACCATGCGCCGAATTTTCGAACCCTTTTTCACCACCAAGGATATGGGGCGCGGCACTGGTCTGGGGCTGGCATCCGCCTACGGCATCATTATAAATCATCACGGCACCATCGAGGTGGAGAGCCGCAAATGGGTCGGCAGCACCTTCACCGTCTTTCTGCCGATTTCAAATGCCCAGGCCCCCTCAATAGCAGAAGCTGCCGAATCTGAGGTTGCAAAAGGTGCCGGCACCATACTGCTGGTGGATGATCAGCCCATGCTGCTGAATGTGGGCAAGGAGCTGCTGGAATTGCTGGGATACCGGGCCATTACCGCCCAGAGCGGGGCCAAGGCCATTGAGTGCTACCTGAAGGAGCGCGACGCCATCGATGTGGTGATACTGGATATGATCATGCCTGTGTTAAACGGCCACGACACCTACCTGCAGCTAAAGGCCATCAACCCCAAAATCAAGGTACTGCTTTGCAGTGGCTACAGCATTGACAGCCATGCCTCGGAATTGATCCAACTGGGCTGCAACGGCTTTCTGCAAAAGCCATTCGACCTGAACGAGCTGTCCAAGGCACTCAAAGATATCATCAACTGAACAAGCCACTGTTCAGCGCCCATGAAACTCCCTGATGAGCCTTGCCCGTTCAAAACCCTGCTTTTCGGCCTTCTGCATCAGCGCGTCGTAGAGTACCGGCGCCATCTGTGGCGTGCGGCTCAACAGCCAAAGGTACTTGCGATTGGGCGTACCGACCAGCGCGTACTCGTAATCCCGCCCGAGATCAATGATCCAGTAGTCCCCCCGAAAGGGCCAGAAAAAGGACACCTGCAGCCTTGAGTTGACAGGCGGATCCACTACCCAGGCCCGGCCAACGGCGATACGCTCCTCACCGCTGTCTTTATCGCGGCAGCTGTTCAGCACCCTGATATCGCCATCATCCCGCAGGCTGTAGACCGCCCGGCTGCCAAGGCACCCCTGCTGAAAACTGTTGGGATAGCGTGCGATTTCGTACCAGGTTCCCAGATAACGATTCAGATCGACACGCTCCACGGTCTGCAGCGAGGGATAATCGTTTGCTGCATGCCGTGCACAACCGCACAGGAGCACAAACAGCACAATTGCCAGATGTTTCATGATACCCTCCCGGTTCTATTTTTTGCATGTCGTCATGTTGTGGAACAGTTGAGATTACGGTACTATTTAGTTTCGATCCGGAAACTCCGGATGAGAAACTATTGGTTTTTCGATTTGGAAAGCGGGGATTTTTTCTCCTGGCAAGGAAATCAAGGTTTTGTGCGGGGGCGTAAACAGGTACTCCGCACAAGCAAAACCGAAGATTGACGACGCCAGGGTGGAAAAGCACCCTTTCCGGACGGAAACTATTCATTACCATGCGCACCAGACATTATCGCACATCACATCATGGAGACAAGTCATGCCGGATAATCTTTTCATTCCCTCTGTAGACATGAGAATTGTCGCCCTGGAGGAGTACAACCGTCGCCAGAAAGCCAAGGCGGAAAAGTATATCCCCCGCGAGGACAAACCACGCCCCTGCATCACCCTTTCACGGGAGTTCGGCTGCGAGGCCTACCCGGCTGCCGAAAAGTTGTGTGAGCTGATGCGGCAGAAAACCGGCGAGGAGTGGCTGCTGATGGACAAGGCACTGCTGGATGAACTGGCCCGCCGCCATAACCTGTCCAGAGAAATCCTTGAAAACCTTGGAGACCAGAACCGTTTCCTGAATGAATTCCTGGCCACATTCTCATCCCGCTGGGCAAGTCATGAGGATTACTTCAGAAGCCTGAGCAGATACATACTCTCGTTGGGAAACCGGCAATGTGGTCATCGTTGGCCGCGGCGGCGCCGTGGTGACCAGCCACCTGGAAAACTGTCACCACTTCAAGATCTTTGCCTCGATGAAATTCAAGGTGGCTTCGATCGCCAGACGTACGGCGATTGCCCCTGAAGAGGCCGAAAAACTGATCATTAGCAAGCAGGCCCAGCGTGATCGTTTCAACCGGGAATTCCTGGATCTTCACAAGCATGACAACAGCTTTTATGACATGCTCTTTAACAACGACCACATGTCTGCGGTGATGATCGCCGAGACAATTGCCGATTACATGGTAAAACAATAGGGCAAGGTCAATATCACACAGGAGGTGTTTCATGGGTTCAAAGGGACGCGAGATTATCGGTATGGACGTGGACAAACTGATCGACCTGCTGCGGCGGGCCTACTGCGATGAGTGGCTGGCCTACTATCAATACTGGCTGGGGGCAAAACTGGTCAAGGGGCCGATGAAGGACGCGGTTGGAGCCGAACTGCTTCAGCACGCCACTGAAGAACTGGCCCATGCCGACATGGTGGCCATGCGCATCATCCAGCTGGGCGGCACGCCGGTCACCAAGCCGGAAGAGTGGTACAAATTCACCAACTGCGGTTATGACGCCCCGGATGACCCGTTTGTGAAGACACTGCTGGAGCAGAACATCAAGGGTGAGCAATGCGCCATCGCCACCTATAAAAAACTGATGGACATCACCAGGGATGCCGATCCGGTGACCTACAACATGGTGCTGACCATCCTCAGCCAGGAAGTGGAGCACGAGGAGGATCTGCAGTCCCTGCTGGAAGATTTTGAGCTGATGATGACGAGGTAGTATTCGTTGGCCGTGTCCGTTGACCGTAATCCGTAACTGATATTGTCACGGACCCGGCCAACGGTCACGGATCACCGGTTTTCTACCAGATATACTCCCCCGCAATTTCCCGCTTGTCTTTGCCTGCCAGGATATGCATCACACGCAATTGTTTCAGCTTCAACGGTGAGAGTGAGCCGAGCGGGATGTAAACGATCTTGCGCCCAATACGCGCCGCCATCTGCCTGAAGATGCTGCGCGGCGGACGGGCCGCCACGTAGACCACATGTGTTTCCAATGCATAGTCCAGCCCTGCCATCAGCAGCACCTCCGCCTTGCTGTTGGCAAATCCGTAATCCTGGTCATGCCAGACATCCAGCATGCGGCGGGGCGGGTAGGACAGCATGAATCCGCCATACTCGCAGCGACAGATGCCCGGCCCGACCACATTTCCGGCCGGGTCGGTGGCGTAAAAGGCCATGTCCGATTCCTGCTCATGCTCCCCCAGCCAGGTCATGGCATAAGGATAACGCTTGTTGCCCCGATCCTCGTCAAAGATGACCACAACGCATCCCACCCCGCCTTTGGCGCGCTGCTGCTCCCGCACATAGATCGCCCCTTGATGCGCGTTGCGCAGGGTCTCACGCATATCAATGCCGTCCAGCATGGAGCTGGTGAATCGTTCACAACGGGTCAGCTCTTCGGAAAGCTGCAGGCACCCCTTGGCCTTCAGAAAGGCGCCGTAGGCCTCGATGGCCAGATCCTCCGGCGGATAGGAGCAGATGGAGGGGTCGTCAAAACCCTCCAGCCATTCGCCCGGCCGTTGTTCCCTCTTGCGTTTGAGAAAGCCCAGCCGTGACAGCCCCTTGTTGCGCTTCTGTCTGGGTCGGAAACGGATCAGACGACTGGCGCCCCACAGCTCCTCCGCCGAAATGCGCATGGTCGGCAAGTCGCTGATCTCGTTCTGCCAGGGATAGAAGACTGCCAGGCGGCAGAAGGCATGGGCAAAGTTGTCGTCAATGCAGCCGCGGGCCGCGGTCAGCATCTGAAACAGGTCAGGCAGCAGCATGCCGCCTGTCATGGCATAGTTGCGGCAGAATTTGAAAAAGGCGCGTTTTTGCCAGATATGCACCGGCTCTCCGGTTTCCTGGCGATAATGGCGGGCTGCTTCGTTAAACAGCCGGTAGATAATGCGCTGGCGGTCGGGGAACGCACCTTCGGCGCCTGTATGACGGGCTGCACGGCGGATGGCGTTGTCCAGCAATCTCTCTTCCGGCAGATCCTGTTTGCCGCCGGCGAGCAACTCCAGGGCGTGGAAGCGATTGCGCAGGCCGTTACCGGCCTCAACAGGCTCTTCCGGCAGCGGGCCACGCCGGTATTCATAAACAGCCGAGAGAAATGGCGATTCGGCCATGATCTCGCCACAGCACTCCGGGTGCAGGTTGTGGACCGTGATCCCGGCGCGCCTGATCCGCTCCAGCGGTGCGGCCTGCGGGGAGTCGAACAACGTCTTGACCCTTGCCAGATGGGCCATGCCACAGACAAACAGCACCCGTCCATGCCTGGCGGAAAGCTGTTGCAGGCGAAAGGCCATCCCCTGTTCACGGCGGTTGTCCTCCATGTGCGGCAGCTCATCTGTACAGGCCTTGCGGTATTCCGCGTAATAGGACTGCAGGCCGATGCGCTGGATACTATAAGAGTCCGGCAGACACTCATCATGGCATGGATAGCTGTCCGTATCCACATCAACCAGATGCAGCGGCAGCCCGTGTTCCAGGGCCAGCCGGGCGGCCTCGGCCAGCGGATCGGCCGGTTCCACCAGCAGGTACACCGGCTTGCCCTTATCCTGGCCTTCGGCGGTTTGATAGCTGACCAGCGAGACCTGCGGCAGTCGTTTGACGGCACGGCAAAAATGCTCTGCCAGTGTCGGCGGCAACTCGATGGCAACGACATCCGGCTGCAGCTGCCGGAAGGCCTGACGCACCAGCTGGGCGAACTCCATGCGGTAATGCAGCACCGGCAGGGCGTGGATATGGCCGAAATGTTCGAGATATGGTCTGTGTGGCATGGTATTGAATTTAACCTCGGTAGTAGAAAACGCCTGCACGCGCGCTTCCAACTGCCGTATACAGGATTAAGGTTTTGCCAGTCCCTGGTCCCAAGTCACCAGTCCCGGTTTTTACAGATACCTCAGCGCCTCTTCCCCCAGTACCCGTTCCACCGCCAGTCTGAGGAGCTCTTTTGCCTGAAGCCCCTGGGCAGCTGCCATCTTGAGGGCATAGCGGGCGATGTTGATGCCGTCGCGTACCGAGTAGAGTTCATCGGCGTGATGGCTTTTTTGCAGAAATCTGACCACATAGGCCAGCACGGCATCGTCGGCAAAGGGGAGATTTTCCCTGAGGATCAGCAGTTCTTCGTCCGCCTCGGCAAAGTCGATGTAGATCTGCGGCTGCAGACGGGAATGGATGTATTCCGGCAACTCGAAGGTGGAGGCATCCTCGTTCATGGTGATCACCACGCGAAAATCCCGGTGGGCTGGTATGCGCAGACCGGTGATGATCGACTCCACGTAACGCCGGTCATCCAAAAGCGGCGCCAGTGATGCCCAGGACTTCTCGCTCATGCGGTTGCCCTCATCGATGATCAGCACGCCGCCAGCCAGCATAGCCGAAACAAGCGATGAAGCGGCATACTGGATCCGTCCGTCCGGGCCGATCACCGGGGTGATGATCAGATCCTCCGGGCGGGTGTCCATGGTGGCTTGAAACAGGTATACCGGCCTGCCAAGACGCTGTGCAGCGGCGTAGGCCAGGGTGGTTTTGCCCACACCCGGCTTGCCGATCAGCCGCGGATTGAAGGGGATATCACGCTCATCAATCACCATCCAGGCCGCCAGCAATTGCTGCAGCAACTCCTCCTGGCCGACCCATTTCAGCGGCAGCTCCACCGGCCCGGCCAGGGAAAGCTCTATCCCGTCAATTACAATGTGATTCATTGTTGCGCCCCCAAAATTGTGGTGCCCATACACACCGTGCTTATAACACAAAAACACCGGATACAAAAAAGGCCCCGCATTGCTGCGGGGCCATCATCTACTGTATTTCAGCCCGACTACTTCTTTTTGGCCGGCTTGGCAGCCTTTTTGGGAGCTGCCTTTTTGGCGGCAGTCTTTTTGACCATGCAGGAAGGCTTGGTGCTAAGATCCTTCAGGTCTTTACCTGCGGTAAATTTGCCAACTGTCTTGGCGGCAATCTTGATCGGTTTGCCGGTCTGCGGATTGCGTCCGGTACGGGCAGCCTTTTTAACTGCGCTGAATGTACCGAAACCAACCAGAGTGACCTTCTGGCTTTCACGCAGCGCACAGGAAATCGCGCAGGTGAATGTTGACAGAGCTTTTTCTGCCTGAACCTTAGTGATACCAGCACCTTCTGCAATCTTTGCTACCAAGTCCGCTTTGGTCATATATGACCTCCCCCTATTAGGTAATCGGGCTTAAAGCCCCTGTAAAACGCACGGTTATCCAGATCACACAATTGTGATGGATAGTACACTTCTTTATTTGCTTGTCAATGATCAATTTTGCTTATTTATGTGAAAAATGGCATTTTTTTGTGCCGTCACCCCCCGCCAACACAGGGATTCAGCAGATTGACGCCCACCCTGGTTCCGGAGGTACTTGTATTCATTAGGTTTTCGTCTTTGCTGTCTGCATAAAAACCGCATGCATTCACATGCTGCTGTCAGCCATCAGAAACAGCAACACGCTCGATCGGCACGGTACAGAATGTGCAGCAATAATAAGCTTTAGATACTGTTCAAGCAGGCAACAGACTTGTAATGTTCAAAAACCAGGGGGTTGGCAATGATTGAAGAGTGCATCAGCAAGCTAAGGAAACTTGACAGACAATGCGCCCGGGTCAATGAAATGACACCGGCCATGCATGTGGAATTCGAACAGGCACTGATTGAACTGCTAAATGATGCTGTCAGCGACAACCACAAAGCGCTGATCGATATGCGCCGTCTTCAGAATGAACTGGAGTTGACCCGCTGGGGACTTAAAGCCGCCTTATCAGAGCTATGCAGGGCAAACGGCAGCAAACACGGCAAAACCTACAAACTGTCCGCCCCATCAGCCAGCCGCTGCAGCCTCGTGCCTACCAATCGGCAAGATCAATAGCACCTACTCATCAAAGGAGAGTAACAGCACCCTGGCAACGGGATTGCGTTTTGCTATCAACTTGGTGCATATTCGGCAAGGAACTGGCGACAGACTAAGACCCCCGTCCAGACGAATTTCATCGGGAAACACGCAAAATGAACACCATTGTCAATATAGAGGAAAAGGCCTTCATGGGCATCATGCTTGCCGCAGTTGAGGCCTATCCCAGCAAGTACTGCGGTTCGCGGCGCCCAAAAGGCTCAACACCCGAAGGAGACGTGCATGGCCTGCTGTTCGGCCAGCAGATACAGAAAGGTTGATCTGCTTTATACACGCACAAGATCATCACAGATACGCATAATGCATTCTGACATCGGCATGGGAGCAGACAATGGCTGAAAACGACCACAGCATGAGCACCACCCGCATTGAATCCCTGGCGGACAACGTTTTTTCCGTTGCCATGACCCTGCTGGTCGTCAATCTGAC
>Ga0116182_1004753_pt1 | contig 11838 bp, 11 predicted proteins | sample AD_UKC077_MetaG_FD_89805 | JGI IMG/M metagenome (GOLD analysis project Ga0116182, IMG submission 89805) | Active sludge microbial communities of municipal wastewater-treating anaerobic digesters from USA - AD_UKC077_MetaG | ecosystem: Engineered > Bioreactor > Anaerobic > Digestate | place: USA...
ATGTATTGGTGATACCTTCAGGATCGAAAGATGCTTTATGGGCTATCAATTTCGGCAGTTGCGGATCACGTACCCACTGGGTGTATCAGTGTCGGGGCATTTTGGAATAGGTCAGTGTTCTATCCCGCTACGAGCTTCTATGCCTTTGGTGTAATAATGTTTGATCTCTTTCATTTCAGTGACCAGATCGGCCACTTCGATCAATTCAGGCGGGGCATATCTGCCGGTAATGACGATTTCGGTTTCTTTTGGTTTTTGCGTGATGATATCGATTAATTCCTGAACTGAAAAGAGTCCGTAGAAAAGAGCAATATTGGCTTCATCCAATACCACGACATCATATTTTCCGGAGAGGATGATCTCTTTAATTTCATGCAATCCCATTCGTGCAGCATCAATATCGGCTTGTGCAGGTTTGTTCCGTATAAAACAATCCAGTCCGTATTGTTTTATCTCCACCATCGGTAGAAATTGTTCTATCGCTTTTACTTCGGAGTAGCATTGTCCTTTTACGAATTGAGCTATAAATACTTTTTTACCTGCTCCTGCGGCTCTCAATGTCAGTCCCAGCGCTGCCGTGGTTTTCCCTTTTCCGTTTCCGGTGTAAACCTGGATATATCCTCTATTTTGCATTTTTTTCATAATACCACAAATTTAAACATTTTTACTCGCTTCTGCCATTTATAAAGGATTGGTCCAAAATTATCTTTTTAAAAAAGTAAAATGCCGTACAAAACGGCTTGTAAACAATATATTATAGCGATTTTACCATAAAAATGGCACAATATTTGTCATCGTTGCAGTATGCAAAAACATGAAATCTATTTAGTGACCGGAGCAACCGGCCACCTAGGACTTACAATAGTATCTCAATTGATTGCCGACGGCAAAAAAGTCCGTGCACTGGCCCTACCGGATGATAAGTTGAACTCGCGCCTGCCTTCTCAGGTTGAGGTTTATTATGGAAACATATTGGACCCTTCTTCTTTGGAGGATTTTTTCCGTGTTGATCCTGATACTGATGTGTTTGTGATTCATTCCGCCGGCATAGTGACCACTTCCATGGAATATCAGCAAATCGTATATGATGTCAATGTTAAGGGGACACGGAATATCATAGATGCCGCACTTAAACACAATGTGACCAAACTTGTGCATGTAAGTTCTGTACATGCCATTCCGGAAAAGCCCAAGGGAGAGGTTATATGCGAGGTTGATCATTTTGACAAAGACCTTGTTTATGGACTATACGCCCGGACAAAAGCTGAGGCGACACAGTATGTTCTGAATGCGGGGAAAAAGGGACTGGATGTTACTGTAATACATCCAACGGGCATTTGCGGCCCCAATTCCCCTGCAAATAACCACTCGGCACAATTGGTGATCACCTGTTGGCGCAGTAAGATGCCTACAGGGGTAGTTGGAGGTTTTGATTTTGTGGATGTTCGCGATGTAGCTGCCGGGATTATTGCTGCCTGCAAGAAAGGGCGCAAGGGAGAATGTTATATACTGAGCAACCGTTATATATCCATTAAAGAATTTTTCCGGACTTTCGAAGATATTACAGGTAAATGGCAACCAAGACTAATGTCACCCATGTGGCTGGTCAAAATATTTATGCCGAGCTATGACCTCTTTTACAAGTTGACAAAACGGACTCCGCTATTTTCCACTCAATCATTGCATATCTTGTCAACAAACTCCCTGTTCTCATCAGAAAAGGCCCGAAATGAGCTGGGTTATACTACCAGACCATTTAGAGATACTCTTGCCGATACGATAGAATGGTTCAAAAAAGAGGGGGTTATCTCCTGAGCGGAGATTTAAGCTATTTTTCTGTCAGAATTATACTTGATGACTCGTAAAAGTATTTGTCATCAATCTGCATCCTTAAATATTGTTCTACTTCTTTTCTTTTGATAAGGACGATTCTTTCCTGGTAAAAATTTGAAACTGTTTCGTTTTGGGAGATATAATAGGAAAATGTTTCACCAGGTTTAATGTTTTTGATAAATGAATATCCAATAATTGTGGGTTGCTCATCCAATATATTCTCAAACATTGCTTCAATTAAAGAGAAGTCGTCTTTTCTCTTTTTAAAGTAATCGTGAACCAACTCCGTATCTGTTCTCTCATTTATCGGTTCCAATGAGACCCAGGTTAAATAGTCCTCATTTGAGTTGTTTTTTATCAGGTACTCCTCTATTATTTCACTTTTATCAGTAATCCCATTGTAATAACTGACCGCGACAGTATCAATATGTATCTGACGTTGGGCATTACATGCCGTAACGACCGGCAGTAAAGTCAAAAGGAGTATATGGACTTTTGTTTTCATTTTCCCCCACCCCGCTCTTGGTAAAATTCCGAAGTGTTGTGCCATTGCGGGTAGGTTTTTTCGTTGGCGATGCGATAACCGACGCTGAAAAAGAGCTGTGCATCTTCGAGCAAGCCATCCAGTTTGTCGCGTTCAGGAACAAACTCGTCGCATGGTTTGTGATAAACATTTTTCCAATAATCGGCGATGATTTGAAGGGTTGCCTCTTTGCCCAGTTCGCGTTGATGGGTATAGCCTTTGGCAAATAGGAACGGAACTCCCTTTTTCATAAAAGGCAGCTGATCGGATCTGAAGAACATTCCATTTTCCGGATTGGGGTCATTGGCAATGTAACGACCTTGTTTTATTGCCTCTGTTTCAAGATATTCGTCCAGTTCGGAGTGTCCGAGTCCGGTCACGGTGACATCTTCAAATCTCCCCAACATCAGTATTACATCGGAATTGAATCCGGCTACCGTTTTTTCCATCGGGAAAACGGGATTTTCCACATAATGGTAGCTGCCCAACAGACTCGACTCTTCTGCGGTGGGGATGAAGAATAAGAGCGAACGCTCTGTTTGCGGCTGCACCTTAAATTCCTCTGCAATCGCCAATACCCACGCCATAGCTGCGGCATTGTCCGAGGCACCGTTGTAGACGGAATCGCCGTCAACCGGTTGACCGATGCCTAGATGGTCCCAATGCGCCACATAGACAACCGCTTCATCGGGGGTAGTCGAACCTCTCAGCACTCCCGCCACATTGTGCGAGGTGCAGGTGTCCCAGGAATTGCGTAGCCGAACATTTAGCTTTGCCTTAAGCCGGACGGGAGTAAAATCTCGGGTGACGGCTATTTCTTTTAGCGTATCATAATCATATCCGGAACGAGCCAATAAATCGCGCGCCGCAGATTGGGAGATCCAGCCAAGCACTTTACACTGCTTCTCGCTTCGTGCCTCATCCTGCAGATAATATTCCGGATCCCTCGAATGGCGGGAAGGCACAGCCCAGGGATAACCGGAAGCCACATCTTCATGCACGATAATACATCCTGCAGCGCCCTTGCGCTCCGCTTCTTCAAATTTATAGGTCCATCGCCCATAATAGGTCATGGTTGTGCCGTTGAAAAGCGCAGAATCTTGGGTGAAAAACCCCGGGTCATTGACCAATACCATTATCGTCTTTCCCTTAACATCTATTTTTTCAAAATCATTCCAATTATGTTCGGGTGCATCAATTCCAAAACCTACAAACACGATCTCATTATTCGTTAGCGAAACTTCAGGGCTCAGCATCGGACTCCAGAGGCTGATTTCGGTCCCGTTCATATAACGCAACTCTCCCTTTCTATCCTTGATGATCACCGGTTTGGATGGATCGGGGAGGATCTTGACCAAGGGGACTTCCTGCAAATAGCTCCCGCCAAAGGCCGGTTCCAGCCCTATTTCCTCCATACGCGACTCCAGATATCTGACGGCACGTTCTCCACCGGCCGTACAGGGGGCACGCCCCTCCATATCATCGGCAGCCAGGATTTCAAGATCGGTCGCCAGCATGGCGAGGTTCATTTTTTTCGTATTTATGGAATTATAATTGCCACAACTCACCAAAAGGAGCAGCAATACGAGCGAATAGAGAAAATGTTTCATGGGATTTGAAATTTTATTCCACAAATATAACCTTCGGGAAATTAATTCACAAATGGAAATAATGTCGCTGCATGAGTTGCATCGCTGCAGATTCGCTCCCAACGGAGTAGTGAACAAGGGTAGTTCATTTGAATTTTTTGCACTAAACCGCCACTTTTTTGATAGAAAAAGAAAGAAAATTGCGTTATCTATCGAAAAGTTGACTATTTTTGCGGTATGAAGGAATTAAAGCAATTTGGCGTAGTACCGGTAGATGTCGGAGTACTGGAAACTCTTTTTAGCTTTTACAAGTACCCTCAGAAGAAAATAACCAGTCTTGAACAAAAGGGTAGTTTGATAAGGTTAAAAAGGGGATTATATGTTGTTTCACCTACGGTTTCCGAGCAATTACTTTCAGTAGAATTAATCGCCAATCACCTTTATGGGCCCTCTTATGTCTCGATGCAATACGCACTCCGCCACTATGGGCTTATTCCCGAGAGAGTCCATACGACAACTTCATTAACATTTAAGGCATCAAAATTATATACAAACAGGGTCGGACGTTTTGAATACATTCATTGTGAGCCAAATTATTATTCAATCGGCATCCGTCAAGTTATCGAGGAAAATTATGCATATTTGATCGCTTCTCCGGAAAAAGCGTTATGTGATTTAATCGTTTACACGCCGGGATTGCGGCTTAGATATGTAAAGAATATGGAGACTTACTTAGAGGAGGATATCCGCTTTGATATGGAAGAATTTTATAAAATGGATGCAACCATATTTGAGCAATGCGTAGCTGTGAGTAAGAAAAAAACCGAAATTAATAACCTGATAAAACTGTTAAAGCGATGAGTATATTTGATCAAATGTTGGCTCGGTATGAGGTGGAAAAGAAAAGTGAATTGACAAATGCCACATATGAAGTGATGCAGGAAGTAACGCTTGCAGGGCTCTACCGAGGTGGATTTTTCAACAAAGCAGCCTTTTACGGCGGCACTTGTTTGCGAATCTTTCATGGATTGAAGCGCTTTTCGGAGGATATGGATTTTTCACTGATGGCACCTGATGATAATTTTAATCTCGAAGATTACTTTCCCTCAATTATCAATGAATTTAATGCGGTGGGAAGGGATGTTGTCATTTCGAAGAAAGAAAAGAGGTCATTCGGACATGTGGAGTCTGCCTTTTTAAAAGACAACACAGCTGTTTATGATTTGAAATTCCGGATAGAGAAATCAATCAAAATAAAAATCGAAGTGGATATTGACCCTCCGATGAAATTTGACACAGAGCAAAAGTTGTTATTGCTCCCCTATTCATTTATGACACGTTGTTTTGTCCTTTCTGATTTGTATGCCGGAAAAATGCATGCACTTGTATTCAGAAAATGGAAACAACGAGTAAAAGGACGCGACTGGTATGACTTTGAATGGTATGTAAGGAACAATGTAAAATTAAATTTTACTCATTTACAAGAGCGCGTACGACAGTTCGAGGGTATCGAATTGAGCAAGGAAGAGTTGGTGCGTCTTTTAAAAGAACGACTTGCCGCAACAGATATTGAAATGGTAAAAAAAGATGTCGTGCGGTTTATAAAGGGCCCGCAAGAATTGGATATTTGGTCTAACGAATATTTCCTGCAATTAGCGGATATGATAGTGTTTGAGTGAAAATTATGTCCAAAACCACCACATTTTTGATAGAAAAAGAAAGTAAATTGCGTTATCTATCGAAAAAGTGGCTTTTTTGCAGCATGAAGGAATTAAAGTTATTTGCAGTTGTGCAGATAGATTGTACCATACGGTTATCAAGCTGTTGACACAATAATTGTAAATTCTTATATTTCGGACAGAATAATAGATAATGAAAAAAGAAAATCTTGCGGTACGGACGCTTGTATTAATTGCAGGCGTTTTTATTATGGCATTTGGTGTATCACTTTCCATCCGTTCGGGATTGGGGACCACACCGATTTCCTCTGTTCCCTATGTTTACAACATTGTATTTCCAAGGCTTTCGGTTGGGATGCTTACCATTTTGCTTAATGTCTTTTTTGTTTTTCTTCAAATTCTTATTCTAAAGAGTGATTTCAAGATCATACAGTTTTTGCAAATTCCGGTTGTGATGCTATTTGGGTGGTTTGTAGATGTGCATTTGAGCTGGAATGGCAATCTGATTCCTACCAATTACTTGATGCAGTGGGTGTTTTGTCTCGTGAGTTGCCTTTTTATCGCATTCGGCATTTTTCTGCAATTGAAAGCTGATGTGAGCATACTTCCCGGTGAGGGTTTGATAATGGCTATCGCGAAATCGCTGAAAAAAGAGTTTGGTCTGATAAAAATCCTTTTCGACAGCCTTCTTGTGGTGGTTGCCCTGATTAGTATTTTTATTTTCCTGGACAAATTGGAAGGGGTGCGTGAAGGAACGGTAGCATCGGCATTATTGGTTGGTTTTTTGGTGCAGTTTTACAACAAACAGCTACCTTTTATCGACAAAATCGTTTATCCCGAAAAAGTTCCGGCAACATTTATCGAAGAGCCTTATATGAGCACGGAAAATTTCGTGATAACCATTTCCCGGCAGTATGGAAGTGGAGGGCATGCTGTAGGAGAATTGGTTGCTAAAAAATTGGGAGTTGACTTTTACGACAGCGAACTGATAGAACTTACGGCTAAGCAGAGCGGATTTACAAAGAAATATGTGGAGGAACATGAGCAAAAAATGGGGAACACTTTGCTTTACAAACTTTACAAGCAAAATTATGCCTACGTCAATGAAGAACTTCCTCCACAAGATATGCTCTTTATGGTACAGACCCGGGTTATTCGTGATATTGCAGCCAAAGGCTCCTGTGTGATCGTTGGACGTTGTGCCGATTTTATTCTGAAAGGCCATCCCAACAGTTTCAATGTTTTTGTTCATGCCAACAATGACTTCAGGAGAAAACGCGTGATAACCGAATATGGCATAGACCCTGACAAGGCTGAACATGAGATGAAGAAACGAGATCGCGAACGCCGCAATTATAACGAACACTACAGCGGACGCAAATGGGCTGACCTTAATAACTACGACCTGACAGTCGAGACCTCGCTCTTTGGTATCGAAACCACAGCCGAGATGATCATTGAAGCAAAACGGAAGTCAAAGGTGTGATGCTCTCTACTCAAAATCAATTTTATCGATCTCCTGCATCAATCGGTCTGTTTCTGTAAGAGCTACTATTATTTTTTGATAATGCACGCCGTCCTCATAAGATATTTCGCGATTTTTGCGGTCTTTGAGCCATTTTTGAGCGGGTTGATAGCCGCCGATGTAAAAGTTCCAGGCCACTTCAGGCACGTTTTCGAAACATTGAGTTTCATTGATATAAACGTTTCCGTTTTTATAGGTTGGGTTATCCACTGTCTTATCGCCTATGTCGGGGAAATGGGTATGTAGTGGTTTTTCGAAAACAGGGCTTTCCAACAGATGAATTTGCCTTATTTCACTACCTAGTTCAACCAGTTTCTCGAATGTTTTATTGTTTTTGGGATAGGGAATCCGAGGAAAATCAATCTTTAAGAATTCTTTGTATTTCTCTCTATAGGTTGGAGAGTGCAGTATCGCATAGATATAATCCAATAAATCCAACGGTGAGAAACATTCACCCAATTCGGCGGGCAAATCGTAAGCAAGATTGTCGTCCGGCAAAAATGTTAAATTTAGATTTTTAGCAATTTTGTTTACAATTTCCATATTTAGATTAGGCTCTCGTCCCAGTGGCCCCGCTAAACCTGGCAACTCATCGGTATCAGGGTAAAGATAGAGGGGGAATATTGAAGTAATTTCACTTGTTCTGTTTGACACATAGGAACTCTCAATTATTTTATTGGAAATAAAGGCGTGGTAATAATTATCTCCTGTTTTAAATTGCTTACAAATAGCTAGGCCAACATTTTCTTCTTTTGTGAAATGTCTCATTACTTCACCTCTTGGCATACAGTGAAACCCTTTTGATTTGCCGGTGTAGAATGTCCATTTATCATCAAAAGGTCTATAAGAAATTTTCACATATTTCCCTGTTTTAGGGAATGAGGCTTGTAAATCTTTTCTGGCAAAACCCACTTGCCAATCACGAACATCTTTTCCAAGATTAAATCTAAGTCTCGCTGTTTCATCATCGATTTTCAGGAATTCTTCTATAGTCTTAGTGACCTCTTCTTTTGAATCGTGAATTGTAAAATTATCCCTCGCCGTCACAATTCCCACACTATTTACCGGGAATAATTCTACTACAGAAAACCCTTTGTTATATTCTTCCTCTTTCTCAAAATCTTTTTCCACCATAAAATACATGGGTGCTTTATTAGGCAATTCTTTAAACTCAATAGTTTTCAAAGAATTTTCAATCAACCAATTGTATTTAAATTCTCGTTTACCATATAAATCATAATGGAATACCTTGCCCAACTCAGTTGGTTTTTTCTTTCCCGTTTTTATAAACAAATTAATGGAGACACCTTGCATTATATCAAACACATTTTCATCTGCACTTCCTTCAGGTGCAGTCTCTTTTTTCTTTGCATTTCCATGTAAATCAATGGTGTAAATTTTATCGTAGGTTTTAAGTAAGTTCCAACGCATACCACGAAAAGTTGGATTGTCCAAAAATCCGTGAGGATTGATATATGCTAAAACTCCAATTCCGTTTTTCTCAATAAAATGTTGAGCAAAACGTATAAATTTTACATAATCGTCGTTTATCCACTTGGAGTTTCTTTCTTTCAATTTTACTTTTCCGCCCGGTTCCTTTTTATAATCTTCCATAAGCTTCATAATCCATTTGCCTTTATTAGCACTTTCGCCACTATATGGCGGATTTCCAATAACACACATTACCGGTGCCTCTCTTTTTATACGATTTGCTTCATTGGCTTCAGCGCTTAACCAGGTTGCGAACAGAGTTGTTGTATCAGGGTGATGCTCCTCTAAACTATTGGTTAGGTAAATGCGGAAGCGTTGGTCTGTATCGGTGTGAAATCCGGTTTCACGCATTACTAAATCCATTTTCAAGTGCGCCATTGCATAACTTGCCATTAGTAACTCAAAACCGTTTAGGCGTGGCAATAGATAGTTTTCTACATAGTTGCTCCAAAAACCCTGTTGCCCTTTAAACTTTTGGTGAATTTGTTTTACAACTTCTGCTAAAAATGTTCCTGTACCTGTGGCAGGGTCAAGTATTTGAACTTTGAGCACTTCATATTCTTCCTTTTTGCCCTGTGCCTCAACTTCTATATTTGTTTTGCTTGTGTCTGCAAGTCCTTGTGGCAGATTGAACTCATTTTTTAAAATGTCATCAACTGCTCGAACAATAAAGTTTACTACCGGTTTAGGCGTGTACCAAACCCCACGAGATTTTCGCAACTTAGGATCATATTCACTTAAAAAATCTTCATAAAAATGGATAATCGGATCTTCCATTTTCTTGGATTTTCCATAATCTTTTAGAAGAGCCTCCAGATTGGTTGCCCTGAAAATCAACGCCAAATCATCCACAATCCTTTTTATTCGGTCGTCAATATCGGGTCCGGCAATATATCCAAACAGACTTCGTAAAAAAGGATTTGTTTTTGGAATCATTTCGGCTGCCTCCTGCCGGCTGAAAGTATCAAGTGATGTGTCATGCAAACGTGCTGCAAACATACCATAAGTAATGGTTTGAGCATAAATATCTGCAAACCCTTTCTCAGTAATATCATGAATTAATTCTTTTTTGAAAACCGTCATATGCTCTTTCAACGTGTTGTTTTCGGTTTTGTCCTCATCGCTTACCAGAGCTTCGTGAATAACATCAGAAAGAATACGTGCTTTACGCGCCATCATTTTTGCTAACTTTTCACTACTTTTTATTGTCTGACCTACATATGCCCCAAAATCCTTTATTAAGTTCTCAAATGCCTCAAAGTTTTCTGACAGTGGCTTAATCCCTTTGGACGTTTCTTCGCCAATGGCAATTTTCGTTATAAACCCTCCCCCCCTGTAGAAATGAAAATTTAGGTAATCGGTGAAAATAAGATTGGGCAAATAGGCCTTGTAGCGGTCAAATTGCTCTTTATTATGTCGTTTGCCTTCTAAGTCAGTGTCGCCAATACCTTTCGTTTCAATATAGCCAATAGGAATATCTTTTACCGTAAGACCAAAATCGAGTATGCCGCACTCCAACTGTTTGGTTTCATTAGTAATTTGTACATCCGGCAATAAAGTTTCTAACAGATTAAGCAAATCGCCTCTAAGATTATGTTCGGCATAATTCCCGCGCTTATACCTGTTGTTTATGCTTTTGAGATACTGGTTAATGGTCATTTTGAAAATTGGTATTATTATTCATCATCTTAAATTGTTCCTGCCAACTTAATTGTGTCAACATGTTGACACTTTTGTGTTGTCCTTATAAAGCTCGTAGAATTGCTTCATTCTATAAAGCCCACGGCGATTGAATCCTTTTAAATCAGGATAATTTGCTGCGAAGAAATCAGCAAGTTTCTGTATAAATGCATCACCGTATTCGACGTTTTCGGATTGTTCGCTGATATGCTTGCCAATATCGCGATACATTAAAATCAACTCCTCGTTGACCTTTCGATATGCACGCTCTTTGGCAGACTCAATAATATTAATTATTATCTCGAATTGCTCATTGTAAGGCATTAATTCATTCATAGCGAGTTGTCTTGTTATAATGGGCATTTGCAAAAGTAATTAACTACAAATTTAAGAAAACAAAATCAAATTGCGTTATCCGCTTAAAAATGAGTAATTTTACAATATGGTAGAATTAAGGCATCTTGAAGCTGTGCCGAAAAAAGGTTAATATGAGATGCGAAAAATGAAAGGAGATAAGTATGAAGAGAATCATTTTCATTTTGAGTTGTATCCTGCTTTTTTCCTGCAAAGCAGAAAAAACAACACTTTCACCTTTCGTTTCCGTTTATAAAAGTGACCGGGTTGGCAATATTCTTCCTTCCTATATTTTTTTGAGGACACAGCCTCAGACTTTTGAAATATACTCGCCGGCTATATATGGAAGTCTCTTTGGTCACTGGGATATAAGCAATGATACATTGTTTCTGTTTCCCGAGTACGAGTATTTTTACCGGGATTCGGAGTCAAGGATGTCCGAAATATCATCGCAGGATACAAGCATGCTAACTATTCCACAACAGTATCTGATAAAAGATGATTCTCTGATTGATGTAACAAATTATAGTGCCATTTTGCCCGAACCATTTACTAACCAAAGTCATCAGATGGTGTATAAACGTGTAATAAAGAAATAAGAAACCTCTCGCTTACCGGATGCAATCCTGGAGGATTGTTCAACAAGGCAGTATATAATTGGAAAAATATGAAAAGAGCAAATAAAATAGTTGGAGTAGTAGGAATATGCATCAATGTGCTTCTACTGTTTTATTCGCTTTATTGGTGTTATTTATACAATTTCACAAGCGGAAGATTGTTCTTGTTTATCTTTCCCAATTGGGTGTTAGCAGTAAATTCTTTGCTTGCTATTATTGGAATTTTCATCTCAATACTGCTAATTAGAAATAAGATTGGAATGAAATTGTTTCTGATTATTATAATACTATTGTGGTTGGTTGTTTTATCAAATTTTTTCTTTCCGATATACTGAGAAACAGACGTTGAAAATATGAATAAAACTATAAAGATTCTTCTGGGATTATTTCTTTCTCCTTTGGTCCTGTATTCGCAGGATGCAGCCGGTAATCTCTATACATACAAAGCTCCTCATTATTATGAGAGCATAGATTTGCTTGAAGATGGAAGGTTTGTTTATTACTGTAAATCGGATTTTTTAAAGAGCGAAATAGAAGGAAATTGGCA
>Ga0116182_1004769_pt1 | contig 11818 bp, 10 predicted proteins | sample AD_UKC077_MetaG_FD_89805 | JGI IMG/M metagenome (GOLD analysis project Ga0116182, IMG submission 89805) | Active sludge microbial communities of municipal wastewater-treating anaerobic digesters from USA - AD_UKC077_MetaG | ecosystem: Engineered > Bioreactor > Anaerobic > Digestate | place: USA...
CCCGGGATGAACATCGCGCCGCCGTCGGTCTGTACCCCGACCGAGGAGGCGGAAGAGCCGTGGACGTGGACCTTGGCCCAGATGCCCGGCTTCTGGGAGTTGGAGATGAGGATGGAGGCCATCGCCCCACTGGCAAAGCGTACGGTGGCCACCGCCGTGTCATCGACCTCGATGTAGGGGTGGTTGATGTTGTCCCACTGGGCGTAGACCTCCTTGACGGGGCCGAGGAACCAGTGCAGGAGGTCGAGCTGGTGGGAGGCTTGGTTGACGACCACCCCACCTCCCTCGGTTGCCCACTTGCCTCGCCACGGATCGCTTTTGTAGTACGCCTCGTCGCGCCAGCCGAGGATCGTCACCTGGCCGATCATCGGGACGCCGAGCTTGCCCGCCTCGATGGCGTCCTTGATGCGTCCGCTGGCCGGAAGCCATCGACGTTGGCTGACCGTCGCAAGCTTTTTACCCATGCGGCGGGCGCATGCGATCATCTCATCACAGTCAGAGACCGTGAGGGCCATCGGTTTCTCCACCAACACGTGGGCACCGGCTTCGAGGGCGGCGATGGCGTGCTCCTTGTGGAGTGGGTGGGGGGTGGTGACGATGACCGCATCGATCTTCGCCTCCCGCACCATCTGTGAGAGATCGGTGAAGGGGAGGATGCCCCACTGTGCTCCAAAGGCCGCCGCTTTCTTCGCATCGCGTCCCCAGACGGCGACCAGGGTGCTCCCCTTCGCCTCTTTGATGGCCTGTGCATGGATCTGGGCGACTTTTCCGTGCCCGATCAGGGCGTAGCGTACGTCTTTCATCGTGTTGTTCCTTTCTCTATCGGGAAGACGATCTTCATCACGCTTATACTGTGTAGGTCGTCGAGGCGGTGTCCCCGCCCCGGCCGGTCCAGTTCGTGTGGAAGAACGCTCCGCGGGGCCGGTCGACCCGCTCGTAGGTGTGGGCCCCAAAGTAGTCACGCTGCGCCTGCAAGAGGTTCGCCGGGAGGCGTGCGGTGCGATACCCATCGAACCAACTGAGGGCTGCCGAGAGCGACGGGGTGGGGATACCGGCCATCGCCGCCTGGGCGACCACCTCCCTCAGACCTTGGTGTGACTCTTTCAGAATCTCGGTAAAGTACGGGTCCAATACGAGGTTCTGCAATGATTGGTCTTTCCTGAACGCCTCGCTGATGTTGTTCAAGAATGTGGAGCGGATGATGCACCCGCCACGCCAGAGCAAGGCGATGCCGCCTAAATCGAGGTTCCACCCCTGCTCTTCACCCACCGCCCTGATCAGGGCGAAGCCTTGGGCATAGCTGATGATCTTGGCGGCGAAGAGCGCCGCCTCCAGCGCTTTGATGAACGTTTCCTTGTTTGTCTCTCTGCTAGGCGGGGTGAAATCATAGATTTTGGATGCGGCGACCCGCTCCTCCTTGATCGAGGAGAGGCTGCGGGCGAAGACCGACTCGACGATCAGGGTCAGCGGTACTCCGGCGTGCAAGGCGTTGATGCCGGTCCACTTGCCGGTCCCTTTCTGTCCGGCCGCGTCGAGGATCTTGTCCACCATGTGGATACCGTCATCGTCGCGGTAGGAGAGGATGTCGGCGGTGATCTCGATGAGGTAGGAGTCGAGACGCCCCTGGTTCCACTGGCTGAAGATCGCCTGCATCTCCTCATTGGAGAGACCGAGGTGGCGCCTCATCAAATCGTAGACCTCACCGATGAGTTGCATGTCTCCATACTCGATGCCGTTGTGCACCATCTTGACGAAGTGGCCGGCTCCGCCGCTCCCGATCCAGTCGCAGCAGGGAACACCATCGACGTGGGCGCTGATGTTCTGCAGCATCTCCTTGACGTGCGGCCACGCCTCCGCTGAGCCGCCCGGCATGATGGAGGGGCCGAGCAGAGCACCCTCCTCACCGCCGGAGACTCCGGTCCCGATGTAGAGCAGCCCTGCTTTCTCGACGTGGGCCATGCGCTGCTCGCTCTCCTCCCAGTTGGAGTTTCCTCCGTCGATGATGATGTCTCCCGCCTCCAAGAGGGGGATCAGGGCATCGATGGTTTGGTCGACAGGGCTTCCCGCCTTGACCATCATCATGACTTTACGGGGGCGCTCAAGCGAACCGACCAGCTCGGCGAGGCTATAGGTGCCCACGATATTCTTCCCGTTGGCCCTGCCCTTGGTGAAGGTATCCACCTTGTCGGTAGAGCGGTTGTAGACCGCTACGCGGTACCCTTTGCTCTCTAGATTGAGCACCAGGTTCTCTCCCATCACTGCAAGGCCGATCAGGCCGATGTCTGCTTTCATAGCTACCTCTTGGTTATATTCGTCGTTTTGCGATGACTGATCGCATCTTGTTCAGGTTCTCTACGCCCTGCGTTCCCATCAATTCCAGGATTTCGATGTAGAGCACATCGATGAGGACCAAGCTGGTAATCCTCGCCGAGAAGGACTCTGCGACCACCGAGGGGCGGCCGGCGTTGACCGAGATGACCAGGTCTCCCACCTTGGTGAGCATAGAGCGGGGGTTGCTGGTCAAGACGATGAGTGTGCACCCATTGGCTTTCAGCTCCTCGGCAATTGCCATCGTGTCATGGTTGCTGCCGGTATGGCTGATGAGCAACGCCACGTCCCCTTTTCCAGCCTGGCTGGCCAGCATCAGCTGCATGTGGAAATCGCCGCTGTGTTGACAGACAAGACCTGTCCTGATCATCTTGTGGTAGGCATCCAGTGCGACGATGTTGCTGCCTCCCAGGCCCAGCAAGAAGAGACGGCGGCTCTTGGCCATCAGGGAGGCCGCCTCCTTGATGACGGCGCGGTTGAGTGTCTTGTGTGTCTCGTTGAGGGTCGCACAAGCGTGTCTGAATACCACATCGACGACATCATCGTCCTCTTGGACCTCGCTTTCGAAGAGCTGTTGTTCTACCGGGATTGTCTCCCGGGCGAGAGCGATACGGAAGCGCTGGTACCCGTTGTACCCGAGTTTTTTGGCAAAGCGCACCATCGTCGACTCGCTGATACCGATCCGCTCGGCCAGCTCCTCGATGGAAGGATTCACCGACTCCTTGGGGTTTTCAAGGATGAAGTCAGCGATCTGTTTTTCCTTGGCACTGAGGGAGGAGTACTTTGATCGAATCGTATAAATGGCGCTTACGTCGTGCATAGGGTCCTCCTTGGCTCTCTATAGTATAATATGAAAAAAATATTCAAGCAATTAGAAAAAATATTCATTTTACCTCTTCACATATGAAAAAAACCGGATATACTGGAAGAACGTGGAATATATACAGGAGAGGAGCGTTTTCAAAAACAATCCCGTATAAAAATGATTCCATAGTAAGGAGAACAGAATGAAAAAGCGATTTCTTGTGCCTTTGTTGATGCTTTTCGTAGCGTCCCTTGTCTTCGCCGGGGGAGCCAAAGAAAGTAGTGATGCATCGGGCGATTCTGGCTACAGAGACCACTTTGTCGCCGCTATCAACACCATGCCTGTTACGCTTCACCCCGGAGACAACGATGCTCCAATTGTGAACGACTTGGTCTATGACGAGTTGATTCGCTACAACAAGGTAACCAAGGAATTTGAACCAAGCTTGGCTGTCAAGTGGGAGTGGATTGATGATACCGCAACCGCTTTCCGCATGGAGTTGCGCCAAGGAGTCAAATTCCACAACGGAAACCCGTTCACCGCTGAGGACGTAGAGTACACCTTGAGCAACAAGGGAGCAAACTCCAACGTGAAGAGTGCCTTCGATCACGCTGTCATCATCGATGACTATACAATCGAGGTATACCTCAAGAACGGTGATGCTGACTATTTCAGCAAACTTTCCAACACGCTGTATGCCGGAGTCCTGAACAAGGCGAGTGTCCTGGCTGATCCCGACAACGGAACCGCCATCGGAACTGGCCCATGGAAGTACGATATGAAGGGCACCTTGATGGGTGATACCTACAAGTTTGTTCGCAACGAAGAGTACTGGGGAAAGAAGCCGATCACCAAACAGCTGACCCTGCGCTATATCTCCAGCGCCTCCTCCCGTCTGATCGCTCTGCAGAACGATGAGGTGCAGGCAATCATGGAGCCGAACGCAGCAGACGTCGATAAGATCAAGAACGACCCCCGCCTCGAGTACCACTCCGGCACCGGCGTCGGTCCGGCCAAGCTGTACTACGTTGGGTTCAACATGATCAACGGAAAGGGTGCAAAGAACATCTATCTTCGGCAGGCGATTGCCCGTGCATTGAACCTTGCTGACATCATCGCCACGTCCGGTGACCTCAACGCGGTTGAGGCTGATGGTAGTTTCTGGGGTGCAAACACGGCCTTCAGGGCTCCCACTTCAGCATTTAAGGTTGACCTCAGTTATAACCTTGAGGAAGCCAGAGCTCTGGTCAAAAAGGCCGAGGCGCTCAACGGTGGACCCATTGGCAAGTTGACCATTACGGGCAACACCACAAAGGCGATCAACATGTCGATGTGTCTGGTCGTCCAGCAGGCATGTAAGGCCATCGGTCTTGATGTTGATATCGAGGAAACCGACTCTGCAGGCATCAAAGCCAAGACAGACTGGAACAACCCCAACTTCGACATCATCCAGTACAACGTTCCGCTTGAGGACTGGGCGTCGGCAGTGAACCGCATGTTCCTTCCGTTCTCCGGTAACAACCGAGCGCTCCTCAACGATGACTATGTCACCAACTTGATCACCAAAGCAGCGGCGATCACCAACGACGCTGAGCGTGCCCGCATGTACCAGGATCTGCAGGTCTACATCCATGACAATGCAATCTACGTCCCGGCGTACTACGGATCACGTGATGGGGCGCAGCGGAAGGGTGTTGAGGGTGTTGTCTGGTCAAACGACGGATATCCTGAGTTTGCCTATGCAACGGTGAGGAAATAGCACTGTTCGCGGTCGCTTACTGATGGGATGCCCCTTGGCTTTGGTGGCTTTCTGCCAAACGCCGGGGGCACCCCATGCAATTCGCTTCGTCAATTATTCGGAATGACAATATGCATAAATACATTTTACGACGTGTTTTATTGCTGATACCGATCATCCTAGGGGTCTCATTGTTGGTCTTCGTCATGACCGATAGTGCCGAAGGGAATGTGTTGCAGCTCATCGGTGATGACTATACCCCGCAGCAGATGGCTGAGCTGATGCATGAATATGGCTATGATCGGTCAGTGCTCTATCGGTATGGGAACTATATGAAAGGCTTGGTGCGAGGCAATCTCGGCAAGTCCTTTATATACAAGCGGCCGGTCCTCGAGCTCTATTTGCAACGGCTTCCTGCAACATTGAAATTGGCTGGAGCCTCCATTCTTGTGGCGATTGTCCTCTCGATACCATTGGGAATAAAGGCGGCCCGTTCTCACGGGACTCTGATAGACAATGGATCGATGGTTTTGGCGTTGCTGGGATTATCGATGCCCAACTATTGGCTGGGCCTGATGCTGGCCGTCCTGTTTTCTCAAAAACTGCATTGGTTTCCCTCAGGAGGCAATCTGGCGGGATGGAAGAGCTTGGTCTTGCCTGCCATCACCTTGGGTACAGGCCTGATGGCCACCATGACCCGGACCACGCGATCCAGCATGCTTGATGTCATCCGTCAGGACTACCTGAGGACAGCCAGAGCAAAAGGAGTGCCAGAAAAGGTGGTGATCCGTAAACATGGCCTGCGAAATGCCCTGATCCCCATCATCACCATCATCGGGACCGAGCTCGGCAAGGCCCTCGGAGGGGCCGTGGTGACGGAGAACGTCTTCTCCTATCCTGGGGTGGGCCGCCTCATCATCGAGGCAGTGAACCAGCGTGATACCATCACGGTGACCGGCTGTCTCATCATGACAGCAGTGTTGGTAGCTGTCATCCAGCTCTTCGTTGACATTCTCTATGCGGTTGTCGACCCACGTCTTCGCGCACAATATACAACCGGAAGAAGAAAACGGGGGAAGAAACAACAAATCACCACCCAAGGAGCAGTAGTATGACAAAGACCGTGGGTGCAAGTATCGATACTGGTACGTTTACCAAGAAAAAGAGCCAGTGGGTTGAAGTGTGGGGCCGGTTCAAGAAGAACAAGGGTGCGATGATCGGCCTGTTCGTCCTCATCATTCTTATCGGCATCGCATTGACCGAAGGGTTGTGGATTCCTGAGGAGAAGGTATCGACGATTGTTGTTGCTGATCGTTTGCAACACCCCAGTCGAGCACACTGGTTCGGGACGGACGAAATGGGGCGTGACATCTTTTGGCGGACCCTCTATGCAACCCGTTTCTCCTTGACCATTGGATTCGTCGCGGTCGTTGTCTCTGCGGTGATTGGAATTCCTATCGGAGCAGTGGCGGGCTATGTTGGAGGGAAAGTCGAAAGCATCGTGATGCGTCTGACCGATATTTTCTCAGCGATTCCAACAATTCTCATGGCGATCGCCATCGTATCCCTATTGGGGCGGACAACCTTCAATCTCATGTTGGCGGTCGGGATATCATCCGTGCCGCTGTTTATCAGAGTTACCCGTGCCTCTGTACTTACCGTAAAGAACGAGGAGTACATAGAGGCGGTAAAAGCATTGGGAAAGAGCGATCTCTACATTGTCTTTCGACACGTCCTCCCCAACTGCCTTTCACCGATCATCGTGCAAGTTACCTTGCGGATAGCCAGTGCGATTATTTCATCCTCGTCACTGAGTTTCCTTGGGCTTGGCATCAAGCCCCCAACCCCGGAATGGGGAGCATTGTTGACTGCTGGGAAGGAATATATCATGGGGTATAGCTATATGTGCCTCTACCCGGGCCTGGCGATCATGATCACTGTGTTGGCATTCAACCTTGTCGGTGACGGCCTCCGTGACTCACTGGATCCCAAACTAAAACACTAGGAGCAAGGAGGCGCTCTCGTGAATGGAACGAAGCAGCAAAACGATATAGTTTTGAGTATCAAAGACCTCACTGTCCATTATGAGGTTGATGGAGAGGTCGTTGAGGCGGTCAACAACCTTTCACTTGACCTGAGAGAGGGAAAAGTCCTCGGCTTGGTTGGAGAGACCGGAGCTGGAAAGACAACGACCGCACTCTCAATACTGAACCTTATTCCCTTCCCTCCAGGCAAAATCAAGAGCGGAGAAATCTTGCTGAATGGAAAGAATATATTGGCGATGAATATTGCTGAGCTTGAACGGGTCAGGGGCAAGGATGTCGCGATGATTTTCCAAGATCCGATGACGTCGCTCAATCCTGTGCTTACCGTTGTCGACCAGGTCATGGAGAGTATCCTCATCCATGAGACAAGTTCGAAAGTGGAGGCACGGGAGCGGGCCATCCAGATGCTGGAGACCGTTGGAATAGCGGCGGAGCGGGCCGACGAATATCCCCACCAGTTCTCAGGCGGCATGAAACAGCGCGTGGTCATTGCCATTGCCCTTGCCTGTAATTCGAGGCTTTTGTTGGCCGACGAACCGACCACCGCCTTGGACGTCACCATTCAAGCTCAGGTACTTGATCTGATGCTCAAGCTCAAGGAGCAGTTCAATACCTCGATGATCTTCATCACCCACGATTTGGGTGTGGTCGCCCAAGTGTGTGATGAGGTGGCGGTCATGTATGCCGGGCGTATTGTCGAGCGAGGGACCTTGGAGGATGTCTTCAACCACACCAAACACCCGTATACCGAAGGGCTCTTCAATTCCCTTCCCAGCATTGAGGATCGTACTGCGCGCCTCCGTCCGATTCCCGGTTTGATGCCCGATCCCACTCAATTGCCCCTGGGCTGTACATTTGCCCCACGATGCTCATATGCAACAGAGGCATGCATCAACACCAGGCAGACCGAGATAGGGTTCAGTGAGAGTCACTTTGCCCTGTGTTCACGATATGCCGAGAAAAATTTCGTCATAGACAGAAAGGAGATCGACTGATATGGAGCAACCAATCCTTGATGTACGAAACCTCAGGAAATATTTTAAGACTCCCCGAGGGTTGTTGCATGCGGTAGATGATATCTCCTTCACCATCGATCATGGCAAGACACTGGGAATCGTCGGTGAGTCCGGCTGTGGTAAGTCGACGACCGGTCGGTGCATCCTTCGCCTCATTGAACCGACCACCGGAGAAATATGGTTCGATGGAGAGAATGTCGCCCAGATGAAGACACGACAGCTCCGGGCGAAACGTTTGGACATGCAGATCATCTTCCAAGATCCCTTCTCTTCTTTGAACCCGAGAAACACGGTCATGCAGACAATCGCCGAAGGGGTGCGGGTACAAAAAATACATAGCACCGAGACCGAAATCCAAAAACGTGTATTGGAGTTGATGGATATCGTCGGGTTGGCCGAGCGATTGTATAACAGCTACCCTCATGAACTTGATGGCGGAAGAAGACAGCGTATAGGAATTGCCCGAGCGCTGGCGGTAAACCCCAAACTCATCGTCTGCGATGAGCCTGTCTCTGCCCTTGACGTCTCGATCCAAGCACAGATCCTCAATTTGCTGAAGGATTTGCAGGAGGAGATGGGATTGACCTATGTGTTCATCACCCACAACCTCGGGGTTGTAAACCACATTTCAGATGAGGTTCTGGTGATGTATCTCGGGCAGAACGTTGAACAAGCCCACACCGAGGAGATCTTCAGAAATCCGAAGCATCCGTATACCCAATCACTCTTCAGTGCCATCCCAGTGGCCAAGGTAGGTGCAAATAAGGAACGCATCATTATCAAGGGGGAGGTGTCATCACCCATCAACCCGCCGGCAGGGTGCCGGTTTGCACCACGATGCCAGCATCGGATGCCGATCTGTACCCAGCAGGATCCGGTATTGACGGAGGTAACGAGTGGGCATTTCGTAGCATGCCACCTCTATTCGTAAAGGAGGGATGGAGTGAGCCTTGATGTATTGAACACCCTGATGGAGCAAAAGATCATTGCCATTGTACGAGGGGTGGAGAGCACGAAGATCGTTGATTTGGCGAATGCGATGGTGAAGGGGGGGATGACCTGCATTGAAGTCACCTTCGACCAATCTTCAGTGGAGGGGACGGAGGAGACCCTTGCATCGATACGGCAGCTTCGCCAAGAGTGCCCCCACGTGTGTGTCGGTGCCGGCACGGTAATGAATGTTGAACAGGCGCGCCGTGCCATCGAGGCCGGCGCCGAGTATATCATCTCTCCCAATGTTGATGAGAACGTGGTACGGGAAACCAAGAGGTTGGGGAAAATCTCAATTCCCGGAGCTCTGACCGCTACCGAGGTGGCGTATGCCCATGCCTGTGGCGCCGACATCGTGAAGATGTTTCCCGCTGGAATCCTAGGGCCGGGATATCTCAAGGCCATCAAAGCTCCTCTGCAGCATATCCCCCTCACGGCAGTAGGGGGGATCACTGTTGAGAATTGCGCTGCTTTCATCAAAGCGGGAGCAGTCGGTGTCGGGGTAGGGGGAAACCTGGTAAGTCTGCATCTGATCAATGAAGGACGGTTTGACGAGATTACTGCCATTGCCAAAGCGTATGTGGAAGCATTGAGGGGCGATGATGAAGATAACTGATATTTCTGTGTATACAGTCAAGCCACGCTGGATATTCGTTAAAATCGACACGGACGAGGGAATATCCGGGTGGGGAGAGATGATATCCGGCACAAAGACCGAGACGGTGGCAGCCGGTGCCGTGGAGATGGGTAACCGGATTATCGGGCGAAACCCCTTTGAGATTGAACGCCTCTGGCATGAACTGTACCGCACCTTCTTTCGAGGCGGACCGATCAATGGCACCATCGTCTCAGGCATTGAGACGGCGTTGTGGGACATCAAAGGAAAAGCACTCGGAGTGCCGATCTATGAGCTGCTCGGTGGAGTGGTCAGGGATCGTCTCAGGGTCTATTCGTGGATTGGCGGCGATCGCCCGGCGGATGTTGCACAGAATGCTCAGGAACGAGTGAAGATGGGCTTTTCTGCCGTGAAGATGAATGCAACCGAAGAGATGCATTACATAGACTCATATGCGAAGGTGAAGGCGGTCACCGACCGGATAGAAGCCATCAAGGAGGTGACCCCAGACGGGTTCGGCATCGCGGTAGATTTCCACGGCAGAGTACATATGCCGATGGCAAAGGTGCTCGCTGATGCGCTCTCTCCGTATAATCTGATGTTCCTTGAGGAGGTTGTGCTTCCTGAGAACGAAGAAGCGTTCAAAAAGGTGGCCCAATATACGAGTACCCCGCTTGCTGCAGGCGAACGCCTGATCACCCGCTGGGGCTTCAAAAGAACCCTCACCGAGGGCTTGGTGGATATCATCCAACCCGATGTCGCCCTAACCGGTGGAATCTTGGAGTTGCGCAAGATTCTGGCGATGGCCGAAGCATTTGATATTGCAGGAGCGCCGCACGCTCCGTATGGACCGATCTCTCTGGCCGCCACCATCCAAGTCGATGCTTGTTCGCCAAACGTCTTCATCCAAGAACAGAGCCTGGGAATCCACTATAACCGAGGATTTGATATCTTGGACTTCGTGAAGAACAGGGAAATCTTCGCCTTCTCCGACGGATTCTTGGAGATTCCCAAAGGACCTGGACTGGGCCTCGACATTGACGAGGAGATGGTGAAGACCGTAGCAAAAGAGGGCTTGGTCTGGAGTAATCCCTCTTGGAGAAATGAGGACGGTACGTTCGCTGAGTGGTAGAATGGAGCAGTGTAGACAATGAAGCTATTGATTGGAGCGGTCTCCGTAAGTAACCCTGAATATTCGATGATTCACGACGAAGCGAGAAAGACCTTTTCAACGGTTGTGCTCAATCCGTACGGACGTCCCCTTCTGCAAGAGGAAGTCGAAGAGCTGTGGGTTGATTGTGATGCAGTCATTTGCGGGGTGGAGAAGATCACCGCTGAGATGTTGAGCCGTGCTCCCACGTCTCTGAAGGTGTTGTCAAAGCATGGGGTAGGGGTGGACAGTATCGATTTGGAGGCTGCCAAAGCTGCCCGAATTGCTGTCTGCAACACTCCCGGGGCGAATGCCCAAGCGGTGGCGGAGGCAACTATTGGGTTGATGTTTGCTGCCATGCGAAACATCCCGAACGCCCATCACAGCGTTGTCTCGGGGCGATGGAAACGTCCCGAAGGATCCTTGATACGAGGGAAAACCCTCGGCGTGATCGGAATGGGGAGCATCGGCAAGCAGGTCATCGCCTACTCGCAAGGATTTGGCTTGAACTACTTGGCGTATGATCCGTTCTTTGATGCTGCCTTTGCCGCTGAGCATCGTGTGCAAAATAGGAGCATTGAGGAAATTCTCGAACAGGCCGATATCATCACCTTGCATCTCCCGTGCAATGAGGCAACGTACCATCTGATCAATCATAAGACCTTGGCCGCTATGAAGCGTAGTGCAATCCTCATCAATACCGCCCGAGGCGATCTTATCGATGAGGGAGATTTGTACGATGCGTTGCAACAGAAGGTAATCGCTTTTGCGGCAATTGATGTACTGGCTAAAGAACCTACCTATGAAAGTCCGCTTTTTGGCTTGGAGAACATCATTATCACCCCTCATCTTTCGGGCAATACAAAAGAAACTACCATTGTGATGGGGATGCGTGCGCTCCACAACGCGGTTGCAATCATCAATGGAACGGACGCAAACAGAGTTGTATGAAAAATGGCTACCGCCTGAAGAGAGGACGACCAGCCGCCGTATTGCCCAAGGATGCTCTGCCGGGGTGATGAGAGGCTAGCGCCCACCCTCCTGCTCTGCTACCCTATATCCAGGTGGCTTTGCATGAGAAGCGTCGGTATTCACTACAAGCGGTGGGGATACCTGCCCTACGATGCGGC
>Ga0116182_1004777_pt1 | contig 11807 bp, 10 predicted proteins | sample AD_UKC077_MetaG_FD_89805 | JGI IMG/M metagenome (GOLD analysis project Ga0116182, IMG submission 89805) | Active sludge microbial communities of municipal wastewater-treating anaerobic digesters from USA - AD_UKC077_MetaG | ecosystem: Engineered > Bioreactor > Anaerobic > Digestate | place: USA...
AAAATGCCTCTGATCTTTCCCTCAAACAGCTTCTCCCTAAGCGGTTTTCCCCCTTCATCCGTGATTATGCCGGATGGCACAACGACAGATAACGTCCCGCCTTTTGCCAGAAGGCGCATGCCTCTTTCCATAAAGAGCTTCCAGAGATTGGTGTCCCCGCTTCCTCTCAGAGAATACTCAGAAGACCGATAAAAATTGATGCGCTGCTCGATCTTTTTTCTGTAATCCAGGTAAGCGGCTTTGGCTGCTGGGTCCAGGAGCAGCTTCTCCATCACTTTTCTCTTCTCAGGTTTGCTCTTTATTCTGCGAAAACCCGGGGATAGGTTGGAGAAGAAATCGTCATCCTCTGGCTTGACCACATCCCAGGGTGGGTTCATCACCACCAGGTCAAAGCCCCACTCCGTCTCTATAAAAGCATCCGGAAACTCATACTCCCAGTGAAAGGCTCGGAACTGCCGGGTCAGGCTTGCGTCTTCGGCCTCTGGATCGATGATGGATGCCACCTGCAGGTCCAGCAGCTCCTCCTGGGGCTTTGTCATCTGCCTCGCCCGCTCGTAGCCTTCCCTGCTCTGGCGTAACTCCTCTAGATTCAGGTCATGGGACTGGCTGACGCTATGAAAGAGGGCTTTGCCTGCCGCTTCAAGCTCTCCTGTCCACTGCCGCAGGCGGGTCTGCCGCTCCTCCTGCAGGCTGTTTCGCCATAGTCCCATGAGGCTGTCTCCGCAGCGCATGTGATGATCCAGGAAGGTAAGGGGCGTTCCAATTGTGAAGGACTCCAGCCACAAGGAGAGCTTGGCCAGCTCCACGGCCATGGGATTGATGTCCACGCCAAAGACGCAGCGCTTCATTACCATTCTCTTCAAGATGACGGCATCAGTGAGTTGATCGGCATCAAGCATTATGCCCCTATTGGCCTGCTCCTCCAGGACCATCCTTCTATCCTCTTCCACCTGGGTATTGAGGGGAGCATCCGGGTTCTCATGCAGAAGCGAGATGGCCCAGGAGGTTATCTCATTGGCGGCCGCCACCAGAAAATGACCGCTTCCCATTGCCGGGTCCACGACCTCCAATCCCAGGAGATCGTCGATGCTCTTCATCTCAAGATTTGGGTCGCTGCCCTTCAAGGCGCGAAGCTTTTCCATGTCCTGGCGAAAGAGCGCTTCTCGGCGCCGGAAATGAGGCTTGAGCCCCTCTTTGGCAAGAAATCTGACAATACCGTCTGGGGTGTAGTAGCTGCCGGTCCCTTTCCTAGCCAGTCCCCCTACGGTCAGGTAGATCTCGCCTGCAGGGATGAAGCTCTTGGGCTTGGCCTGCAGATCTGAGGCGAAGGTAGCATCAAGGATGGTCAGGCCGTTCTTGCCGGCACTATCCTTATAGACCATCAAATCGGTGGCAGCCTGCTTGACGGAATATTCGAGCAAGGCCTCATAGATAGAGCCGAGCTGCCGGACGCCCAGGTTCAAGTAGTCGATGCCGGTTCCCGAAGAGAGCATCAGGTCCTTAATGGCTGGGAGGAGATGGTCGTTGACGATCTTTTTGCCATCTACTTCATCTTCTGCAAATAGTTCTCCATCATACTCCGGCATCTGGGCGGCCGGGTTTCCGCAGTGGATCATGCGGAAAAGTGCCTGCAGCGACTCCCAGGCCTCTGTCCCAGAATGAACCTTCTCCAGAGCATTTAAGCGCGACCGCATATTTTCCAGGGAGACTGCACGATAATTTTCGTTTTGCATGGGCAGCAGCCCCCTGGCCTCGGCATAGAGTACGAATAGCAGCCTATACAGCAGCTTCAGCGCCGTTTTCTTGCCCTGCTCAAGGTCAGCTTCGCTGTAACGTCTTCTTTTATCGAAGACAAGCGTGCTCCTCACCAGATTGAGGAATAACTGATCGTTGAATACCTTGCTGCGCAAATCCTCTTCCAGGCCATGACCTATTATGATGCTTCCTTCGTAGATGAGATCTATATCCGAAATCCCGCCCTTCCGGACAAACGATAACGCAGAGAATATTGCAGCCAAGAAAATCAGGCGCTGATCCGATGGATCCGATAATCCCTCCAGGTTCAGCTCGAAGAAGCTGGTACTCTCAGAGGGCGACTTCTTGCAGTATATCCTCCAAAGAGGGCCATTGCTCAAGAGTGCCCAGTTGAAATCCCGCAGCTTGGCAACCGCCTGGTAGCTGGGCGCAGCCATCTCTCCAGTCCTGAAATCCAAGGAGTCAACGGGAGCAAAGATGCAGCAGACGTCCAGCTCTTCGCCTTTAAAGTCAAGAGCGTATTCAGGATATCCGGAACTTGTCTTTTTATGGGCATTGAAGCCCAGGGCCTCCAAGATGCTCACTGCCTGCAGAGGATCCGAGAAGACACACTTATCAATTTTTGAAAAAAGATCTTGAGCCTCCTTGGAAAGATTGCGCCCTCGCTCAGACATCTTCTTTGTCAGACGCTCCTTTAAGAAGTAATTGGAAAATAGGCCCTTGTTTATGAAAATGGCTCCCACGGACCTCTCCAGAAGCTCTTTGGCCGCCTGAAGCGAGGCATGGGCCATCAAGTCGTCTGATTTAAGATCAAATTTTCGAAGAGCATTCGCCGCTTCATCATAGTCCTCGGACTTTCGCAGAAGCTTGAACAGAGGCTTTTCCCCCTTCCCCTTCCCGAATGTCTTTATCACTAAGACCGCGGCTTCTCCCAGATCGGCTAGGAGCATGAAGTTCTCGGCAGATATTCCAGAGCTCAATCTTCGTATCTCAGATTGCCTTGCGCTGGGGGCATAAATATGCCAGAAGGGAATTGCCAAGTCGGAGGTGAAGCACTTCCAGCTTGCAGGAATGGGCTTGGTTTTAGAAAAGGCAAAGGAGCAAGTTGACCTTTCGCTCTCAGCTACTTTCAGTGCCTCAAAAATTTTTTGAATAAACCTCTGTGCGAGCACGTCTGTCATATGATTAGGCGCCTCCTTCTGGAAGAGATTTTGTAATATCGTGGAGATAGAAGCGCACAAGGTCTGCTGCAAACCCAGATAGATAATAATCGACTCTCTTAAATACTATGCGGCGTTCGCTCATCCTTCCCATCCCTTCGACTTCTTCAATTCTGAATTATCTCTCGATATAGCTTTCGGTAGCTGCTATTTCCTTGACTTTAGCGGGAGGATGCTGTCATGAGCCCAACAAATCGTTCCGGGCTCTCTTCCTGAAGGGAAAACGGACGGTCATGCCCGGGGATTACAATATCCGCCATTTCTATAATCTTGTTCATGCTGGCCACGGCCAGGGCGCGATCGTAGTGCACTGCCGGAGGAACCCTCTTTTGGAAGTTGCCCAGAGTGGGCAGAGCGTCCCCCGCTATCACCACTCTTCTGGAGGTCGGTGCCATTTCATCTCCCTGCTGGATGGTGGCATCGACCACTACGGATATGCTGTCAGGGCTGTGGCCGGGAGTGACCAGGGCTCGAACGCCAGGTGCGATCAGCTCTCCATCTTTTGGATATATCGTCTTAGCCTGAGAAAACAGCCGGTTGTTGGCGCAATGGTCGGGATGGGAATGGGTGTTTACAATTATGTCGATATCCGACTTCTCCAGCCCCAGATCGACCAGAGCCTTCAGTATCTCTTCCTCATCTCCCACCTGGCCGGTGTCCACTATGATCCACCCCCTCTCTGTCTTGATCAATGTCACTGAGGAGCGGGCATCCAGGATGTTGCCCGCTTGATCTCTTTCTATCGACCCCGATTTGAGGAGAAAGACCCTGGGCAGCATCTCGTCAGGTCTCATAGCTGAGCTCATTTCTCTGGGCGGATTCAAGTCAGGTAGAGCTTTTTCAGCTTCTCGTTCAGCCTTTCCACCTGTTTGGGAGCAGTGCCGATGTACTGATGAGGATCAAGCAGGGCGCTGATCTCCTCAGACTTCAGGAAACTTCTGACCGTCTCGTTCTCCAGGAGGACGTCCTTCAATTCCCTTTTCTCTTCGAAGGCAGTCATGCTGCTCTGGCGCATGATCTCATGGGCCTGCTGGCGGCCCACTCCTTTTTTGGCCAGCTCCACCATCACGTTCTCCGCCATGTTCAGGCCATGCAGGAGCATGAGGTTTCGCTCGATGTTATCCGGCCTCAGCCTCATATTGCTCAGGGTGCGAACGGCCAGGGCGAGGATGTGGTCGGTGAATATGAAGGCCTCCGGAAAGACAACCCGCTCGCAGCTGCTGTTGGTCAGGTCGCGCTCGTCCCACAGGGGAATGTTCTCAAAAGCGGGGATGAGCTGCGCCCGTACCACCCTTGCCAGGCCGCAGATCTGCTCGGACTTGATCGGATTTCTCTTGTGGGGCATGGTGGATGAGCCCACCTGCTTTTTGCCAAAGCCCTCTTCCACCTCGGCGATCTCCGTCCTCTGCAAGGTCCTCATCTCGATGAATATCTTATCCAGGGTGGAGGCGACGAGCGCCATCCAGCATACCATCTCTGCATGCCTGTCCCTCTGCACCACCTGATTGGAGACGTCCACCTCGAACAGCTCCAGGTGGCTCATAACCCTCTCCTGAATCTCCATGCCGAACCGGCCATAGGCGGCCTGGGTCCCCACGGCGCCAGACATCTTGCCCACTGCCGCCCGGGGTCGCAACTCCTCGAGCCTCTGGATATGGCGCCCAACCTCAGAGGCCCAGATGGCGAACCTCAATCCGTAGGTGGTAGGCACTGCTATCTGGCCGTGCGTCCGGCCGGCGCAGACCAAATTTCTGTTCTGCATGGCCAGGTCCAGGAGAAGAGCGAGCATTTTTTTCAGCTTCTCCTCCAGGATTTCCAATGAGGCCTTGATCTGCAGGCCAGTAGCGGTATCCAGGATATCATTGGAGGTCGCCCCCAGGTGGATCCACTCCCCAAACCTGGGGCTCTCCTCGGCCAGGGCGAGCACAGTGGCCATCATGTCATGGCCGATCTCATCCTCGATCTCCTTGGCCCTCTGGGGCCGGGTAACCTCTGCCGCCCGAGCGATCTCCTCTGCCGCCCCGGGGGGAATCATTCCCAGCTCCTCTTCCGCTTGAGCCAGGGCCGCCTCCACCCGGAAGAGACAGCGCAGCCTGAAATCCTCTTCCCAGATGGCCTTCATCTCTTGTGTGCCATATCTGAACTCCATGGGGTGAATAGACATGGCAGGATGGATGGCAGAGGGGATTGATGGAGCTTTTGGTCTGAGAGATAATCGAATATCTTATCCTCTATCTCTTCATCCGCCAAAGGACGAGGATCAGCACAAGGCTTGCGGCCAATGCCCCTGGAGCGGGGCTCTCCTTCTGGCTTTCAGCGGGCTTGTCGGGCTGGGCAAGAGGTTCCGTCTCAGGCTCTTGGAATTCTCCTTCTTCTGCATCCTCCAGGGCGGGCTGATCCACTCTCACAGGCTCAGAGGCACGATTGCCACTTCTTCCAATGATGTTGACATAGCCGGTCTTCTTTCCGGAAGGGGCACCAGCGACGACCACATCTGCCACAAAGGAGTAGTTGCCGGGAAGAAGATCTCCCGCCGCAACAATACAATCATAGTTGGTCACTCCCTGAGGGAAGATGTTCTGGATCTTCTTGGGGCAGGTGATCGTCAGCCCCTCGGATACATTCCTGAAGACCAGCTCCACATAGGCCCTGTCGCTTCCCAGTCCCTTGACCGAGACCGTGAAGTTGGCCTCGCTATTAGGCAGCATCTCCACCGGTGTGATATCGATCACCTGAAACCAGTACGATGCATTTGCCTGGCCTGGAAGAAGCAGAAAGACGGCCAGCAGAAGGAGGAAAAAGCAAGCTCTCATAGGATTTAATTGTCTGGATGATTATAAAGATGTTTCGGAAAGCGGCGCAATATCCATCATACGACTCTTTCACCCCCATAAATTGGGAAAGGCGAGAGCTCTGAATTCTAATTCAAGTGGCGAAGAGTAGCAGCAGCAGTACAAGCAGCCTTACCATTATGCTGATGCCCGCTGATACGGCGGTCAGGGAGACTCCCAGCCTTACGCCGAAGATCGATGTATAGTTGGGCAGAGTTGATCTGATGGTGAAGACGGGCAGCATGAACATGCTTCCCAGCATCAGGACCATCAGAGCTTTCAGCTCCGATATGCCGCCATTCTGAATCAACGGTCCGAGGAGGACGATTCCCGCCTTGGGGCTGGCCACATAGATGGTCAGCGGGATCACAGTCTCTGCTGGGATCCGGAAGATGCTGGCAAGAGGAGCCACGTTCAGCGACTGCAGTATTCCCGCCTCGCTCAAATAGAGAACGAGAAATGTCATAATGAAGTAGAGTGATGCTATCCGCAAAAACAGCTTTTTCTGACCGCTCAGTGATTTTCGGGCAGCATCTATGATGCTCTTCTCCTTGGTAACTGGCGAAGGCTCTAAGGAGGAGATGACCTCTCCTGCCAGATAGGCTCTGCCCAGGATTATGACAATCAAGAGCTTGATCAATCCCGTAGACAGAGACACAACAGCATAAGCTCCTCCCACATAAAGGCCCAGCACCGGAACTACAAAGGCCAGTTGATAGGTGAAAAGCTCTCTGAAATAGACCGGAACGCTGTTCATCAGAGCGGAGAGAAAGGCCTGACGATCGCTCAACTGCCCATCATGCCGGAGCCTGGCGGTCATGGCATTTGCCGCCAGGGCAGATCCCAGGCCTACCACAAAGGTGGAGGCTGCGGCTGCAGGCAGGCGGGATAATGAGACCAGGGGACTGGCAAGATAGGAGAACCTCTGAAAGAGGCCCATCTCATTCATGATGCCGGTAATAAAAAGCATCAGGAATACGGTGCCCATAGTATAGACGGTCCCGTCCAGAGTCTGCCAGAGTATATCGATCAATTCCGCTCCCAACCTCCGAGCTGAATGAACCTTCAGAATGGACTCGAGGTCGAATCAGCCCTCATATCCGGGCAGCACTGTCCTCTTGCGGGCTATATCCGCAAGAGCGGTCCTCCTGCTTCTCCCACCATATCTTCACCCGGATCGATGAGCCGTTCAGAACAAATGCCCCCTCCTCCCATTTCATAGCCTTTTCCAGATAATCACGCAGCACAGCCTTTTGTTCTTTGGTATCAGCCCGGGCCTGGGGGGCAAGCTCTGCCACCGCATCCTCCAGGGTGGAGTGGCGCTGATCGTGCTTCATCCTGAAGGTGGTGATATTCGGATAGATGCCCATCTGGTAGAGCACATTGTAGAGCACGTCGCTCATTGGACCGCAGATATAATTCCTTCCATGCAATCTGGGCCAAAGCTCCTTCCACATCCCGCTCCAGGTGCTCTCCCCGGCGAAATGGTAGAGATAGATGTATCTGGATGAAGCCTGGATCATCTTCTCAATGGCATCGCGGATGTCCATCATCCCTAAAGAGAAGGATGCAACCACTACATCATAAGGAGGATCCAGATCCCTGGCCACATCCACCTCCTCCCAACGCTTCTGGACGATTGTGATGTTCTCGACGCCATACTCGGCCATCTTCTCTCTCATGACGCTGCACATGCCGTCTGCCGGCTCCACCGCCGTTACATGTGTCGCTTTTTGGGCTAAGGGGATGGCCAGGGTGCCGGGCCCGGCGCCGATATCCAGCACGCGAGACTTTTCTGTGATATCCGTCTCCCAGATAACTCTTTCAATCCTGTTCTGCTCCTTTTTGCACATATCCCAGAATCTAAGAGCGCTCTCTTTGCTGCTCCAGATGCGGGCACAATCCCTGCCGGGGCTTGACTCTCTGCTCCGCTTCATCTGGCTCTTCCAGATCTCGTTCCAGTCGATATCTTTTCCTGGGTCGATCATTGTTGCTGCATCCTCTCCTATTTTAAATCGCTTCAGCTCTCCTCATATATTGGCTTCTCGGGAACCAGGTAGATCGTCCAGAAGACCAAAAGAGTGATCGCTGCTTTGACGATCATATTGGTCCAGATCATCTGCACCAGCCCTTGAGTTCCCAAGATACCCATAAAGGCGATCACCGGAAAGAGAAGGCTGTCTATGGGTATGGAGACGGCATTGGAGGCGAAGACTCGCGTCCATTGGGGCCAGCTTTTGCGCGCTCCACGGGTCCAGATGCGATAGACCCTGGTGTCGATCAGCTCCGCCAGGAGGGCAGTGAGAATTGAGGCTAAGACGATTCTCATCTGCAGGGAGAGGACCGACTGCCACCCCTGGCCTGAGCTGTCCAGGATCCCGAAGAGAAATGTCCAGGCCGCCTGCCCACCGCTATTTGCCCAGTCAGTCTGGGCGGGCAGGAGGACCACGAACTGAAAATAGATGGCCGCAAGCAGATTAAAGCCCGCTGCCAGCCAGATGGTGGTCAAGGCCGCCCTCTCTCCCAGCTGCTTGTGGATCAGGTCCCTCCAGGTGAAGGTCAGAGAATAGATGAAACCGGCATCCATGACCAGGCTGCCGAAGCTTGTGACCTTGGTGGCGGCGATGTTTCCCGCCAGGGAAAAGAAGAGGTAAAAACCGCAGAGGATTATGGTGGCCTGAGTCTTATCGAGCTTCAGCCGTCCCCATGAGACCGAAGATCCTTTCTGCTCCGGAATCTCTTTAGCTAAATCGCTTTTAGCCATCTGCCCCTGAGCTCCATGAAGCTGCCACATTTTATGCTTTCCCTTATACTCTCCATCAGCCGAAGCATGAAATGGAGGTTATGCAGGGTGGCCAGTCGGAAGTAGGAGAGCTCTCCTGATACGTACAAATGGCGGAGATAAGCTCGGGAATATCTGCAGCAGGTGGGGCAAGAGCAGGCAGGATCAACGGGCAGATCGTCCTCCTTGAACCGGGCGGACTTGATATTCAGGCGGAACTTGTTTTGCCGCGATCCACCGGACTGGGGCGATAGGAGAAGGCTTCCTCTGCGAGCGATCCTGGTGGGAGAGACGCAGTCGAAGGTATCGATCCCCCTGGCCACGCACTCGAAGATGTCATCTATCTCACCGATCCCCAATAGGTGCCGCGGCCGGTCGTCCAGCCTGGGAATCGTCCAGTCCAAGACCTGATGCATATCCTGCTTGCTGTTGCCTAAAGATCCGCCGATGGCTATGCCGTCAAAGGGCTGGGAGACGATGAAGTCGGTGCTCGTCCGCCTCAGGTCCTCAAACCACCCTCCCTGGATGATTCCGTAGATGGCCTGGCTCTTATCATGATAGCGAATGGACTCTTCCGCCCAATCATGAGTTCTGTGCATGGCCTTTTTGGTATAATCGTAGTCTGACAGGGGGGAGGTGCACTCGTCAAAGGACATGATGATATCTGAGCCCAGGTTTGATTGAATCCTCATCGACCTTTCAGCATCCAGGAAATGCCAGGCCCCATCGGCCATGGACTTGAAAGAGATGCCCTGGTCTGTGATCTTTGTCAGGTTCTCCTTCCTGGCATTCTTCTGCCCCTTCCCGTCCGCCCTTTTGGATCCTTCCTTCGCTCCCCCTCCGTAGCTCTTCCTGTAGTTTGATCTGTAGATCTCGCTCTCCAATGGCTCCTCTTCGCACTGTTCATCTCCCTGCTGCTGGCAGTCATTTCCCTCTGGAATAAGGTTCAGCTCCTGCGGGAAGATGTTGCCGATCTTGGCAATGTTATGCTCTCTTCCAAAGCCCAGGGAAAAGGCTTGAAAGCCGCCCGAGTCGGTGAAAAGGGGGCGGGAAAATCCCATGAACCTGTGCAATCCCCCCAGCCGCCCGATCAGCTCGTCTCCGGGCTTCAAGTGAAGGTGATAGGTGTTGGCCAGGGCACAGGAGACGCCCAGGGACACCAGGTCATCGGAGCCCAGAGCGCGCACGCTGCCCAGGGTGGCCACGGGAACCAGATAGGGAGTCTGGATGTCACCCCTTCGGGTTTTTATCAGCCCTGCTCGGGCATTGCTCACCTGATCCCGGTCCAGTATCTCAAAGGAAAATCCGCTCATCTCGGTCTGCATCCATGCAACTATGTCATTAATGGACTTTATGGCCCTTTTTTCCCTTTTTCTCCTCCGCTATTGAATCGGATCATGGGCAAACTTATTTAACAGGATGCATTAAGGTCTGGGGAGGTGTTAAACATGTCAAAGAGCCGAATGGTTTTATTCATGCTGCTGTGTATATCTCTTCTCTCCATCAATGCCTTGGCAGATGATGAGAACTTCAGTGTGAACATCTCCGCGAGCAAGTTCCTGGGAAGCTATCTGGTGAACGAGACGGGATTTGCCCTTTACTACTACCAAAATGATAGCAGTCTCGATGGAATGAGCACCTGTAATGATGATTGTGCAAAGATGTGGATGCCCTTTTATGTTGAGGATCTGACCCTGCCTGAGAGCCTCAATCCATCCAACTTCGCCACCATCGAGCGAGCTGATGGTTCTAAGCAGACGACCTTCAAGAGCTGGCCATTGTACCTCTATTCCCGGGACAGTTCACCAGGAGATGCTCGCGGGAATGGCCTGGAGGATGATCAGTGGCGCGTCATCGATCCGGCCAATCAGCCCGAGCTCATCTGAAGAGCAAAAAATTGGTGATTAAGCTCTAAATAGCGATTTAAGGCCCCAAACAGAGGCCTCATACCCTTTTATGATGGAAACATCTGGAACCCGCGGGGGAATTTGAAGCCTCTCTTGCCCAGCTCCTCATCCGCTGCCCGGAGGGCTTTTGGATCGTTTCCGGCAGCCAGCACCCTCTTCAGAACACCGTCCGAGGACTCCTCCTCTTCCACCTGCTCGTCCACATACCACTGCAAGAATTTCCGTGTCATTGCGTCCGATTCGCTCTCGGCCACTGCCACCAGATCATGAATCATCCTGGTCACCGCCCGCTCGTGCTCCCAGACGTGAGCAAATGCCTGCTGGGGCGACTCCCAGCTATGCTGTGGCGCCTCCACGGCGAGCATCTTCGCCTTCTCGCCGGAAGCGGCAACATAGTCCAGCAATTTCATGGTGTGGACCAGCTCTTCTCCTGCCTGAACCCTCATCCAGCTGGCAAACCCCCTGAATCCGATGGATTCAAAGTAGTAGGACATGGAAAGATACAGATAGGAGGAGTATAACTCCCGATTTGCCTGATAATTGAGGGCTTCATTCATCCTTTCGCTGAGCATAGTGATCTCCAAGCAGACAAAGCAGCAGATTCTGAGCTTTACTCCACCTTATTGAACAATTCCTTTCCCACGCCGCACTCCGGACAGGTCCAGTCATCCGGCAAATCCTCGAAAGCCGTCCCTGGTGCTATGCCGGATGCCGAATCCCCTTTCTCTGGATCGTAGATATATCCACAGACAGTGCATACGTATTTGTCCATTTCTGTCTCACCACTCCTTCGTTTTTGCCTTCTTGCTAGATGAAACTTTCCAGCTTGGATCCGATCTTATCCCCTCTCGCCAAGAGCGGCTTCGTCTGGCTGTAGGCCTGATCGAATCGCGGTGCGTCAATCTGATAGAACTTGCCCAGGGGTATGGGCGACTCGGAGTCGTCATAGCTCCAGCGGCGTATGATCTCCTGGGCCTGGTCAAAGCTGGCGGCATCGTTTCCTTCCACGGAATAGGTTCTCCTGTTATAGCTCTCATACATATTGAAGTAAGAGACGCAGACCTGTAAGACATCCACAAATGAGAAGCCTTTGTGCAGTATCGCCTCTTTAAAGAGGGTCTGAAGCTGCTCAATCCCGTGAGAGTAGCCCCGGGCGATGAAGGTGGCGCCGGCAGAGAGCATCAGGTCCAGAGGGTTCAGGGGTCGCTCAATGGATCCCTCAGGAGTGGACTTGCCCCGGAATCCGGTTGGTGAGGTGGGCGTGTACTGGCCGGTGGTCAGGCCGTAGACCCGGTTGTCATGTAAGATCAGG
>Ga0116182_1004778_pt1 | contig 11807 bp, 15 predicted proteins | sample AD_UKC077_MetaG_FD_89805 | JGI IMG/M metagenome (GOLD analysis project Ga0116182, IMG submission 89805) | Active sludge microbial communities of municipal wastewater-treating anaerobic digesters from USA - AD_UKC077_MetaG | ecosystem: Engineered > Bioreactor > Anaerobic > Digestate | place: USA...
AAGGAATTATTGTATAAAATGCAATCATTCTTGTTATATGATGTCAGAAATGATTTCTAATGAAGAAGAAAACTCTAATAATTTAATTCATGATGAAATAAGGAATAGGTGAGAATATGAATCTAACCGAGAATGTTGAAAGAAAAAAAGATTTTACTCAAGTTTGTGTTTGGCCAGGAACTCTTATTAAAGAAGAGGAAATCAAAGATTTTGAAGAATGGATTTTAAATGAATTTAAAACCAGAGTTCAATATTTGGAAACAATTGAAACCGAACCCGACACAAAAAATGGAAAAGCTATAGAAGGAACGGGAGGAAGACACGATGTTTTCTTTGCGATTCATAAAGAAGATATCGGAAAATTTTCTGTGCCCAGATTATCAGTTGGAATTAGATGGGTTGAGGATGTTTTAGCAAAAGGAAATTATAGATATAAAATTTATCCAAAAAGAGTATTCAAATATAAAACTTGGGAAGGATAACTATATGGCAGAAATAGTGACATCAGCAATTGATTTTCTAAGATTAATTAAAAATGAAAAAGAGGTTTTGGTAAAATTTGAAAAAAAAGATGGATCAATGAGATTAATGAAATGTACATTAGACTTCACTAAAATTCCAAAAGAGAAAAAACCAAAGGGAGTTGATCTTGCTAAAATTTTATCAAAGATTCAAAAAAGTAAAATTCTTAGTGTATTTGATACAGAAAAACAGGAGTGGAGATCTGTTCCATTTGATAGATTAGAATTTCTTCAAACTCCATCTAATAGGAAAACATACATGCTGCAAAAACTAAAGTAGAACTCGAGGTGGAAGTGGAATGATTACAAAAAACATATCAATTGGATCTTTAGATATTGATCCTGAAGGTGGGAGAATATGGTTAAATTGTCCTAATTGTTTGTTAAGAATTCAAAACTTAAGATTTAATAGGATAGAAGAAAAATTTTCTATGATAGATATTAATGGAAATGATGTATTAATGATTCCTGGAAATTTAGTAAACGAACCATTTTCAGATTTCTTAGAAAAAATAACTTCTTTTATAATTCCAAAGATGGCTGAAATAACTAGTGATGAAAGCGAAAAACTATTAGATCAATTAAGTTTAAAAATTAAGGAGGAAATAAACAAATGCCAATCTTAAATGAACTATTACAAATGGTTTCAAAATCAGAATTGGATGAACAATTAAAACAAATTTGTGATGAAATTATGAAAGAAGAGCGACCAAAATTTTCGAATCCTTTTGACGAACCCATTGGGTCAAATATATTTTTAGCAGTTCAATTTCCAGATAAAAAACATATAAGTTTTCTTTGTTTGGAAAGAGAAGCTAAAGAAAAATATATTATTTCACAGTGGTCAAAACTTAATAGTTCAACAATTCTTAAAAGAAAAAAAGTTTGGGAAGTTGGGGATTTAGGTAAAGCTGAAAAAATTCTTAAATTTTATGCTGAGACTTTAAAATACGTTAGAGGTGAATAGTTTAATGGAATGTATGACTGAAGAAATTTTTATTAATGATACTTTTGTTAGAAATGTAAAATCCATTTCAAATGTTGATAAAAATGCTAAAGATTTTAATGATCATAAAAGAAAAACAGAACCAATTACAGTTGATTCAATAATTCGTACTAAAGATTTTATGAAGATATTTAATAGTTCAATGAATCAAGAATTAGAACTAATTCCTGATAATTGTAGATATATGAAAAATCTTTCAGATAAGTCTAAGATTTTTGTATTAGAAGATGAACCAAGATTAAGAACAGTATCTTTTAATTTTGATCCGACTGTTATGTTAGAAATTTTAAAACAAAATGGAAAATATGATACTTTTAATCTTAGTGAATTTAAAACAAGTATTCCTTTTAAATTGACTCTATCTATTCCATATGTTGTATATATTTTACATTTAAGAAATGGCGGGGGATTTGATTTATTATTGTTTTATAGATTAGCTCCGATTTCTAGCATGGATGATTATTTATTGGAGCCATGTTTGCCAAATATTTCTGATCAGTATCAAGTTTGTTTAGGTCCCATATCAACTAAAAACGATTCAAATATTAATTCTGTAAATAGTAAAATTAGAAAAATTATAGATTCATTCTGGTTTAATAGTTTTAATTATGATTATTTTTTACACTGTGATAGGTATAAAGAAGTACCAGAATTATCTGATTTATTTACATATTCGTTTAATTCAAAAAAAGATCCAATGTTTATATTTTCAACAAAATGGTTTAATACTGGGTATACATTAAATGAAATAATAAAAAAACAAACTAAAGATTATAATTTTCATGAATTTTCAGATATTTTTGAATACTTTCAAAAATCAATTGAAAAATCATCTAATTCTTTAGAATCACAGGATGAAAATTATTTAATTGAAAAAAGATCATTATCAGAATCTATTTGTTTATCAAATGATTGTATAATTTCTATTGGTGATAAAATTGAATTAGACGAAATAAAATATTACATTAATTCTTTTAAATATGATCCGTATGGAGAACTAAGATATATCGTTTTGGAAGATGAAAATAACAATATTGTTGAAAAAGAAATGGATGCTAATTTTTCAAAACAAATTCAAAATCAGTTTAAAAATAAAGAAATCAATTCAATAGTTATAGGCGACGAAATTCTAAGAGAAGGAGATATTGTTTATTTTAACAATAATGAAAATGTAAAATTAATTGAAAAAATTATTCAAACAAGAGATGGTATGAACCATATAAAAATTGGAAAAGAATTTTATTTAGAAAGCAGTTTTTTAAATAAAACTTTGAAAAAATTTAAAGGAGAGTTAGAATTTGGAGGAACAAAATTAATTCTTGATAATGAATACATATTTATTTCTTCACATGATTCAAGAAAATCAATTTGTTTTTCTAAATTTAAAGGAATTTTTAAAGGTCATAGTTTTAAAGATGGGAGAATAATTTTAAAATTTCAACAAGAAAATAATAAAAACTTATTTTTAACATTTGCTGATTCTAAAGTATATAAAATTATTGATAGAACATTATTAAAATCAAGTCCAGAAATTTTTAGGATATATGATCAAATTTCTACAGAAAAATTATGTTATATAGATAAATTTGGGTTTTGTGATTTTGAATCAAAAACAAATTTATCAGATTTAAGGTCAAGAGAATATCTTTATAATTCTTCTATTGGTATTAAATATTTTACAGATTTTTGTAATAATAAAAATCAGGAGTTAAATATTAAATCTTTTGATCATGATATAACTTATAAAATAGGTGATTCTGTTATTTTTATCAATTGGAATGAACCAGAAACAATGTTAAAAATACAAACAATTACCAATTTTATTATTGAAGATGATTATTTTAAATTAACTCTTGAAGATAATTCTGGTAATTCTAAAAATGTTTCTTTAATAAATTTAATAACTGGTCAAGGAGAGTTTGCATCTATAAGACAAGTTTGTAATCAAATTAATGAAATGAAAGTTGGAATGAAAATGCAACCAATTAAAAAAGGTATTCAAGATTTTCCGATGAAAGATAATTTTGAAATTAAAGCTTTTGTTGTGGATTCAAAATATCCTTTGGTTTTATTTTCTAATGGAAGAACATTGTATTTTGAAGATATGATGCAGAATTTTGTAATTGTAAATAGTAAAAGTAAAAGAGCTTTAAAACCTTCTGCAGAATTTAATTTAAATATTAAAATTCAAGATGGTGATATTTTCAGATACAGCGATGATTTAATTCAATTAGTATATTCCTCAAATTTTAACATTAACAAGATGTATTCCTATACACTTAGTTCTTCCGGATACTATAGTTATAAAATTAAGGAGTTTGGTACATATATGAGATCCTATGTTAAATCAAAAATAAGTTCTAGAATTGGATTATTAAAACCAAGAATAAGTGATTCAAAAATGAGAGAACTAAGAACTGAAAAAGGTTTTCCTTCAATATTTTCTGAAATTTTTCATAATATTGAAGATATAGGATATGGAATCAGAGAAGATTTATCATTTTTAAAAAATGATAGTGAGGTTGAAGAAGCAATATGAACATATACATTAATAATGGAGTAGATATTCCTCAGGATGAAACATGTTATATTATTGCGAAAGGAGGTATATATTTAAAAAAGAAATTAGATTTAATAGAAAGTTTAACCCCTGTTGATAAAATTTCATTTTTGGAAGACATACCAACATTTGCAAAGATTAACATTCCAATAATTTCTACAAAAATGTTTGGAAATATCTTGGGGTTTTTTAAAGAAGTTTATAGATTATATAAATCAGAAGCAATTGTTTTATTATTCTATAATAAAAATAAAAAAAGTTATAAAGTATTTGTGCCTGAGCAAGAAGTGTCTAGGGCTTCATTATCTTATGAAACAACTAAAACTATAAAAGATCATATTTTAATTGGTAGTATACATAGTCACGGAAGCATGACAGCTTTTCATTCCGGAACCGATGTTGGGGATGAAGCAAAATTTGATGGACTTCATTTAACAATTGGAAAAGTGGATGAAACATTATTTGATGTCTGTGGATCTATTGCTGTCAATGGTATGAGAGTTCCGATTTCTCCAGAAGATTATATTCATGGTTTGGAAAGCAGAGAATATACTAAATACTTCCCTTCCATGTTTCGACCTGGATTTGAAGTAATTGAAGGAGAAAAAGTTTATAAAAATCAAGTGAAATCATCTTTTGGATATTCGCTAAATTGCTCTAATGAAGATTATAATTTTAATGAAGCATGGTTAAAAAATGTAAAAGAAAAAGAATATCCAACTTATGATTATAGTAGTTTTGGACATAGTTCTAGGTACATTTATCAAGGTGGCAAATTAATAAAAATTAAAGATGATTCTATTGATAAACTACAGAGCAATTTATTTACAGAATTTAATTATGGATCTAATAACCAAAAGAAAGAAAGAAAAACTGACTTTTGTGTATGTAAACATTGCATTCACAGAGATGAAAAATTAAAACTAGAAGATTGTAAAGATGTTCATGACAAAGATTTAGAAAATAATTTTGATTATCAAAGTTTTGAATTAATGAATTACAATGAAAAATGGTGGGATTAAAATATGGAAATATCAATTATTGGATTGGGCGGAATTGGATCTGTTCTGGTAAATACAATTTCAAGATTTTTAAATTCAAATGAGAATCTTAAACCAATAACTATTAAATTAGTTGATGGTGATGATTATGAATATAAAAATATTTCAAGACAAGAATTTTATAATTATGGGAATAAAGCTAATGTAAAAAAAAGAGAGTTGTCTAACAGATTTCAAAATATAGATTATTTAGATTTTCAAATGTTTCTGGATGAAAACAATATTTCAGAAATAGTTACTGAAAACTCAATTGTATTTGTTTCTGTAGATAACCATAAAACTAGAAGGTTAGTTTCTAATTACGCTAAAAAATTGAATAATGTTATCGTTATTTCTGGCGGAAATGAACTAACAGATGGGAACATTCAAATATTTATTAGGAAAGGAGGAGAAAATGTAACGCCGAGTTTGACTGACTATCATCCAGAAATTGAAAATCCTTTGGATAAGTCACCTGATGAAATGTCTTGTGAAGAATTGTCTCATGCAGAACCACAATTATACTTCACAAATTTCATGGTAGCTGGACATATGTGTTCGGCATTTTATAATATAATTGAAAGAAATAATTATAAAATTTCAGAAGTTTATTTTGATATATTATCTATGAATTCAAATTCAAAAACAAGAGTACCAAAAAACATTAGAGGTTAAAAAGAAAAGGAGATTTTTTATTATGGCTAAAATTAAAGTTATTTCAGTGGATGTGTTGGAGTCAAAGACTGTTGTTGAACTTCGTGAACTTTGTAAGAAGTATGGTATTGCTGGAATGAGCAAAGCTCGCAAGGATGATATTGTGGATGCCATTCAGCAGTTTTATGATGACGTTGAAGATTCTTATGATGGCCAGGAAGAACCTAAGAATGATTCCAAAGTTCCTTATATTAATGCAAATCTTCACAGTTTTCTGAAATCGGATAATAATTATCAGACTTTGATTTCTGTGTCTTGCGGTGCTGCATCTTCCAATTATCCAGTTGTTGGAAAATCAGCGGGATATGTAAAAGCTACTTATCGTGAAATTCTTAATATTGAAACAGATGCAAAAGCTATTGTTAATGGTAACGAAGTAAATGATTCTCACATTCTTAAGAGTGGAGATACTCTTGAGTTTGTTAGAAAAGCTGGAGTGAAGGGATAATTTAAAATTGGTGGGTGAATTTTATTTATTCACCCACCAATTTATCTTTTTTAAAAAAAGGAAAACATATGTCAATTCTAGATCAGAAGCTGGAGGAAGCTGGAGTAAAAGAAGTAAAATATTATTACAATAATTGTCCAATTATGGGAAACATTTTTACATCTTGTTTGTTTTTATCTGAAGATAAAAAAATATTAGCTAGGGGTATTTCAATCTGTTCTGTAAATGATTCTCATAATAAAGAAATTGGCAGAAAAATTAGTAAAAGTAGAGCGGTTAACGCAATTTATAAAAAAAGTGATTCATTTAAAATTAATGATGAAACTGAAAAAAGAGATTTTAAATTTGTTACTAAATCATTTAAAATAAAAAATGATGATCACAAAAATAAATTGATTAATAAAGTTGATGAATTGGGTTTTGATTGTGAATTAAAAGATCTTGGTCCTTTTAAAAGATTGGATGTATATATTCCATATATTTATCCAATTGAAATTACAAAGAAAAATTTTAAGTTTAAATCTCAATATTTACCAGAACCAACAAATGAAGAGAAGAAGATGTTTAAATTGAATCACTAAACAAAGACTATGGCCGTGCTGCGTGTCAGCGCAGGGTAAGTAGTGGAGAGATAGCCCTAAATCTGACTATGGGTTAAATCAGGGAGCCTGGGTGGGGAATCTGGGCCACGGCTAGTTTGAAAGGAAATATTAAATGGGTAGTTATGATCAAAGTAGAGACAAACTAATTAAACTTTTTGAAATGAAGAAAGAAAAATCCAGTTTATTGTGTTCTATTTTTTCATATGATGGCGGTCAACCAAAATTAGGTTTTAGTAGATCATATGATAAAAAAGATGGGACAACAGGATATGGAAATCCAGGAAGAATGACTATTGACGAAATAGAATTCTTGAAAGAAAATCTTGAAGAAATTATTAAAATTATGAAAGAAAATTCTAAAAAATAGGATATTTTCTTGAAACAACAGAACAAATTTATAAGAAGGGTTGATTCGGAGGTTTCGTTTGTACAGTAATATTTGTGTGATAGGTCTTGGAAGTCTTGGTGGTTATCTAGCAAAAAATCTATCTGAATTAGAAACAATGAAAAATTTATTATTGATAGACTATGATACTGTAGAGCAAGAAAATATTAAAAACTCCATATATTCTCAACGAGATATTGGAAAACTAAAAACAGAAGCTATCTTACAAAAAATAGATAGTAACGCTCAAGTTCATTGTATCAATAAAAAATATATTGAGGGAATAACAAAAATACCAAAATATGATTTAACAATAGACTGTCGTGATTTTACTTATGAAAGAAAAAATCTAATAGATGCTAGATTATCAATGTCATATAGAAATTTGATTATTGATTGTAGAAAAAATGTTAAATATTTAAAACAACATGAAGGAAAATATATAGAAAGATTAAGTAAAACAGATTTAAAAGTAGCTGCATTAAATACAACAATCTTAATTGGAAATGGTATTATTCGAGAGTTGATAAATAAACAAATTGTTCACGAGATTCCAATTGATTATATATCTGAAAAAACAAAAAATTCCGTAAAAAATAATGAAGTAGATATTATATATGACCATAATTCTTTTGAAGGAAAATTATTAAATCTTCATAATAATTATTCTTCAATTATAGATTTAAATAAAAACAATGATTTAACTATTTGTGTAGGAAGTAAAACATCCCCATATCTTACAAAAACAATTTTAAAAAATAATTTTAATTCCATCAATGATATTATCTCAAATTTTTCTTCACTTATGAAAAACCTTCCGTTTCCTTACAATTATTATGTAATTAGTTTAAACAAATATGATAATGTATTTTACGTTGAACTTTTACCAGAAACGGGGTCTGCATGAAAAAAATAATCATACAAACTATAATTCCAAATAAATTAATTTGTAACTCAAGTTTATATCCAATTAAAATAATAGATCCTAAATTTATTATCAAAAAGTTTTTCGTTGCTGTAAACGAAGATAATAAAATAGAAAATGTTGGTATCATGGATGGATTACATCCAAATTGTGATTTAAAAACTAAACTTTTATGCATACCAGAATATTTAAAAGAATATGAATTAAATGAAAATTCTATTAAAATTATTTTTAATATTTTAGAAGTGTTTAATTTTGATAGTTCATTTTTTCAACCATGGGATTGTTTTGAATATGAATATGTGAAAGAAGAAAGGATAAGAGTTGAACCATTATGAATAAACAAAAGTATAAAGAAGATTTAAAAAAGATTGGGAATGAAACTATAAACGATTTGGAACCTGTAATTAAAAAAGGAGTAAATAATATATTTGATTTTGTTAAAGAAATTATTGATGACGCTATATCTACATTATTTGAAAAAAGAAAAACGTCAAATAAAAAGGAGAATGTTGAATGAAAAATAAACCAGAAGATAATGCGGCAGTTTTATTTAAAAAACTAATTAAAGATACTATTGCAGAAGAAGGATATTTTAAAGAAAAAGATATCAAACAATTAATGACAAATATTTTAAATGAAATTGATCCTTTAATTGCTAAACGTGTAAAAGATCATTTTTATGAAATTGGACTTTACATGATTAAAGATGGAAAACAATGCAAAGATACAACTAAAAATCAAGATCCTGGAGAATAAAAAAGATGCCAAAACTTCTTGATGTTGCTTCATTTTGTGAAAATTTAAAAGAGATAACATCGTCAAAAATTATTGATAAAAGAAAATTTCATCCCGCTGGTTTATTTTCTGAACAGATATTTGGTCCTATAAAAAATTATACTTGTCAGTGTGGAACTTATCATGGTATTTCTAGAGCTGGTGGAACATGTAAAGAATGTGGTGTAGATATTGAAAATAGTGTTATAAGAAGAAAAAGATTTGCAAAAATCATATTACCAGTTCCAATAGTTAATCCAATAATGTATGATTTAATTATAGACATTGGTGGCAATTTAGTTAAAAATTATTTAAATAAGTTGATGAAAAGTGATAAGAGCGTTTTATATACTCAAGATGGATATTACTTTGTTACTGAGGATTCAAAAGTTCCTGAAGGTGTTTTAAAGTGGGAAAAATTAGAAGCAATATATGAATTGATAAATAATGTAGCTGAATCTAATGTTGAATCTGATCCAAATAGTAAATGGAAGATAGTAAAAAATAATATGAATAATTTATTTATTCAAAGTATTCCTGTTCTTCCACCAGATTTGCGTCCTGCAGCAAAAGGTGTTGAAAGAAATAATCAAGTCGTTGACAAAATTAATAGATTCTATATGCAAATTTTAACAAAAAAAGAATCTATGAAAGATACAATTATTGATATAAACAGAGATAAAACACTATTCTATTCATATTTTAAACAAATTCAAAAAGATGCTATTGAGTTATATGATCATATTATAGAAAAGTTATCTAAGAAGGAAGGTTTAATTAGATCAAATATTTTAGGAAAAAGAATTGATTTTTCTGGAAGAGCAGTAATTATACCGGATCCTTCTTTAAATATAGATGAATGTTCATTACCTTATGTGATGTTTTTAGAATTATTTAAATTACAAATTTCAAAAAAGTTAATAGAGTTAAATAGATTTAAATTGTTAAATGAAGCCATAGATTATATTGATGATTGTATAAGTTTAAATGATAATGTTTTATTTAAAGTATGTGAAGAATTAGCTAAAAATGAATTATGTATTTTAAATAGACAACCATCATTACATCGGTTAAGTATGGTTGGATTTAAAATTAAAATTTCTCTTGATTGGGTAATTAAGTTGCATCCATTAGCTTGTGCTGGATTTAATGCGGATTTTGATGGGGATCAAATGGCAGTTTATATTCCCATCTCTGATGAAACTAAACAAGAAATTCTAGATAAAGTTATAATTACAAAGAATTTTACTAATCCTGCAAATATGGAATTATCAACAATTCCAAGTCAAGATATTGTATTAGGAGTATATGCTCTTAGCACAAGTAAATTTCCAAAATTACAAACAATTGTTGATTGTAAAGGTGAAAAAGTTTCAGAGAGTGTTAAAATTTTAAATGATTGTTTTCCAAATGATTATCCATTGATAAATTATCAAGTTGGAAAAAAAGAATTGTTGAAAATTTTAAATGATATTAAAGAAAAATATTCAGAAATTGATATTGCTAAAACTCTTGATAATATTAAAGTTGTTGGTTTTAAATATTCAACAATCTTTGGCCCTTCTTTATCTTTAGAATCTTTTGGAATAAAAAATTCTGGTAAAGTTAGAGATTTGATTTATAAAGATGGTACAGTTCTCGAGCAATTGAATAAACTTGCATCTAAAGAAACTGAAGATTTTCTAAAAGAAAATTTTAAGTATTCGTACTTAATTGAGTCTGGAGCCAGAGGAAGTTGGGATCAAGCTAAACAGATAGTATTTTCAAGAGGTTATGTTTCTGATTTTAATGGGATGATTAAAGAAACCCCAATTAAACATAGTTTGTTAGAAGGATTAACTCAAGAAGAATTTTTTAACTCAACTTATGGTTGTAGAAAAGGTTTACTTGATGTTGCATTAAATACCGGAACCTCCGGATATCTTTCTAGAAAATTATTATTTACAGGAACTAATTTAGAGTTAGATGATCAATTAGATGATTGTGGCACAACAGATTATTTAACTGTGTATGTTTCGGATGATAAAAAATCTAAAATGTTATTAGAAAGATATTTTTTAAATGATAAAAATGAATTAGAAAAAATTACAAAAGAAAATAGACAAAGTTTGATTGGAAAAAATATTCAATTAAGAACACCAATATTTTGTAAAAGTGAAAAAATTTGTAAGAAATGTTATGGTGATTTATATAAATTGATCCATAGTAAATTTGTTGGTGTAATTGCAGCACAATCATTAGGAGAAACAAACACGCAACTAATCCTCCGGACATTCCACTCATCGGGTGTGGCTAAACTAGGAAAACCCAATGAAGACAAAGAGTTAATTGATGATGCTAAACAAAAAGATATTGTTGGAGATTTAACTTTAGCCTCTAGATTATTTCATCAAACAAAAGGAAAAAATTATAATGATCTTGTAGATGAATCTTATGAAATTTATAATAGAAGTAGAAATATAATGCATGTACATTTTGAATGTATTATATCTCAGATGATGTGGGCTAATAATAATGGTGAAGAAACTTTATGGAGACTTTTAGAAAATAGAAATAAAATAGCACCATCTTATTATAGTATTCAATCTGTTCCAGAAAAATCTAGTTGGCTATTAGGATTAGGATTTTCTAATCCAAAAAGACAAATTATAAAAGGTTTACAAAAATCTGGACAATATAGCGGAATTTATGATAGGATGATTTGCGGAAGTGATTTATAACATAAACTACATAGGGAGATTAAAAACTTGAAATTCATAAATCCTTCTTATAAGGTCAATGAAACAAAAAATCTTTTTACTTTAAGAAAAGAAGAATACGAAAACTTAG
>Ga0116182_1004779_pt1 | contig 11806 bp, 11 predicted proteins | sample AD_UKC077_MetaG_FD_89805 | JGI IMG/M metagenome (GOLD analysis project Ga0116182, IMG submission 89805) | Active sludge microbial communities of municipal wastewater-treating anaerobic digesters from USA - AD_UKC077_MetaG | ecosystem: Engineered > Bioreactor > Anaerobic > Digestate | place: USA...
CGGGCGCACGGTGGGTGGCCGATCTTCGTGATCCAATTCTCGACAACCAGGCGGCGGGGAACTGGGGACCGGTCGAGCGTGCGATAAACACGCGTCTCGAACGTCTGATCCTCCGGCATGCCGATGCGGTGATAACAAACACGAAATATGCGGCCGCCCGCCTGCGCGAACGCTACGCGCATCCCCGCATCTACACCGTGTACAATTCCTTCGACACGGATGATTTCGCCGGTCTGTCCGGTGACAAACGCGACCGCTTCACTCTCGCCCACGTGGGGTCGCTATACGGCTTACGCAAGGCCGATCCAGTGCTCGATGCCCTCAAGATTCTCCATGAACGCGGCGTCATCACTCCGCCGACCTTCAGGTTGCTCTTCGTGGGTCTCGACGATGCACAAACAGCGAAAGCCGTCCGTGAGCGCGGACTCGATTCGTACGTCGAGATCAGGTCCTTCGTCCCGCACCGCGAAGCTCTGCGTATTATGGCCGGATCCCACCTTCTCCTTCTCATCAAGGGAACCGGTCCGGGTACTTCTTCCCAAATCCCCGGCAAGCTCTTCGAGTATCTCGGAACCGGAAATAGGATTCTCTACACAGGCCCGCGTGATTCCGAAGTGACGGATATCCTTGAACACGCCAGCGCGGGGGTAGGAGTCGATGGCGACGCGCTTGCGCTCGCGGACGCGATCGCCCAAGAGATCACAACTAGCCGAAACCTCGCCGCCCCGTCGGCGGCCGCACGCCGGGACGCCCTCGCGCAATACTCGAGCGTCGCAATGGCGCAGCAAATCGCCGATATCATCAAAGCCACCGATTCTACAGGCCGCTTCGTTCAGTACGCCGCGCAATCCGCGGGAGGCCGCGCATGACGCCGCCGCTTCCCGACCACGCTCCCGGCGCCTGCACCCGCCCTATAGGCATTGCCTTTGTCATAGACTTTCTGTCCATGTCCGACGGCACGAGCGGCGGGACGGAACGACAATTATCGCAGACCGTTCGCCATCTTCCGCCGGAACGCTTCCGCTCACACGTATTCTGCCTCCAGCACTACGGCCGCAACGCCTGTTGGGAAGGACTCGCCTGTCACAAGAAGATCCTCAATATCTATTCCCTTCGCTCGCCGACAACCTTTCCTCGCCTCCTGCGATTCGCGCGCTTCCTCAGGAAGAACCGCATCGACATTGTGCACGCCTTTTTCTTAGATTCGATCCTCTTCGCGTCTCTGGCGGCACGCCTGGCCGGCGTTAAAACGGTTCTTGCGGGCAAGCGGGACGTGGGTTTCTGGCACAAGCCCGGGTTGGTCTTCCTGCTGCGCATCTTAAACCACCTGGTGACTCGCTGCGTTGCCAACTGCCAGGCCGTGAAAGACGCCGTTGCCAAGTGCGAGGGATTCCCGCCGACCGCCATCGATGTCATCTACAACGGCATCGACACAACGCGGCTCGACCGCATCGCCCCCGAGGATCTGCGGGCGCTCTTCCCGGCGCTCTCGCACAAAGACATGATCGTAGGCATTGTGGCGAATTTCGACCGCCACGTGAAGCGCGTAGATCTTTTTCTTCGGGCCGCGGCCCACGCACTCAAGGTGCACCCGAATGTCACCTTCCTCGTCGTGGGGGGGGGGAGGCTCCAAGCCGAACTAGAGGTACTCGCGGCCAGCCTCCAGATTCGAGACAAGGTGATCTTCACAGGCCCCCACGATGAGCCTTACAGTCTTATCAAAAGCTTCGACATCGGGGTTTTAGCTTCCGATTCCGAGGGGCTTTCCAATGCTATCCTCGAGTATATGGCAGCGGCGATTCCCGTCGTGGCCACGGCCGTGGGCGGGAACCCGGAACTTGTCCAAGACGGCGTTAACGGTTACCTCGTTGCCCCCGGCAATCCTGAAGCACTCGGAGACGCCGTGATCCGGCTGCTTGCGGATCCCGGCCTGCGGCGCCGTTTCGGCGCTGCCGGACGGGCGCTCGTGGATAGCCGCTTCGCGTGGGAGAAACGGATCATCGAAGTGGAAAACTACTATGCCGGGCTTGTGAACACGCGATGAAGCACAATGCGATCTGGATAACCTGGGAAAGCCAGCGCCGCAACCGCGAGCTAAGCGCGGCGCTCGACGCGGTTTTGTTCGAGTTCTCCGAGATCGATCGGATGAGCAATCGCGTTACAAAGTACGCCCGCGGCGCGGCAAGGACCATCGCCGCGCTCCGGCGCACTCGCCCGCGCCTCGTCTTTTGCCAGAACCCTTCGCTCGTTCTGACCCTCCTGCTGGTCTTTCTGAGGCCGTTCTTCGGTTTTCGGCTCTGCGTTGATGCTCACAATGCCGGCCTCTTCCCACGCGAGGGCAGATCCTCGGTCCTCATGGCGGTCAGCCGTTATGTGCAGCGGCGGGCCAATCTCACGCTCGTAAGCAACGAGGCGCTCGCCGACCACGTGCGCGCCAACGGCGGGCGCGCGTTCGCCCTGCCGGACAAAATCCCTACCATCCTCCCCTCCGAGAGGCGCGTCCTCCGCGGCGCTCACAACATTCTGTTCATCTGTACTTATTCCAAGGACGAACCCTACAAGGAGGTCTTCGCGGCCGCGCGGCTGATAGACGCGGCAATCTGCATCTATGTGACGGGCAACTTCACGCGTTCAGGTATCCGTCAGGAAGACTTGCCCCCCAACGTCATCCTCACCGGCTTTCTCTCCGAGCCCGAATACGCAGCAATGCTGCGGTCTGTTGACGCGACGGTAGACCTCACGACCCGCGAGGACTGTCTCGTCTGCGGCGCCTACGAGACGCTGGCCCTGGCCAAGCCCATGATTCTCTCTGATACGCGCGCTCTCAGGAGCTACTTCAGCCGAGGCGCCGTCTACGTGCTCGGCACTGCCCAAAGCATTGCCGACGGGATTACCGAGGCCATTAGGACGAAGACTACATTGGAGATTGAAGCGGCGGAGCTGAGCGCGCTGCGGGCTCGTGAATGGGAGGAGAAGCGGACAGCCTTGCTCGAAATCCTCGGCCTTATAGATGCGGGGGAACAAGCCGGTGCCTGACCGCGTCAACGTGCTTCACGTGCGGGATTCCAGCGGTATTTTCGGCGCCGAGCGCGTCATACTCACACTGTGGCGAAACATCGACGCCGCACGCTTTAACCTAACCCTTCTGGCCATGCGGCGGGCGGATGGGCGAAGCCAAGGATTGATCACGGCCGCGGAGCGCTGCCGCCTGCCGGTCATTCCGCTCGATATCGGCAGGCGTCTCGAGCTAGGCGCAATACGCGCCATGCGACGCGAGGTCCGTGCTCGCGGCATCGACATTGTGCACGCCCATGACTTCAAGTCCGCTTTCTACGCGCTGGCAGCCTCCGCCCGTCTGCCGGTCAAGCGCGTCGTCACAGAACACGGATCGACCCGGGACTCCCTGCGGAAGCGCCTGTATCTTCGTCTGAACGAGCACGTCATCTACCGATTTTTCCACCGCGTGATTGCGGTGTCCGAGGACCTGGGAGCCGCGCTGGAGCGGCGGCGCATTCGCCCGCCCAGGCTTGCGACGATTCCCAATGGCATCGACGTCGAGCTCCTCGGCGACTTGCGGGAAACAACGCCCGCCGAGCACCCGCTGCCGCTCCGCCCCGGGCACCTGGTGTTCGCGGTTGTAGGCAGACTGTTCCCCGACAAGGGACATCGCTTCTTTCTTCAGGCTTTGGCGCGCTTGCGTCAGACACACCCCGCCATCGACGGTCTGATCATCGGTGACGGCCCAGGGAGGGAAGCTATTGCAGGCTTCATCGAGGCTCTCGGGTTGAAGGATTCGGCCTGCCTTTGCGGTTTCCGAGCCGACATGCAGGCGGTCTACGGATCGATTGACTGTTTGGTGGTGCCGTCGCTTAGAGAAGGAGTGCCGTACGCGGTACTCGAGGCTATGGCCGCCGGCGTGCCGGTGATCGCGAGCGCCGTGGGGGACATTCCACGCCTCATCGAGGACGGCGTCTCCGGACGTCTCGTCCCCGCCGGCGACGTCGGTGCCCTGCACGCAGCGCTGCTCGATTTCGTGGAGGCGCCGGCACGAGCCCGGTCATTGGCAGGCGCCGCAAAGCAGCTCATCAGCGAAAAGTGGTCCGCCAGACAAATGGCGGAGGCGACTCAGGCGCTATATCTAGCGCTACGTCCAGGCGAGTCAGCCCCCTCGCTCGACCAGCCCACCTGGAGCAGCCGGACATGACCCTCAGCGTCAAGGGAGAATCCAAGCTCCTCGCATGGCATTCGCTGGTTTACGGGCTCGGGAACGTCCTCAGCCACCTGACCGGCCTAATTCTCCTCCCCCTCTACACGACCTATCTGACCCCCTTCGACTATGGGACCAAAGAACTCATCGGGTTGACGACCGATGTGATCGGCATTCTTCTCGGCACGGCAATATCGGAAGCCTTCTACCGTTTTTACTTCGACACGGACGATGAAGCGGAGCGCAAGCTCGTAATCAGCTCCTCCATTCTAACCCTCGCCAGTGGCGGTCTTATTGCCCTGGTCGTGCTCTTACCCGCCAGCCCTCTCTTTGCGCATTTCATCCTCGATTCCACTGATTTTGCCCATTACTTCTTGATCGCTTTTGCATCAATGTGGTTCCAGATGCTCAACTCTCTCGGCTTCAGCTACTTACGGATGAAGCGCCAATCGGCGAGGGTGGTAGTTCTCTCGCTGACCAAGCTGGCAGCCGCCCTCGGCTTGAACATCTATTTCGTCGCCTTTCGGCAGATAGGCGTCCTAGGTATCCTTCTGAGCACATTGATAACTTCAGCCGCTTACGCCGCCATCCTAATCGTTCCGATGCTCCGATATAGCGGTTTCTCGTACTCATTCGCAAAAGCCAGAGAACTCCTCGTTTACGGCGCTCCCCTTATCTTGGCCCAGCTTGCCAGTTTCACCGTTCACGCCTCAGACCGCTTCTTCCTCAAGGGCCACCAAGGTGTCGCGACCGCGGGCATATACGCTCTTGGACATCGCATAGGAACCGTCCCAGCCTACTTTGTCTCTAGCCCCTTCAACCAGGCCTGGCTCCCGCGCCGCATGGAAATCTTCCGCCGCCCGGATGCCGAAACACTCTTCGGTCGGATGTTTACCTATTTTCTTGCCTTAATGATCTTCGCCAGCCTTGGCATCTCCGCCATCGCATATGACGTTCTCCGCATCATGGCCACGGAGGCCTACTGGAGCGCGTATAAAATCGTCCCCTTGGTTGCCCTCGGGCAGATCGTGTTTTCGATGCACTACCACGTCCACATGGGTCTCATCATCGAGAAAAAAACCAAATATTTGGCCGCCATCAACATGGTGAATGCTGTTGTGGTGCTGATCCTGAACGCCCTATTGATCCAGCCCTTCGGCGTCTATGGGGCGGCCACAGCCGCGTTGATCGGCTACGCAAACAAGGTGGCCCTCACGTATTACTTCAGCAGCCGATTCTATGCGGTTTACTTCGAATTTCGCCGAATTCTCAAGCTTATCGCCGCCGCCGCTATTGTTTACGCGGCCACCCTGACGATTCACCTTGAGTCGCCTTACACCGGTATTGTGGTCAAGACGACCGTTGTCCTCTGCTTTCCCTTGCTACTCTTTTTCTCTCGTTTCTTCACAGCGAATGAGCTGCTCTACGCCAAGCAAGTGTTGTCTGTATTAGTCCATCGCTGCCGCCGACTCTGTGGCCTGTAGACCATGCCTCTTATGAACCATTTTAAAAGGTTCAGATCTTCCACGGCGCGCCAAAAGAGGGCGCAAAGATCAGGCGTCGCGATTTCTCTTCGCCTTCTCTGGTCGCCCCTGAGCGGCAGTCTAATTACTTGCCCTTGTCCGAGACGAGTTGGTTCTCTATGAGCATTCCCTTTCTATTAGTCTTTCTTGTTTCCTTCGGCTTAATCGTCGCGACTTACGTCGTGTACCCCCTGGCACTCTCCCTCATTCCCCGTAGCCGGCGATCACTCGACACCAGAGAGGTTTTCGAGCCTACCGTCTCCATCCTCATTGCGGCCTTCAACGAGGGACGCCACATTGAAGCAAAACTTCTCAGTACGCTCGCCGCGGAGTATCCGCGCGACAAGCTCGAAGTCCTAGTCGGATCGGACGGATCTACCGATGACACCGTGGAGAAATTGACCGACCTGAGCGACCCTCGTTTCAGGCTCCACGTATTTGGGGAGAATCGCGGAAAGACCGCCGTGCAGAACGACCTTGTTGCCCGTTCCACCGGCGACATCTTGGTGTTTACCGACGCGGCATCCTTTTTTGCACCCGAAGCCATTCGCAAATTGGTAGACAACTTCAGGGACACGCGCGTGGGTTGCGTCGCCGGCTGCATGCGGTACATTGGGACCGACACCAATCTCACTACGCGTAGTCAAGGTCTCTACTGGCGATACGAAAGCATGCTCCGCAGCTTGGAGTCCCGGATCGGGAGCCTAATTGGCGTGGATGGACCGCTCTACGCCGTGCGCCGCGAATGCTACGTACCCCTCGAGCCGCACATGATCAGCGATCTTCTCACGCCCCTCCTGGTGCTTGAACAACACAGGAAGGTCGTGCTAGAGCCCGAGGCTTTGGTGGACGAGAATCCCACCGAGAAGGTGGAGCAGGAATTCCGCACGCGGCGCCGCGTTGTCCTCCGCGGCCTTACGGGCATCTGGGCCTACCGGAGGCTGTTGAACCCTTTCAAACATCCTCTGCTCGCAGCTCAGCTTTTCCTCCACAAACTCGTTCGTTGGGCTGTAGGTCTGCTTGCCATCGTGAATCTGATGGCCGCCAGTGCCCTCTCATCCCACTGGTTCTTCGTTGCCATTACAGCAAGTTACGGCGTTCTTTTCACTGCCGCGGCGCTCGGCTGGATCCTCGATCGCCGTGGCCTAACCATAAGAGTTTTCGCCGTACCGTACTACTTCATCTTGGTGAATGCCGCCGCCACAATGGCGATAATTGACTTCTGCAGGAGGAGACGCGCCACGACATGGCAGCCAACCCGTCCGTGACGCCGAGGAGCACCTTATGACCGCAACACGACCCTGCGAATCAAAGGACGAGCGCGGCCCTTTGCGCGCTGTCCTATTCAAGTCCCGCGACCGCATGTCCAGGTTCGCCGAGAAGCTCAAGGCCGCCGGCGTGAGCTGCACTGTGCTTGACTTCGAGGGCAGCGACTGGCTTTCCTTTGATTACCGCGGTGTTGACCTAGTGATCTTCTATCCGTCCTTCGTGTACACGTCCAACCACCCGCATGCGCTCCTCGATGTCCGCGACAACCTAAGCTTTATCACGGAGCAGCACCCGCACCTCATTTGCTATCCCGATCCCGCGCTTATCCCCTATTACAACGACAAGTACCGACAGTTCTTGTTTCTCTCCGCCCGCAGGCATCCATGCCCGCGCACAATTCCGCTTCTATCCCTCGAGGCCGTTGAGGCTGCGCATTTGCAGCTCGGCTACCCCATGGTCCTCAAAAACAGATATGGCGCGGGCGGGGCATCGGTGTTTCGCGTCACTAACAAGCGGCAGCTTCTCCATTACTACCGTCTTTCCACGTTGGATCTCTTCAATGTACGCGCAGCGCTGCATTTCACACGGATATGTTTCAATCGATTGTTCCTCTACAATCTCATCAAGGCTCGACGCGCCCAGTACCCCTTCCTCTCTCCTCCGCTCCTTGCCCAGGAGTTCCTGCCGATCGACCGCGATCTTAAGACAGTCGTGCGCAACGGGGAGGTCGTTGAGGCGCACTGGCGTATTCAGGCCACGGCGAACATGTGGAAGATGAACATCGACGCCGGAGGCATCGGCGAGTGGAGTCACGTGCCGCCGGAAGCTTTAGCCGTTTCGCGCACCTTGGCCCAGGACCTCAAAGCCCGATGGCTCAACATTGATCTCATGGAAAGCAATGGGCGCTTTCTAATAAGCGAGTTTTCCCCCGTCTGGCACCACTATGCCTACAAGGAGAAGCCGAGCTTTGTCTACAAGGACGACTATAATATCAAGGTTCCCCTCAAGGTTTCACTCGACCTCGAGCAGATCATCGTGGACTCGCTCATAGAACCCGTGCAGAATCGTACGATGGCCCGTGACTCGCTGACTTCATAGACACCGGCACAATCAACTACTCACAGAGGATGGCTACCTAGCGTACCACTCTTACTGCTCGTGAAGATAAACTCACCGACTCTTTGCAAGCTTACCACCTGCCGCTATAGTAGTGTACCGTTATGACTGCAAAGGCTCTCGGGATCTCCCCCGGCGACCGCCAGCCTCAAAACGCGCTCCCGCACATGTCCAGCATCCCGCGGCCGGTCACAAAGATAACGGCACTCCTCCACCGTAATTTTGCACTCCGGGAAGCTCGTATTCTTCCGCATTTACAAGATTATTCCCGCATCCGCACTCCGTTCCTTGTGCCCCCTTTTCCTTTCCTTTTAAGCAGCTCTCGCGCCTCCTTGTTAAACTTCCCCCGCAGATCTTACGCAGACCACAAAAAGTTGACTTACCTCGACAGACAACCGTTCGTCATTCAGGAGCGTCTCCTATGAAACCTATCCTACATTGCGAACTAGGTTATTTCCCCAATCCTCACTTAAATCAAATCTACGCCGGCTTCGCCTCACTTCATAACGCCGGCATTATCAACCTCGAAGTAAAACGAGTCGCTGCGGACCATACGAAGCCATTGCTCACAGTCATAGTCAATAAGCAATATAAACTCCTTTATGACACTCTCGATGGTTTCAACTGGATTCCCGGTTCTCAACAGGATAATTTACTCTATTTTCGCACCCACTTCAAAGTCGACCTCTATTTTAAAAGAAGCTTCACTCCGACACTCCTAGACTACTGCCCAGAGAACTGCACCGTGTTTCCTCTCGGATTTAATTATCTAATCAGACCGCAGCGTTACTTTCCAGCCCGCTTAACGGACGTACTAAAGGATTTTCTGAAACACAGCACACCCCTCGGTAAATATTGTCACAGAGATTTGTTCTATAGTCGTCGCTACGAGTACTACCCCCTTCCGCATAAAGATACCAAAATTCTCTTCTTAACACGCTTATGGGACCCAGATCAAGTAACCGACGAGCAATTGAAAAATGAGCGGGAAAAGATAAACGTAACTAGAGCCGCGCTCATCAGGGCGTGTAAACAGGAATTTCGCGACTCTTTCATCGGAGGGCTACAGCAAGATCCATTTGCCAAGCAATATGCAAAAGAACTAATAGCACCAGCACGCCTAACAAAAAAAGAACACTTCCTTGAGACTATTAAGCAATGCAATATTTGTATTGCTACAACTGGTTTGCATCAGTCGACTGGTTGGAAATTTGGGGAGTATGTTGCTGCCGCGAGGGCGATAGTTTCGGAACCCCTAAAGTATCAAGTACCAGGTAATTGGCGTGAAGGAAACAATTATCTAGAATTTAACCACTTAGAGGAGCTGATGTATCGAATACATGAACTAATAAGAAACAAAATGAAAATGCTACACATAATGCGGAACAACTATGAGTACTATCTCAATTACCTCCGGCCCGACAACTTAGTTTTAAACACCCTCACAAAAATTTACCTTTGCGACTTATAAGCGCTTGGAGTAGGTCAGCCAGGGCAGGGATTTTCAATCGAGGAACGTCTGGGCATGTAGCTCAAGGACGAGCGGAAGAACTGACGTATTCTAGTCTAGGGGTCTCCAAATGGCCACAAATTACAGCTTTATTCCTTTTTGTACCGAGTGGCGCAAACCAATTCCTCCCAGCCCTGCAAGCAGGGCCGCCGTGACAAACCAGAACCAGATAAAAGCGCAATGCGAGAAGTTCCCGAGGAAGAGGCGCATGACGAGCCCGACCTGCAGACCTCGCACGAGATTGATATACTGCGTCATACTTGAGCCGCTTGCCGCAAGCCGTTTCTTGAGCCGTTGCCCCTCCCTGAACATTATGTAGACAAAATAAAACCACGCGACGCTCCCCATGCCGAGCTCACCGAGTAGCTCCCCGTAGAGATTGTGGGAGCAGAAGTAATAACCGAAGTAAATGCTCCGCGCTCTGGCGAAACACCCGATTCCCACGCCTAGAACTGGGCGTTTCATCATCATCGATATGCCGTTGACGAGTCCCAAGTAGCGGTCGCTGCTCGAACGGCTTCCGTGAATGCCGTGGCTTATCGTGCTCATATGATCCATATACTGCCGACCCGCAAAGGGAAGCAGCAAGATCAATATTATCGCGAAACCGAGGGCTACTTTCGCGCGGTTGCGCGCGCAATAAATGACCGCAACCGTCATCAGTACGATACCGAGGAAGCCGCCGCGCGAACGGGAAAGAACGATACCCGTCACCATGGCAAAAAAACAGAGCCAGAGAATCAGGCGCTTCCATTTCCCCCGTGCCGCAGAAGCCCAGAAGAACGTCAACGGAATACCCTGATTCAGGATGTTCGCGAGAGCGACGTGGCCGGCGCCGTCCCCGAACCGCGCAGTCGCTACGGCTCCGTAGCCGTGCTCGGTCGTGGTTCCCTGCATATGCGAGGATATCGTATCGTACGCCATCCATGTCGTGTTAAGGATGAACGCCCAGACAAACAGCTCCACATCGTGGCGGTCGCGGAGCGAGCAGACGATCATCACGTAAAATAGCGCAAGCTTGAGGAGATCGTAGCCGCCCGCTTCCCAGGACTCCGAGACGGATACCGCTTGCGGCACCGACAACATGCCAACCAGAAATAAGATCCAGAAGGCTTTGTTGACGGGGCTCCTGTCCGGCAACGCACGTGTCAGGCCCTCCTGCGCGAAGAAGACACGCGCCAGGACGAACAGTGCAGCCCAGAGTTCGAAACGCATCGCCCCCAGTGCTGGATACATGTCGCCGAGCCTCGCGTTGAGAATGATGAAGTACGCGATCGCACCATAGACGGGCCGCTTGAACGTAGCAAGAAGACAGGCGAAGGTCACGATCGGAAGGATGATCTGAATGGATTCGGCCGATGGCAACATGCTTTCAGTCCGTTTTCGCAGGGCCGCGGCGCAAGGAGAAAACCCCCGGCCCCGAGACCGCGTCTCCTCCAGCCTGACTGCGCCTTCCGCCGCTCATGTAACCTAGTTTCCGTCGAAGGGCCACGCCCCGAAATCGTTCTGCCAGATCCGAGCCAGATCCTTCTCCAGCAGCCGGTGAATCCTGCTCGTGCGCTTCATGGTCATGCGCCGCGAGATCCTTTCCCTGTGATGATCCTTGACCTCCTCCGGAAACGGCAACAGCTCCAGATTCACGAAGCCGCTGGCGCCTTCGCCGTCTTTGACCGTGATCAGCACTTTGCCGTTGTATCGGCTCGGCGAGGAAGGAACATCGAGGATCCCCTCCTAAAACGCCTTGATGATCCCCCGCGCCAGTGATCCGCCTCGCAGGATCTCGATCGCCTGCATCATCCCATGCACATTGCGTTCAAGCAAGCTCTCTCCTGAAGAACATGCCCAGAATCCGGCGATACAGCCTTGGCAGCCAAGATGCCGTCATGAGTGAGGGCAACGCCCTCGGTGTTGTCTTCCTTGGCGGGAAGGTGAATCGACTCCACCGGGGTTTTGACGGCGCCGGTCGGAAACTGACCCACCTTGGCGGTGAGAATTGACCCACCTGCGCGGTTGCGTACTGGAATTCGCGCGGCGGATTTGCCTGAAGGGGAGCCGATATCGGCGCTGCGTCCAGTGGGCGCCGGGCGCTATTTCTCCGCCGGTGGGGCGGAAGCCCTCTTCGCCTTTGCGGAAGGGTACGATCTGCCGTTGATCTTGATGACGGTGGCGTTGTCGACGACG
>Ga0116182_1004781_pt1 | contig 11805 bp, 9 predicted proteins | sample AD_UKC077_MetaG_FD_89805 | JGI IMG/M metagenome (GOLD analysis project Ga0116182, IMG submission 89805) | Active sludge microbial communities of municipal wastewater-treating anaerobic digesters from USA - AD_UKC077_MetaG | ecosystem: Engineered > Bioreactor > Anaerobic > Digestate | place: USA...
AGGCCGTGGCTGGGCGCCTCGCCCAGGCGCACGCTGCGCGGAATGATGGACAGGAAGACCTTGCTGCGGAAATACTTCTTCACCTCATCCGCCACCTGCAGGGAGAGGTTGGTGCGCCCGTCAAACATGGTCAGCAGCGCGCCTTCCAGTTCCAGCGCGGGGTTGAGGGTCTTCTGCACGCGCGCGATGGAGGCCATGAGGGAGCTGACCCCCTCCAGCGCGTAGTATTCGCACTGGATGGGCACCAGCACGCTGTCCGCGGCGCTGAGCGCGTTGATGGTCAGCAGGCCCAGGGAGGGCGGGCAGTCAATCAGGACATAGTCATACCTGTCGGTCTGCCCAGACAGCATCTCCCTCAGCCGGTGCTCCCTGTGGGGCTGGCCCACCAGCTCTATCTCCGCCGCCGCCAGGCGGATGTCAGAAGGCGCAAGGGAGAGGCCCCTCTCCGCCGTCCTGAACACCGCTTCATTCAGCGGCAGGCGGTTGATGAGCACCTCATAGCTGGTGGCGGCGCCGGCAATGATGTTCAGCCCGCTGCTGGCGTTGCCCTGGGGGTCCAGGTCCATCAGCAGCACCTGCTTGCCCAGGTCCGCCAGGCAGGCGGCCAGGCTGACCGCCGTGGTGGTCTTGCCCACGCCGCCCTTCTGGTTGGCGATCGCGATGATTTTTCCCAAGTTCGTCTCCTTCAGCCGGCCCCGCTGCCCTCCAGCGGTTGGTCCAGCCAGTGCCGCCAGCGCCAGGGCTCGTGGCAGGTGGTGATGACCCGGCGCAGGGTTTCGTTCTCTTCCGGTCTTTGCATGTCCCGGTACAGCGTGTACAGCGCGCGCAGGGCGGACAGGCTGCCCGAGCGCATTGAATACTCGCGGAGCAGGGCCTGGTGCCAGGGCAGCCGCTCCATCTGCTCAAACTGCAGGTAGAGCAGCTCATCCGCCATCAGCGTAAAATCGCTCACCCGCAGGCGGAACAACTGCCCGTTGTCCATTTCCAGCGCCATGCGGCCCTGGGTGCTGTCCCGCACCGCCATGAACAGGAAGTTGTCCACTTGCCGGGCCAGCGCGGCCAGCCCGCTTTTTTCCGCCCGGTAGCCGCCCAGCATCTGGGCGGCCTGGTCGCACAGTCCCTCCGCGTAGTCAAGAAAGGCGCTTCCCAGCCAGGGCAGCAAGGTCTGCCTCACCTTGTCCGGGGATACCATGCCTTCCCTCCTTGATACCGGTGTTTTTGTTGGGCGTCGTTACCCGCCCTTCTCTCATTCCGCCAGGTGCGCGCGCAGGAAATCCAGGATCTGGCCATGCAGCGCGGCGCTCCAGAAGCTGCCCTCATGCTCGGCGCCGTCCACCTCAACAAGGGTGCAGTCCGCGCCAATTTTTTTCAGCCGTTCCCGCATCTTCAGGGACTGGCTCAGGGGCACGACATCATCGGCGTTGCCGTGCAGCATCAGGATGGGCGGGTACTTCACGCCGGGCTTTGCTTCCAGGATGGGGCTCATCCCGCGCACCACGCCCAGCATGTCCTGATTGCCGATCAGCCCCAGCAGGATCTGGGCCAGCCCGTCATCCTTAGCGGCGCGCATCTGCAGGTCCGCCATGCTGATCCCATGTCCTGCCATCAGCGCCTGGGAGAGCGGGCTGCCCTCAAAATCCACCATGTCCGTCGGGCCAAAGCAATCTACCGCGCAGCGCACGGCATCCGAATAGCCCGCATAGTCGCCGGTCCGGTAGCGGCTGTCATCCCCGGTCAGCGCGACCAGCAGCGCGGTGTTGCCGCCGGAGGAGGTGCCAAAGAAGGCCACCCGCTCCGGGTCCAGCCACAGCTCCTTCGCCCGGCTGCGCAAAAAGCGGATGGCGGCCTTGGCATCCTTGAGGTAACCGGGAAAGGGGTGCCCCTTGGTGCTGTCCCGGTGGGTGATGGAGGCGACGGCCAGGCCCTGCTGCGCGTAGGCGCACAGCTGGGGCAGCTGGGCGAAGCGGTCCGGGCTGGTCCAGCCGCTGCCCTGCAGGAAGACCACCAGCGGGAATCTTGCCCTGCCGGTGTCCTCTTCGTTCCTCGCCGGGCTGATGAGGGTGAGGTGCTGGGCATGGCCTTCGCAGACAAAGGTGAGGTCATCCCGCATCTGCGCCATGCCAAGGCGCTCCGGGTTGTTGGGCAGGGTGATGTCAGCGCGCATCGGTGCCTCCTCCATGGTTTGCAGTCAGTATAGCATCATTCGCCCGCTTTGTGGTAGGGCGTCACGGCGCGGGCGCGCGGGGGAAGGGGCGGAACATCTTGCGCGCGGGCGCCGCTGCGGGTAAGATAAGGGCAGCCACTTTCCCTTTGCCAATGAAAGGAAACGATGATGAGACAGGAAGATAAGCCGCGGTTCCTAAGGCTGCTGCTGTGCGCGCTGCTGCTGCTGGTGTTCAGTTTTCCCGGCCCGGCACTTGCCAGGGAACTCAGCCCGGATGACATCGCCGCCCTGGAAGAGGCGCTGGAGGACCAGACCCAGGACCTGCCCATTTCCGAGAACTTCCGCGTGCTGGTCACCCCGGGGGATTTGTCCGTCACCCCGGGCCTGGATGAGGACTGGGTCAACATCCTGCTGCTGGGCACGGACACCGGCGACATCCGCCTGAACTACGGCCGCACGGATACCATGATCATCATGTCCGTCAACCGCTACACCGGCAAGGTGCGCCTGGCCTCCCTGGTGCGCGACATGTATGTGAACATCCCCTACTACAACAAGATGTTCAAGATCAACGCGGCCAATGCCTTTGGCGGCCCGCTGCTGGCCGTCAAGACGGTCAATGAAGCCTTCTCCCTGAACATCCGCAGCTATGTGTCCATCAACTTCAGCGGCTTTACCAAGGTCATCGACAGCCTGGGCGGGGTGGAGATCGTGCTCTCTTCCGGGGAGGCCGGCGCGCTGAATGTCAGCCAGAGCGCGCAGCCGCGGCTGCTCAACGGCGAACAGGCGCTGCATTATGTGCGCATCCGCCACCTGGATGACAACTTCGGCCGCAACGAGCGCCAGCGCAAGCTGCTCAGCTCGCTGTTCAACAAGATGCTCTCAGGCAGCAACCTGACCCAGGCCATGGGCGCGCTGACCGAGGTGCTGCGCCACATGGCCACCAACATGAGCATCAACGAGATGATGACCCTGGTGCTGCCGGTCTTCTCCGGCATGGAGGACATGGACACCGCCGGCTTCCCGGCCGCGGGCGATTTCCGCTTTGACAGCACGGATGACCGCCAGTCCATCATCAGCTTTGACCAGCAGTCCACCATCACCAGGCTGCACGATTATATCTATGAGGGCATCCAGCCTTGAGAGTGCGCGGCGTGGCCGCTGCCCCGGCCGCCGGACATTGCTTATGGAGCAAGCCCTTACCACAGACAAAGCCCGCAGGTCATCCTGCGGGCTTTTGCCGGGCTATGCTCAATTGGTAGCGGCGGTCGGATTCGAACCAACGACACTCCGGGTATGAACCGAATGCTCTAGCCAGCTGAGCTACGCCGCCATGTTGGTTGCGGGGGAGGGATTTGAACCCTCGACCTCCGGGTTATGAGCCCGACGAGCTACCGAACTGCTCTACCCCGCGATACACGTCTTGCGACGCAAATAGTAATCTATCCTATCACCGGCGCTTTGTCAAGCGTGATTTTATCACCAGCACTGTATTATGCACGATATAAAATTTGCCTTTCCGATAAGGGATGCCCTCAAACGGACAAAAAACGGCAACAGCTAGCCTCAAGATTCAGCCTGTTTCAAGCAAAGCGCTGGCTGCTTCTTAGGGGCGGAACACCGCGTTGGTTTCATCTGCCATGAACTGGTTGACCAAAGCTTCGATACTGGCAGAACCTGGTACTGAACGCTCCGCTTTCACCTCGTGCTGACCACTCGCGAAACATTCAATCATCCATTCATTGATGTCAGGTGAGTAGTGGGTGGTATCCTTGTAGTGGTTCAAATCAACAATAAACCTGGCATTCTGGAAGTCAAAGATCCTGACATTTTCGTGACCTATTAACTTTTTGATGAAAACATCCTTTGCGTTCTGGAAATACTCAAAATAGCCAAGCCGCATGGCGTCAAACCAATACAGCGCGGAGTAGGGCGGGAAAAAGAAAATGTGTTCACCAGCATTCAGATCCAGTCTGGAAATGAACAAATCAATATTTTCTGTCATCCGCTCGGAAAGATTCACAAGGCTCACCTGACTGACCGCATACTTCTTTTCTGCATATTCCTTGAGAACGATGTCCCGGCTGAATGAGAAATCATCTTTCCATTCAGCAATCCTGTCGATGGAGCGTCTAGTCAAGAACTTTTCCGGCAAGTTGACAGAAGCTTTCTCCGCCAATCCAATCGCCAGGCTGACAGGGATAAATCTCATCCAAGCTTCATACCCCAGCAGGTATTGATAATCATTTAAGACATATCGATCCATCAAATACCCTGGGAAGATGCTTTCTACGTTTGAATCCATGAATGATTCGCTCGCGAAAGTGCCTATATCAATGTTGATATAAAAGCGTTTTGCTTTTCCCTCATCCAAAAATAGCTGGTACAGTTCCAGGGTTTCCGAGATTGAAATGCCCCCGGATGTCGCCTTCAGGGGGTTCACTTTCAAATGTTCGCGAAAAGCGGGCATGGAAAAATTCTGGATCATCGATGACCCGATCACCGCGGTGTCATAATCATGATTTTTGATTAAGCCCGGCACAACAAAACGCGGGTTCAAAAGAAAGGTTTTATCTCTTGCCCTGTAGGCAAAAAATGGGTCCAGATAATAAGCGGCCAACGCCATCACCATAAGGATTGAGATGGTGATGACGGCCAGGCGCGCCAGCCATTTTTTTGCTTGTTTTGTTTCCAATGTCGTCATGTAATCCCCATTGCTAAAAATTAAAATATATGAAGATGCTTTCTTTTGACAAATGAATGACCGATATGGTGAACAATGCTGCGGTCAGAATCAGGTTTTTGGTGTTTGTTTGGAAAACGCCGGCTTTCTCGATGGTATTCCTGCTTGTGAATACGATGAGAGTCAGGATCAGCAAAATGCCCGACACATATGCGATGTTAAGCATCGCCGGGAACCCAATCAAGCCATCCACTGCCAAACCTGCAAGTGCTGAAAACCCTGGTGTGGAGAATTTGATCATGGATGAATACATCTCCATGGCTTTAGCAAAGGATTCAGCGCGAAACAGCACCCATAGTGCGGAAACGATCACGAAAGTCGCTGCCATCCTGATCCAGTTTGGAATCTTTTCAAGCAAGGATCCGAGGATACGCTCCATTACTACAAAGAATCCGTGAAATGCCCCCCATAAAACAAAGGTCCAGGCAGCGCCATGCCATAACCCGCTGACAATGAATGTTGCAAACAGATTCAGGTATGTTCTTGCTCTTCCTTTTCTGTTGCCACCCAAGGGGATATATACATAGGTGCCAAGTGCCCTTCCAAGGGTGATGTGCCAGCGCTTCCAGAACTCTGTCACGCTTTTTGATTTATAGGGGGATCTGAAATTGATTGGGATATTGATATTGAACATCTTCCCAAGTCCAATCGCCATATCGGAGTAGCCACTGAAGTCAAAGTATATCTGCAAGGTGTATGCGAGCACCGCGGCCCAGGCGGCAAGGTAGCCTTGGGCAGGGTCGTTGAAACCGTTATTTGCGAACAATGCCACGGTATCGGCGATTACGATTTTCTTGAACAAACCAATCGTAAAAATGTAGACACCCTGCGCCAGGTTTCCATAATCGATGTTTCTTCTTGATGCATCTTTGAATTGCGGCATCATCTCGTCGTACAGGACAATCGGGCCTGCGACGAGCTGCGGGAAGAAGGAAACAAACAAAGCATACTCAATGAAGTTTTCCGATTTGCTTTCACCATTGTATATGGCAATCAGGAAGGAGAATTGCTGGAAAGTAAAGAAACTGATGCCAAGCGGCAGGAGGAGGTGCTTGAGATGAAAGGAAGTTTGGAACACCGCGTTGATATTGCCGATAAAAAAGTCATAGTACTTGTAATACCCCAGCATTCCTATATTGAAGACAATCCCCAGTATCAAGAAAAATCTGCTTTTGCCGGTGTTGTTTTTGACAGAGACCGCTTTGATTTGAATGGACAGAAAGTAGTTAATGACAATTGAAGCCAGGATAATAAACAGGTAATACACATTGAAATATGCGTAAAAAAACAGGGATCCCACCACCAAGAAGAGGTGTTGCCAAAAAGTGGTTTTTGTCTTTGATAAAAGAAAATAACCAAGCAGTATCACGGGGAGAAAAACAAAAATGAATTCGTATGATGAAAAAACCACAGTGCAACCTCTTCTATTTGATATCTGAACCCATTTATTTAAGTGGTTTATGAGCGTTTGTGCTATTTCCTATAATATCACTGATTTAATGAGATTATCATACCGCGGGACATGATGCTGGTCAAGCCAATGATCTTGAAAAAATTCAAGTTTTCGTTGTTTCCCGATGCTGTGTGCTTTGCCGGTCCTCCCGCCGGGCGGCGTAGACCACCAGGCTGGCTTCACGGCCCTTGTAATGGACGCGCTCCGGGGGCAGCCCTTCCTCCCGCATCCCCGCCTTGCGCATCACCGCGCCGGAGGCAGGGTTGAGGATGTCGTGCCGGGCCTCCAGGCGCTCGTAGCCCTGGGTGGTGAACAAATAGTCCAGGTAGGCCCCCAGCGCCTCGGCCATCAGCCCCTGGCCCCAGCAGTCCCTGGCCAGGGAAAAGCCCAGCTCGGCCACCCTGTTTTGCTTGTCCGCCCACACCAGGCCGATGGTGCCCACCATGCGCAGGCTGTCCCGCAGCACCAGCGCCTTGGTGTGCAGCCCCTCGGCACGGTTTTGCAGCATCAGCCCCTGCAGGATGATGCGCGTCTGTGCCAGGGTTTTGTGCGGCTCCCAGTACACATACTTCGCGACCAGCGGGTCCCTGGCGTAGGCGTGGAAATCCTTCGCGTCCTGGCGGTTGAGCGGGCGCAGCAGCAAGCGCCTGGTCAGCAGGCTGTCCTTCGCGCTGGCCCCTGGCTGCAGGTACTTGAAAAACCAGGGCCGCTCCCCGCCCGTGCTCATGCGGCGCTCAGCACTTGGCCCGTGGGTAGCCGCCGGTTTTCCCTGGCTTTTGCGCCAGGCCCTCCTGCCAGAGGTAGGCCGGCTGGCCCAGCGTCCTTTGCGCCAGCAGCAGGCCCAGGCAGGTCTTGGCGTCGGTGATCTGCCCGCTTTCCACCATCAGTACGGCTTCTGACAGCGGCATCCTCACCAGGTTCAAAAATTCATCCGGGTCGGTGTGCGCTTCCGCCTGCTTCAGTTCCGTTGCCAGGTACAGCGCGATGCGCTCCGTGCAAAAGCCGGGCGTGGTCACCACGTGGGTCAGCTTCTGCCATTTGCCAGCCTTCAGCCCGGTTTCCTCCTCCAGCTCCCGCTTCGCGCACTCAAAGGGATCCTCGTCCGGGCTGTCCAGCTTGCCGGCGGGCAATTCCAGCGTCACCTGGTCAATGGCCACCCGGTGCTGCTGCACCAGGGTCACGTAATGCCGGCTGTCCAGCGGCACCACGGCGGCCGCGCCGTTGTGGAGGACAACCTCCCGCCCGGCTTCCCGCCCGTCGGGCAGGGCAACGCGCCACTGCTGAACCGTGATGACGCGCCCCTCAAACTCTGTTTGTTTCGCGATGACCTTTTCCCGGAGTTCATGTTCGTGCATACAATCACCTTCCTGCAAGCAGTATACCTGCGCGGGGCCCGCCCGGGCAAGCGCGCCCGCGCCGCGGCGCAAAAAAAGCGGAGCCCGCGGGCTCCGCCAGACTGTAAAAAAACTAACTCTTGGGAGGTATCGGAGGGCGAAGCCCTCTGATTGTAATCCGCGGCAGCGACATGTGCGGTGCCGCGGGTTTTGTCTTTAGACAAAACATTTCCGCGAATTTCTGCCGGCTGTGAGCGTACGCGAACAGGCAGAAATTCCCGTTCCTCCAAATCAAATAAGTGTCCGCAGACACTTATTTGAGAAGCAAAGCGGAGCCCGCGGGCTCCGCTTTGAGTTAACCGGGATACAGGTCAGGGCGCGGCGGGCGCTTCGGTGGGGGTTTCTTCGGGCGCTTCGGTCACGATGACCGCGGGGGTTTCTTCAACAGGTTCCTCGGGCGTTTCGGTGGGGGTTTCCTCAACGGGCTCCTCCGTCACTTCCACAGCTTCGCCTTCAGGCGCTTCCACAGCCTCCTGCGCGGCGCTTCCTCGGTTTCAACCTCGGTGCCCTCCGGCACCGGCGCCGGGGCCTGTGTATCCGGGGCGCCGCCCTGCATCAGTGCCAGCAGCGCGGGCGCTTCCTCGGGCAGCACGGCGTTCAGGCGCGCGATCAGGGCGGGCATGCCCTGCTGCAGGGCCGCTTCCAGGCGCGCGTTGTCTTCCTCGGCCAGTTCGCCTTCGGAAATCACCAGCGGCGCCGCGCCTTCCAGCACGGGCGCCAGCGGCTCGCCCTGGGCGGGCCTGGCCTTGACGGTGATTTTCACCATGGGATCGGGGAACATGAAGGTCAGGCTGATGAGGGTGTCGCTTTCAAAGGTTTCCGGGTTGTTGCTGGATTCCAGCGCCAGGCCCAGGGAGAGGCCGCTGGTGACCAGGCCCAGGGAGACGCTGCCGCTCATCCGGCCGGCTTCCTTCGTGGAATCCAGCTGCAGGTTGATCAGGGTGTCCCGGTAATTGCTGCCGGAAAGGATGGCCTGTTCCAGGGCCAGCCAGTCGGTGGGGGCGGGTTCGGCCGCCGGCTCGGTTTCAGGCGCCGCGCCAAAGTCGGCCTGGTCCGGGTTGGCGGTCAGCATCTTCAGTCGCACCTGCGAGCTGCCGTTTTCCATGTCCATCCCGACGCCGTCCAAGAGCAGGTCAATCTTGGCCGCGCTCTGGACGCCCTCCGGCGTGACGGCGTCAAAATAGGTTTTGCCCATGCCGTCCTGGTAGCAGACAACGTTCAGCCAGGGCTCGTTGGGCTCGGACAGGCCTTTTTCGGAGGCCTTGACCAGCTCTTCGCCCAGGTTCATGGGCTCCGCCGCTTCCGCGCCTTCCGCGGGAACCTGGCCGGCCTGGCTGGCCTTGACGACTTCGTCCAGGTAGACCTTCAGCTTGTCATCGGTTTTATAGACTTCGCCCAGCCTGCCCAGCAGCTGCGCCGCCATGTGGGAGGTGAACACAAACTCGGTGCGCTTGTTGAAAACGCCGTAGCCCTCCACATTGAACTCGCCTTCCTCCACGGTGGCGTCCTGCTCATGCTCCTGGGCCAGCTTGGTGATCGCGTCCAGGTAGGGCGCGGCCATCTCGTGCATCTGCTGCGGGGTGACCTTTGGGATGCTGCCCTGGGGGTTCAGCTTTTCGAGGATTTTGGGGTCCAGCGTCAGGCTCAGCCCGGGCAGCAGGTTGGTGGTGGCCAGGGCTTCCTTGGTCTCCGGGTTGACCGCGGCCTGGAAATCCAGCAGGCTGCCCAGCTCCGTGCCGATGCTGCCGGATACGCCTGCCTGACCTGTGATAATGTGCGTGTTCAGTTTGTTGAAGGCGGAGATGAGGGTAATGATCATGTTCTGGGTGGATTCATCCTGCTGGCCGCCGGTGAAGCCGGCAATCAGGCTGCCCAGCATGGGGTTCAGTTCCGCCTTGATGTCCACCTCCATGTTGGGCAGCTGCGCGGCGGGCGCCTCGGCCAGCGCGGGCAGGGTGCCCAGGAGCAGCAGCAGGGCGGTCAGTACGGCGGCCAGGCGTTGCTTGAATGGTGTCATGGTCTTCCTCCTTCTTTTGACGGGAAATCAATTGTAAATCTTCATGGCGGCGGCTGTCCGCCGAGGTCTCACGTTCAGTATACCCCGGCCGGGTCGGCGCAAAGATGAATTTTTTGTCAATTCGGTACTGTTTTCAGGAAAAGCGGCGGGACTTTTTCGTCCCGCCGCCGCTTCAAAAAAACGGATGCCTTCAGGCAGATCCAGGCTCAGCTTTCCAGCGCCTCCCCGCCCGGGTCCTGGTGCTTGTAGGAGATGTCCAGGATGTGGTGCAGGATGTGGGTGATGTCCCCGCCGTAGCCGGTCAGGCTGTATTCGCTGCGCCTGGCGTCTTCCTCGGCCTGCGCCTTCATGATCAGGCGGCTTTCCTGCAGGGCGCCCAGCTTGCGCTGCAGTTCGGTGTCGCTGATGTGCGGGATGCTGTTGCGGATGTCGGTAAAGCGGGTGGCGCCCTGCTCGATGGCGAAGAGGATCATCGGGTTCCAGCGCCCGCCGATGACCGATTCCATCAGCCTCAGCCCCAGTTCCAGCTGCGGTTCTTCAACCGGCCTGCTGATATCATATTCCTGCATGCGGTGCTCCTCCAGTCAGGGAAGCGCGGCCGCCCTGCCGCCGCGCGGGGTTCCTGGCTCCTTGATGGATATACTGTACCAGTTTTCGCCGCCCCGGACAAGGTTTTCAGCCCGATTGGTCAGGAGCCTCAAACAAATCTGTTCGTGGATTGCGCGCGCGGGCTGTGCTAGGGTAAAGTCAGCCGCCTTGTTAAGGCGCTGAATGTACAAGTAAAGAAGGAGGATTTTCATGACAAACCCCATGGACAAAAACGGGCTTGATTACAAAACATCAAGCCGCAACGATGTCATCGGCGCGCACCCCCAGCTGCGCACCGCGGCCGGCGCGCCGGTAGACAACAACCAGGATGTGATGGCGGCGGGCCCGCGCGGCCCGATGCTGCTGCAGGATGTCTGGTTTATGGAAAAGATGGCGCATTTTGACCGCGAGGTCATCCCGGAGCGCCGCATGCACGCCAAGGGCTCCGGCGCCTTTGGCACCTTCACCGTCACCCACGACATCACAAAGTACACCAAGGCCAAGGTGTTTTCCGAAATCGGCAAGAAGACGGAGATGTTCGCCCGCTTCTCCACCGTCGCCGGCGAGCGCGGCGCGGCTGACGCCGAGCGCGACATCCGCGGCTTCGCCCTCAAGTTCTACACCGAGGACGGCAACTGGGACATGGTGGGCAACAACACCCCCGTGTTCTTCTTCCGCGACCCGCTCAAGTTCATCGACCTCAACCACGCCGTCAAGCGTGACCCGCGCACCAACCTGCGCTCCCCCAACACCAACTGGGATTTCTGGTCCTCCCTGCCCGAGGCCCTGCACCAGGTGACCATCCTGATGTCCGACCGCGGCATCCCCAGCTCCTACCGCCACATGCACGGCTCCTCCAGCCACGCCTATTCCTTCATCAATGGGGATGGCGTCCGCGTCTGGGTCAAGTTCCATTTCCGCTCCCATCAGGGCATCCTGAACCTGACCGACCAGGAGGCGGGCCAGGTGGTGGGCATGGACCGGGAAAGCCACCAGCGCGACCTTTACGAGGCGATTGAGCAGGGCCAGTACCCAAAGTGGACCATGTACGTGCAAATCATGACCGAGGCCCAGGCCGACGCCATGAAGAACAACCCCTTTGACCTGACCAAGCAGTGGCCCAAGGCGGAATATCCCTTTATCCCGGTGGGCGAATTTGAGCTGAACCGCAACCCGGCCAATTACTTCGCCGATGTGGAGCAGTCCGCCTTCACCCCGGCCAACGTGGTGCCCGGCATCAGCTTCTCGCCCGACCGCATGCTGCAGGGCCGCCTGTTCAGCTACGGCGACGCGCACCGCTACCGCCTGGGCGTCAACCACCACCAGATTCCGGTCAACGCCCCCCGCGGCGTGGCCCACCCGCACGCCTTCCACCGCGACGGCGCCATGCGCGTGGACGGCAACCTGGGCAGCGAAATCCATGTGGAGCCCAATTCCTACGGCAAC
>Ga0116182_1004782_pt1 | contig 11798 bp, 7 predicted proteins | sample AD_UKC077_MetaG_FD_89805 | JGI IMG/M metagenome (GOLD analysis project Ga0116182, IMG submission 89805) | Active sludge microbial communities of municipal wastewater-treating anaerobic digesters from USA - AD_UKC077_MetaG | ecosystem: Engineered > Bioreactor > Anaerobic > Digestate | place: USA...
TAAAAAGTTTTATTCTTTAAAAATTCCTTTTCTTCTTTATTTAAATCGTGGTCTTGGCTAATGTAGTCATAGGATGCCAAAAAAAATCCACCAGTCCCACAGGCTGGATCAGCTATGGTTTTACTTGGTTCAGGCTGAACACAGGCAACCATTGCCTTTATAAGGGCTCTCGGTGTAAAGTACTGTCCTGCACCACTTTTGGTATCCTCTGCATTTTTTTCTAAAAGGCCTTCATAAATTCTCCCTTTTAGATCAGATCCCATCATTGCCCAATCTTCTTTATCAATCATTTCAATAATTCTGGAAAGCTTTGCAGGATCTTGAATTTTATTCTGTGACTTGGTAAAAATTTGTCCCAGTGTCCCTTTAGCATTGGATAATTCTCTTAAAGTTTTATTATAGTGGTCTTCAAGCTCAGCTCCACGCATCTTATTTAAATCATTCCAAGTATATCCATCTGGAATACTTATCTCTCTTGAATAGGGAGGTTTGGAAAATTCATCTACCATCTTGAGAAAAAGTAAATAAGTAAGCTGCTCTAAATAATCACCATAGCTTACTCCATCATCTCTTAATATATTAGCAAAACTCCATACTTTTGAAACTATATTAGATTCATTTATCATAATTAATTTACCTCCTTATTAGCTTCTTGTATTCTTTTTAATAATTCTGCTGCTGGCTCCCAATCATCTTCTTGTCTGCATGCTTCTAATTCTTCCTTAGATAGTAACTTGCCTTCAAAAGCTTTTTTTAAGATGCTTTGACGTAAAGCTTCAGCTTTTTCAAGAGATCCTTCTATAATTGCAAGTATATTATCGCAAACAGAAAGGCGAGATTCAATTTCTATTATAATTTCCTCTTGCTTTATTACACTACAACTTGGAAATTGAAGACGTAATATGTGTTTTTTATTAATCTGTGGCACCGCAGTACCATCACAGAATTTTCTTAAATCCTGATAAACAAAGAAATAATATATATATTTACTTCGATAATTTTCATTTGGTAATATACCCATTATGTTCAAATCAAAGGAGGACTCATCTATTAGAATCCTTTTTTTATTTGTAAAAATTGCTCCTCCCGTCTTGGGAAATATCACAGTCCCCTTCGGACATCTTTTAATTTTCAAATCTATAATATCTTTATCATTAAGATTTAGCTTTGAATTTTTCATAAATATTTCATTTCCTGGTAAGTTCATATCACTAACTTTTAAAAATTTATTTTTACCATCATTGTTCACATCATTAAGCCCTTTAGGAGTTTTACCGCTAACTATATTTAACACATTTCCCAATTTCACAAAAATTATTTTTTCCTTATCCTTAGTTAATTCTCCTTCAAAAGCTGCTTTTAATACTGCCTGTCTATATATTTCTAATTGCTCTTTTGCTTTTTTTAGACTTTCTATTCCACTATCTAATTTAGAAAATGATTCTTCAATTTTAGCTACAATGGCTCTTTGTTCTGGTAGGGGAGCTATTGCAATATTTAGTTTAGAAAATATTGAAATCCAATATCTTTTATGAGTATCTACGTTGTGTCTAATAGTTTGCATATGGTAATAAACATATTTAACATTTACTTCTTCTGATGATGGTGCCAATATTTTCATAGCTGATGACTTTACTTTGAATTTGAAATTCACATATTTAGTAGCAGTTGTAAAATCATCAAAAATTATAACTGGTAGAGCAGCAAATACATTATTTTCCTCATCTGTATACCCTAAAATAAAAGTTTTACCTGCAGTTAATACAGGCGTTTTATAGTTGTCATTATAAGCAGTCGACTCAACTATGTAATTAGTAGGTTGAATATAGTTTAGCAAATCTTCAAGTTTTCCTTCAATCCAATTTTCTCTCATCATGCTACCAATGCCTCATTTAATTCATTTATAATTTCAAACATATTATCTCCAAATAACTTATACATTTTTCCTCTTCCACCTTGACTGTCGAAAGGCAGATTATCCAAATCTTCTATTTCAATATGGAAGCTTGTAGCTACATGTTCTTTAATCATTCTTAACCATTCCATTTGTTCTTTTGTATATTTTAGAGGACCTGCTTGCTTACCAAAGACCCATTTTTGAAAATTCCTATCTACGATTTTGTCGTAGGGAGTAAGGGCTTTGTCCAAGCCAGTTACTCTTCTTATTAAGGAAACAAGTGCTACCAGCTCATTTTTAGGGCTTTTACCTTTTACATCTTCTAATTGACTATAAGCATCCCAAACATAATGAGGTGCAAGTAGCGGTTTTTCAGTTTTTAATTTTTCAAACAATTCCTTTATCATTTTAAAAGTTAATTCTCTCATCCTATATGGTTGATTATAAAAGATACTTAAAGCAGTGACCTCATCTTTGTTTTCTGCAATATATTCTTCAAAGCTTTTTACTATCTCTTTTGCCTTATCTTTTGTGAGACTATCCAATCCTGCCTTTTCTACTATGTCTTGATTAATATTATCTATAATTTGTTCATGTGATTTTCTAACATTTTCAATATAGCTATTTAACTCACCTGTGAAGACTTTAGCTGCTTTTGTTGCCAGTTGTTCTCCTGCTTTCTTTTTGCACTCTTTCAATTTTGATTTCGTTCTTTCTGTCCCAGGTATTTCATTTAACAATTCTATAGTTTTAGCTTCAATTAAATCTGGATCATAAGCATCAAGTAGATTTTTAGTCATATCTTTTAGGCTCTGCCCACCACTTTTCTCTATAATTTTCTCCCTCTCATTTTCTCTAAGCTGTTTATCCAAACGAATTAACCTATTAGCTAAAGAAGTAAATAAATCTTCATCCTGTACTCCCATAGCTACAGCCCCTAATAAATCTTTTAAGGCAACTGTTCTTTTTCTTTCCAATGATCTACTATCTGTCTTTCTTGATTTTGTTACACCTATAGCATCAACTATGATAAAATGTGTCTTTGTATGTTTTGCCGTACTTGATACTTTTTTCAAGTCATCATAGTTTATAGTTCTTGTACCTCTCCCCTTCATTTGTTCAAAATAATTAGAGCTTTTCACATTCCTCATAAAAAACAATACTTCCAGAGGTTTTACATCGGTTCCAGTCGCTATCATGTCAACTGTTACAGCTATTCTTGGATTCCATGAGTTTCTAAATCGATTTAATACCGATTTAGGGTCCTCTTCAGCTTTATATGTGATTTTTTTACAAAATTCATTACTCTCATTAAACTCTTCTCTTATCATATGTATAATGTCATCTGCATGGCTATCAGTCTTTGCGAAAACCAGGGTTTTGGGCACTTCAAAATTCCCATCTTTATCATAACGGTCGGGGAAAACCTTCATTAAAGCATCTTTATATGCCCTAATAATTTTTCTAATCTGGTCTATACTTACCACATCTTTATCCAAATCTTTTGCTGAATATTCGAGATCCTCGTCCAATTGTTCCCATCTCGTTTTCCGTGTTAGCCTCTTTCTTTTGTCAACATATTCTTTAGCTTTTATTTTTGACCCAGCTCGGGTTATTTTGGTTTCTATTGTATAAACATCATAAGGAACATTAACACCATCAGCTACAGAATCCTCATAAGTGTACTCACTAACTACATTCTCATTAAAAAAACCAAAAGTTCTTTTATCAGGGGTTGCAGTAAGTCCAATTAAAAATGAATCATAATAATCCAGTACTTGCTTCCATAAATTATAAATGGATCTGTGGCACTCATCTATAATTATAAAATCAAACTGTTCTATTGGGTTGTCTTTAGAATACTCAACTGGCATGGGGTCTTTTTTATTCCATTGCCAACTGCTTTCATTAGGGTTTTCTTCTTCAAAGGATTCCTCAGGTTCTTCACCTTTTAAAATCAAATATAATCTCTGAATAGTAGAAATACAAACCTGACTATCTTGAGCTATGTAACTTGATGTTAATCTTTGAACATTATATAATTCGGTAAATTTCCTGTTATCATCTTTAGGCTGATATCTTATAAACTCCTGTTCAGCTTGCTCACCTAAGTTTTTAGTATCTACAACAAAAAGTATTCTTTTAGCATTTGCAAACTTCAATAGTCTATAAACAAAAGTGCAGGCAGTATATGTCTTTCCAGCACCTGTGGCCATTTGAATCAAGGCTCTTGGTTTATTGTTTTTAAAGGATACCTCTAAATTTTTTATAGCTTTTATTTGTGCAGGTCTTAACCCTTCCTCATCTAAAGTAGGCATATCCTGCAATCGAGCTCTTAGGGTTTTTTCTTCCTCAAACCATTCTAATAGAGTTGATGGCTGATGAAAGTAGAAAACAGGTCGTGAGCGAGGTTTAGGATCTCTATAATCAGTAAACCTTGTTACAACACCTGTACTCAGATATACAAAAGGCAAGGGCTTCTTATTTAGATTATATTTAAGCTTTGCATGCGCATAATCATAGGCTTGATCCTCAGCAACTGAAAGCCTTTGCCCTTCATCCTCTCTTTTTGCTTCTATAACTCCTAAAGGTTTTCTATCAACAAATAAAACATAGTCAGCAGGACCCACATCAGTTGGATATTCTCTTACAGCAACGCCCTTGCTTTTTGATAAATTAACGTTGTTCTTATCTTGAACACTCCAACCAGCATTTCTTAGCATTTGGTCAATTTTGTCTCTTGCTTTTTCTTCTGGACTTTGGTTTATCATGACTTTCTCCCCTTTTCAGTTTAAACCTTTAAAAATCATTGAGTCACTAATAGCACATTACCAAGATTATAATCAATTTAATCTGATAAGGATGTTATTGTCAAGGACTTTTTTTTCTAATCCTCGCTGCGCTGCGGGTGAGGTACTTTGTTTGGTCCTCGCTTCGCTGCGGGTGAGGTACTTTTCTTCGAAAAGGTTAGGTATTTTCACTTCGTGAAAAGTTAGGTACTTCGACTTCGTCGAAGGTTAGGTACTTTCACACTTGTGAAAGGTTTTTTTAAAGGAAGCCAGTAGTGATGAATGCGACTTCGTCGCTGGCTGACGAGCACAGCTCGCCCCTACATTATTTGGTCCTCACTTCGTTGCGGGTGAGGTACTTTTCTCCGAAAAGGTTAGGTATTTTCACTTCGTGAAAAGTTAGGTACTTTCACACTTGTGAAAGGTTTTTTTAAAGGTAGCCAGCAGTGATGAATGCGACTTCGTCGCTTGCTGACGAGCACAGCTCGCCCCTACATTATTTGGTCCTCGCTGCGCTGCGGGTTAGGTACTTTTCTTCGAAAAGGTTAGGTATTTTCGCTTCGTGAAAAGTTAGGTACTTCGACTTCGTCGAAGGTTAGGTAAAAAATCAATTGATTTTTGTTTGTTATAAGGATGTTTGCGGTCTTTTATGGTACAACTAAGATAGATTGTACCTACGGTTTGATGCGACTTCGTCGCTTGCTGACGAGCACAGCTCGCCCCTACATTATTTGGTCCTCGCTTTGCGCCTTTAGGCATATCTATCGTTTTCGTGACCTCACGAAAACGATCCAATACTTCAAAGCCCGTTGTTTCACAAGAAATTATTGCACGATTAATTGCGGTCTCAAAGTTTTCCCAACGCTTATAACCTAACAGTTCTTGTAATTCTCGAGCATACCAAAACTCAAAACCATCCTCTGTTTTATGTATCACCATATCAATTGATTTTTAAAAACTCTTATATTATCAGATGTTATTTCTTTTTACTCTCGCCCTTTAGCCGTTTCTGCATTTCGCTTAGCGTCTCGAGATAAGACTTTTCCACCTCGGTCAGTTCGTTGGAAAGTTGTACACGGTAGCGGTCATACTCGCCGTGTGCTTTCTCTATTGCCCGTTCGTGGCTGACCGAACCAGAACCCTCCAAAACGCCCACGCCAAAATCACGGGAAAATTTGTCCAAAATCTCCAGCCAGTCGCGCATATACATCGGTTCATGTCTTTCAGCCTTAAGCTCTGCCAGATCAAAAAAGGCATTGACCATGCGTCGTAGGGCAAACAGTTCTTTTTCGGTCATATAGTTTTTAGCGATCGAAACCTCGTTTTTCAGGGGGCGCTTGCCTTTGAAGGTCGTTAAACCCATAAAAGGCAGTTCTGCGTTGGCGCGGTTAAAGATAATCTCGCTCGCCGTGTGTCCGCTGACGGCATAGTGCAGCTTGTTCTGCACGATTTTAAAGAATTCCACCGTCTCCTGCATGGTGCTATTGTAGTCGAGGCTTGTTGCATAGAGATCGAGAATTTGGCGATACATGACTTTTTCACTGGCACGGATGTCCCGAATACGCTCCAGAAGTTCTTTCCAATAAACGCCGCCGCCCATATTTTTCAGGACTTCGTCGTTCATGGTAAAGCCCTTAATGATATATTCTCGTATGCGTTCCGTAGCCCAAATCCTAAATTGCGTGCCGCGCAATGACTTTACTCGATATCCTACAGAGATAATCACATCAAGATTGTAGTATTTGATACTGCGCTTAACTTCACGGGAGCCTTCATTTTGAACTGTCAAGAAATCCTTGACAGTTGCAGATTTCTCTAATTCACCTTCTTCAAAGGCATTGTTGATATGTAAACTAATGTTTTGCTTAGTCGTTTGAAACAATTCGCTCATTTGAGCTTGAGATAACCAAACCGTCTCATTTTCCAGGCGCACATCAATTTTAATTGCGCCATCTTCTGTTTGGTACTTTTCTTCGAAAAGGTTAGGTACTTCGACTTCGTCGAAGGTTAGGAACTTTCACATTTGTGAAAGGTTTTTTTAAAGGAAGCCAGCAGTGAAGCGAAGCGAGTTGATCGGTTTTCTGACGAGCAAAGCTCGCCCCTACATTAGGCGAAGTGAGGACCCAAACGGTGTGTTGAAAAAAAGCATAATAAATCTCCCTTTGATTCCCTTTTGGTTCCTTTAATATTACCTTTCATTCTCCAAGATAGCAAGAGGAATGTCAAAGGAATCACATAGGCATATCACTGAAAAATAGTCATATACAAAAGAGGAGGGGGATTAGCGAAAAGTGAGAAAAAATAGGGCATTATGGTAGTAAAATTTGATTAATTTTTGTCACCCTTTATATAAAAAAAAGGGCTGTTTTTGTATCGAAATTTTCATGTTATTTTGATTCTCTGAAAACATTATATTTTTCTTGCACTTTTTAGGAATTGACGATAATTTCATGAGATTGTAATGAGTAAATCTGCAAGATTTTTTCTTTGCAAATCTTGTTTTATTTGGTTGATTTATTTTTTTAAAGTATTATCTTATAAATGGAGGTAAGTTTGCAATCAGATAAAATAAAAAAAATAATTAGTGATGAGTCTAATACTATAAAAGAAAACATAGTTGAGGAGCTTGAGCAATTACGCACAAACATTCTTAATTCGAATGAAGAAAGTATATTGAAAATAGATAGGCTTATCGAACAGTGTAATGAATATGGGCTTGATGAAGAATTAGTTGATAGTATGCAATTAAAGAGTCAGATGATTTCAACAAAGGGCGATTATGAGCTTGCTATTGCGACAGTAGAGAAGGCAATAAGTCTTGCCGAACAAATAGAGTCGCCGTTTTTGCGTGGTTTGACTAATAATCAATGTGGTGTAATACACTTTAATTATAGTTTTTTTGACAAGGCAATTGCCCAATTTCTTAAGGCAAGCGATTATTTCAAGCTCACGGATCAGCATCAATATAATTGTAAATCAATTCGTAATGTAGGTGTTGCATACCTGAGAAAATCTGAGTATATAAAGTCTCAAGAATATCTTAATAAGGCATTGCACTGTGCAGGTGAATATCAATTAAAGGATGTGAAAGCTACAATTTTGTCCTGGCTGGGCATATTAGAAAATGAGCAAGCCAATTATGACAAGGCAGTTGAGCATTTAATCGAATCTAATGATATTTTATATGAGATCAAGGACTTTTTTAATTATGCTGTAAATTTGAATATCATTGCTTTGACTTATATTTATAGCAAAACTGATATTGCAATTGATTACTTGAAACAGGCAGAGGAGATTTCCAGACAGTATGAGTATTACTATATTCTTGCTGATGTGACACATAATTTTGGTTTGGCTTATTATGAGCAGGGAAACTATGAAAAATCCTTGGAAAAGTATTTTGAGTCTTTGGAATATGGCAAAAGATCTACATCTATTGACAAAACATCAAATACATACCACAATATTGGCGATGTCTATAATTCCTTAAATCAACATGACTTAGCTATGGAATACTTGCAAAAAGCTCTGAAGATCAGAAAGGATGCAAATCATAAGTATCGTATTGCTGAAAGCTATATTTCCATAGCTTCGACTTATTTATTGCAGGGCTTAGATGATGAAGCTTTGGAAGCGTGTAATATGAGCATGGAATATGCAGTTGAATTTAATAATGCAAATCAATTATCAGCTTTGTATAAGGTTTATAGTACATATTATGAAAAAAGAGGCAATTTTAAAACCTCCTATGAGTTTTATACACTTTATCGAGAAGAGAGTAATAAGAGTAATAGAGAAAAAGTGAGTAGAAATTATTTAAATATAAAAAAGAGATATGAGTTGGGCAATATAGAAAGAAATGCAAAGATAAAAGAGCAAGAAGAGGCTTTAAAAGGTAGTATAGCTATGGCTATCACCGCTAACCATCACTTAAACCAGCCATTGACGGTATTGCAAGGTAATATGGATTTGATAGTTGACAGACTGCAAAGAGAAAATATAATAATTAATCAAGAATCTTTTATTCAGACTCAAGCAATGATCGAAAATATCAGAGTAACCTTAATTAAGTTTAGAAGAAATGCCTAATGAACAATGCCTTAATATGTCAACGACTTTACTACATACTTATAAGGGAGGTATGAAGTGGAATTAGATAAATTGAAAGACAGTATTTCTGAGGAGATTAAAGAATTACGGGGAAGTGTTATTTCAAATAGCCAAGAGAGTGAGGTTAGGGTCGATGAGTTGATAGTCCAATGTACCAAATTGGGCTTTAGAGAAGAGTTGGTTGAAAGTATCTTGCTCAAAAGCCATTTCTTGTCAATGGCGGGCGATTATGAAACAGCCATTGAAAAAGCTAAAGAAGGGCTATTGATTGCCAAAGAAATTGATTCCGCCTATTTACAAGGCTTTGGACACAATCAATGCGGAGTGATATATTTTAACTATTGTTTTTATGATAAAGCTATTGCAAGTTTCTTGGAGTCCTTAAGCTTTTACAAATCAACCACGAACTATCGAAGTATAAGTAATTCATTGAAAAATATCGGTGTTGCCTATTATAAAAAGGTCGATTATATATTATCGGATAAATATTTACGAGAAGCGCTTATATGTGCAAAAGAGCATGAATTAATCGATATCAAAGCAAGTGCACTCTCATGGCTTGGCATTCTCGAAAGTGACCAAAAGAACTTTGATCTCTCGGCTGAATATCTTATTGAGTCAAAAAACATTTATTTAGAGCTAAAGAATTACTTTAATTATGCCGCAAACTTGAATATCATTGCAGTTTCATATATCTCCACGAATAAAAATATTGCCTATGACTATTTAAAGCAGGCAGAAGAAATAGCTTTGAAATACAACTATGTTTATATACTAATTGATATTTATCAAAACTTTGGGGTGATACATTTTGACCGAAGGAATATGCTGAAGCCATTGAATATTTTTTTAAGTCTTTGGAATACGGAAAGTCTTATATGTCTATTGACAAAAAGGCAAACTCCTTTCATAGTATAGGTGCAGCTTTTCTAAAGCTCGATCAATTTGAAAAAGGTATGGAATACTTAAACAAAAATCTACAGCTTAATCTGGAGGTAAATAATAAGCATAAAATTGCCAAAAGCTATACGTCAATCGCTGAAGCGTATTTAAACCATGATTATTCTGTTGAGGCTTTGCAGACTTGCGATCTGGCAATGGAGTATGCCGCAGAATTCAATGATCCTGACTTGTTGATAAAGATATACGAGGTTTATTCTAAGTATTATCAAAACCATAATAACTATAAAAAATCTTATGAGTTTTATACTTTAGGCATTACTGAACGCAACAAAAGCAGTAAAGAAAATAATCTGAGAAGCATTTTGCAGCTGCAAAAGAAAATAGAAATGAATAATATAGAAAGAAATGCAAAGATTAAAGAGCAAGAAGAGGCTTTAAAAGGTAGTATTGCAATGGCTATCACCGCTAATCACCACATAAACCAGCCATTGACAGTATTGCAAGGTAATGTGGACTTGATAAATAGCAAACTTGAAGCGTGCAATATGAGCTTTGACAAGACTTTTTTAATACAAATACAAGAGATGATTGAAGAAATACAGCATGCATTGCACATTTTTAAAAAGAATAATGGGAAGAGTGAAACTTGATATGGCAAATACGTTTTTACCTAAAGTAAATGGAGTCATGAAGTGTATTCGTGTTTATTTAAATAAACATATTATTAAAAAAGAAGAAATAAGGTGATAAGATGGAAGATGTTTATAAAGAAATTGAAGAATTGAGTAAACTGAATATCAATACAATTAATCAAAACAAAGATCATTATCAAAAGAAAATAGCAGAATATCTTAAACTCATAGAAAAAGATGATGTCAATAAATGGCACTTTAAACTAAACCTGATTGCCTTGCAAAGCAGCGATAAAGAAGATTTTGACTCGCTTAAAGCCAAATGCAAGGGAATAGCCGCTGCTCTGAATAATCCAGAATATGAGGCTGAATTGCTTTTGGTACTGGCAAGTATCTGTCGCTTAAATAAAGACTTTGAGTGTGCAGAAAAATACTATCAGGAGGCGATAAGCCTAACTAAAGACCTGAGTGATAATCTTAAGTACTATCGCGTTGAGCTGAACTATGCAACACTACACATCAATTTGGGAAACTATCTCGAGGCTTATAAGAAGTTGGTGATGATTGAGGAGTGCCCTAATGTCAAGCAAGATAGTGCTTTATTGCTGAATACTTACTTGTGGCTCGCTGATATTGAAACTAAGTTTAGAAATTTTAGTAAAAGTATAAAATATAGTGAATTGATGAGCCAGATTGCCTTGGATCTTGACAATATGCCTGCCTATGCTATTGCGCAAAGCTCGATGGGGCTCAATTATTATCGGTCAGAAAATTATGAATTGGCTATTATTGCCCTTAACAATACCATTAAAGTAAGCAAAGACAATGTAAACCACTTTGTGTATGCTGAGTTATTACACAGTCTCGGATTGGCATACAAACGTTTAAATGATCTTGAAAATGCGGAAGAGCACTTTTTAAAGGCATTAGAATATGCTAAAGAGCATGATTGCTATGAATCTATATCCAATGTGCAATCAAGTTTGGGGGTACTCTATCTTGATCAAGCAAAATATGAAAAAGCAAAAGAGTCTCTGAAAAAGGCATTGATTATCAGGAAAAAGATAAAACTTGAGAGTTTATTAATCGACACTTATTTAGACTATGCAAGATATTTTGTCCTGACAAAGCAATATGACCTGGCAAGCTCAATCATCCATCGAGCAATTGATAAATGCAAAGAAGATGATTTTGAAGCCTTAAAGAAAGCTTATGAAATGCTGGAATGCTTGTACGTAGAAAAAGGTGATTATGCCTTGGCACTAAAAAACGCAAAACTAAAGAATGAGTATTTTGAGAAAAATGAAGATCAAGAGTCACAACAAGAAATTGAAGGGCTAAGAATGAACTTTGACCTGGACCTGGTGAGAGATAGCATGCAAAAGAAAGCAGAACTTGAAAAACAAAAGACAGCATTGAACGAAGCAGTTAAAACAAAAGATAAAATAGCAAAGCCTGTTGCAATTA
>Ga0116182_1004792_pt1 | contig 11778 bp, 11 predicted proteins | sample AD_UKC077_MetaG_FD_89805 | JGI IMG/M metagenome (GOLD analysis project Ga0116182, IMG submission 89805) | Active sludge microbial communities of municipal wastewater-treating anaerobic digesters from USA - AD_UKC077_MetaG | ecosystem: Engineered > Bioreactor > Anaerobic > Digestate | place: USA...
AGTAACATTCGTCTATCAAATTTATATTTGTTTATTTCAATCAAAGGAAGTTTAAAAATGAAAAAGTCATTAGTCGTATTAGCGTTAGCAGCAACTTTTGCCCCAGCTTTAGCCTATGCTGAGGCAGGTGACATTGTCGTGCGCTTACGTGCAACCAATGTTAACCCAAGTGAAGACAGTAAATTAGGCCAACAAACAAACAAGGCCTATGGTGCTGGTACCGCAGAATTGTTATACGGTAGCGCCAATGCAAACCTTCAAGTCGATAGCAACACCATTCCTGAATTAGACCTTTCATACTACGTGACTAAAAATGTTGCGTTAGAGTTGATTTTAGCACTAGGCTCAAAACATGACGTTAGCACGTCAAGCAAGGGTGCTGGGTTAAACAAAAGAGGTTTAGGTGAGATTAATGCTTTGCCACCAACACTAACAGCACAGTGGCACTTTTTACCTGACACAACATTCGACCCATACGTGGGTGCAGGTATTTCTTATGTACGTATGATGGATAACGGCTTAACAGCAGATACGATTTTAGGCAGAAAACCAATTCGCGTTGACCGTAGTAGCTGGGGTCCAGCGATTCAAGCTGGTTTTGATGTGAATTTAACTGACGGCTGGTTGGTAAACTTTGATATCAAAAAAATCTGGTTTGATACAGACGTTAGAATTAAAGTGCCTGAGTTAGCAGCTGGTTACAAGAAGATTGACAGCTTAGATGTTGATCCATTAGTCGTGAGTGTTGGTATCGGTAAAAAGTTCTAATCTCAGCAGCTAGCACATAAAATTTTGGGTTCAAATCTGAACCCAATTAGGAAATCCACTTCGCCCCTGTGATATTTTACAGGGGCTTTTTTTGTGCAATTTACGGCATGATTGAGATGCCTCTGGAAGCTAATTTTAATCCCTGTAGGAGCGGTGCTTCACCGCGAACTGCAAAGGTAAGATTACTACCTCAGTAGGCGCAAGCAGTGTACATTGACCCTGAAAGCGATTGTGAATATTGTTAGCGCGTTTTCGCGGTCGCAGACCGCTTCTACATAGGGTTTTTCAAGTGCTTTAGCCCTGAAAAACCTGAGTGTCTGTGGTAGAAAAATTAACTGATGCACCACACTTTGGTGTTATGCATCACATCCATCCAGATTGCCCAGCCGGCTGCGGCGCTTAATAAAAGCCCTGCCAAGCGCATGCTGGTGTTTTCGGTGACCCATTGGCTACCACTTTTAAGTTTTAGCCATAACCACGGGCCCACAAATAATGAAACGCTCGTACCCAGTGCAAAGCTCGCCATGCTAAGCGCGCCGTTGATTGGACTGGCATTGAGTGAAGCCACCAACAGGGCTGAATACAATAATCCGCAAGGCATCAGTGCCCACAATACACCCGTTAAAAAAACGCCGCCTGGCAAGTGAGATAGCTGACGAACACGCGCCCAGATATTGCGACCAAAATGTTCTACCCATATTGGCTGGCGCGCGTAAATCAGCAACACTAAGCCCCATGCGAGTACCAACACATGAAAAAACGTCCACAAAGGGTGCAACGATTGCGTTTGGCTTGAAAACCAAGCCAAACTTTTCACCGACCCTGCCGCTACTGCACCTAGTGTGGCGTAGCCAAATAATCTACCTGCGTGAAACTTCCAAATTTGCAGGCTATTGGTTTGCCCATGTTGCAGGCTCGCACAGGCCGCACCGCACATGGCGATGCAATGCGGGCCGCCTGCCAGGCCCATGAACAATGTGGTGAGAATCAATGGTGATTGCATGATGCTGCTATCTTACATGATAGCGGCCAATACTGAAGCGACTGCCCGCCATAATTTAACGTTCGCTCTGCGCCTATCGAAAGACTCAGGGCGAACGGATAGACCTAGTTAAATGATTTTACTAAAACGCGCGCGGTTACGGTCTGTTTGCAAATAGCGGTCAAACAACATGGCAATTGCCCGCACAAAAAACCAGCCCATGTCTGTCACTTGGAAGCCGTTCTCCTCCAGCACAACCATGCCCACACTTTCCTGCTCTGCCAGCAGTTCAAGTTCATTGGCAAAGTAGCTTTTAAAATCAATCATATAGGCAAGCTCAATAGCCTCGTACTGCAATTCACCCTGGCACATTATGGCCATAATCACTGCGCGGCGCACTAAGTCATCGCGCGATAACGCTAAACCGCGCACAATCGGCAAATGACCTAAATTAATCGCATCATAATATTCTTCAAGCGTTTTAGCGTTTTGGCTATAAGTGTTACCCACGCGGCCAATGGCTGACACCCCTAAGCTGATTAAATCGCAATCCGGTTGTGTGCTGTAACCTTGAAAATTACGGTGTAATCTGCCTTGGCGTTTGGCCACCGCCAAATCATCATCAGGTAAAGCAAAGTGATCCATTCCCACATACACATACCCGGCACGCATAAATGCTGATAACGCATTTGCAAGCATGGCGATTTTATCTGCAGCGGCAGGCAATTCGTAGGCATCAATACGGCGTTGCGGCTTAAAGCGCTCTGGTAAGTGTGCATAGGCATAAAGCGCAATTCTATCGGGTCTCAATGTTACAATTTGCGCCAGCGTACGTGCAAATGATGCTGGCGTTTGCTTGGGTAAACCGTAAATCAAATCAACATTGACTGAATCAAAACCCAAGCGACGTGCGGCTGCAACCAAATCAAATACTTGCGCTTCCGGCTGAATGCGATGCACCGCTTTTTGGACTTCCGGATCGAAATCCTGTACGCCGAAACTCAAGCGATTAAACCCTAAGGATGCCAAATGCGCCAGTCGCTTTTCATCAACGGTACGCGGATCGACTTCAATAGAATATTCACCCCCTGGCGCAAACACAAAGCTACGTTTAAGCAGCGCCATGAGTTCGGCCAGTTCTTCATCCGAGAAAAAAGTTGGTGAGCCACCGCCCAAATGCAATTGCGAAATGGTTTGACCTGCGCCCAAATGGGCAACGTGCAAATCAATTTCACGGCTAAGATAGGTTAAGTATTCGGCGCTACGCTCATGGTGCTTGGTTACAATTTTATTACAGGCACAGAAAAAACACGGCGACTCGCAAAATGGAATATGCACATAAATAGACAATGGCATTGACGCGCCACCCAAACGCCGTTGTGCTAGGGTAAGCTGATACGCCTCTTCGGTGAAGGCTTCTACAAATCGGTCTGCCGTCGGGTATGAGGTATAACGAGGGCCAGAGACATCATATTTTTGCAACATTTCCGCCGTAACGCAGGGCATCGCAGAGGCCGCTGGACTCACCTCCACAGCACTCTTATTATTTGCATTTAATGTATTATTTTTCATCTCGAAACCACTCCTAATCTAGCGTGTCAATATGCCAGTTTTCTCAATAAAAAACTTTGATGCAAATCAAATGAGTTTACATACCTTTTTGCATCGGCCTGCAAGGCTTTATTTATATGGCTTGCAGGGCAATCATTTTTTCACGTGCGATTGGAAGCGCAGAACTTTTCATCAAATGACACCTATTTCACTTGTCACAAGTTACCTCACACGCAACTATATTAGATAAGAAATTGATAGATTCAATAGCGAATCTTTTGTACGACTCATGCTTTCTTAATCATAAGATTTCTATATAACACCGAGAATTTATCAAGCATATGGCTAGCATCAAAGCGACTTAAGCGTTATGCTTATATTGTTGACGACTTTGTCAAAAGCCAGCGTATCGCACAACCATGAACCTAGAGATTTCTTCTGACCCACAGCAAGATTTGGCCACACCCGCTAAGGCGCTACCTGCCATTAAAGTCGCGTGTTCAAATTGCAACTTGCGTGAGCTTTGTATGCCAATTGGGTTTAATCCTGAAGACTTGCATCGACTAGATGAAGTTGTTGAAAAGCGCCGCAAAATCAAGCAGGGCGAAAAGTTATTCAGCACCGGAGACGCTTTTAAGTCGCTCTATGCGATTCGTACGGGCTTTTTTAAAACCTGCGTTTCAACCGAAGATGGTCGGGAGCAAGTCACCGGCTTTCAGATGGCGGGCGAAATTATGGGCTTAGATGGCATTGTCAGTGATCATCACAACTGCAGCGCTATCGCACTTGAAGACGCGGAAGTCTGCGTGATGCCTTTTGGCGATGTTGAAGATTTATCGCGCGAATTTCCGGTATTGCAACGCCATGTACACAAAATCATGAGCCGTGAAATTGTGCGTGAAAATGGCGTCATGATGTTGCTCGGCAATATGCGGGCTGAAGAGCGTTTGGCTGCATTTTTGTTAAATTTAGTCCAGCGCTTGCATGCACGCGGTTTTTCACAATCTGAACTCACACTCAGAATGACGCGTGAAGAAATTGGCAGTTATTTAGGCATGAAGTTGGAAACTGTCAGCCGCACTTTTTCAAAATTCAGTGAAGACGGCATCATTGAAGTGAAACAACGCTATGTGAAAATCCTCAACCCCGATGCACTGAAGAAAATTTTCAACGCCCAAACTTGCGCTTAGCTTTTCTAGGCGAATAATCTTTTATTCGATAATGTTCAAAGATAAATTTCTTACGGTAGTTGACCACAACCGCGATGTCAGCGGCTTGAAATATGTTTACCCGGTAGTCTCGCGCCGTGCCGGAGGTGTTTCTATCGGCATCAATCTCAACACCAACAATGCCTGTAACTGGCGCTGTGTTTATTGCAGTGTTCCAAACCTTACACGTGGCACACCTCCGCCTATTGAGTTAAGCGTACTTGAACAAGAGTTGCGTACTTTTCTGAACGACGTGTTGCATGGTGACTTTATGTTGCGCCACGTGGCCGAGGCAGATCGACAATTAATGGACATTGCATTCTCTGGCAATGGCGAACCCACTAGTGCTAAAGAATTTCCGGAAGTGCTGTTACTTGTAGAGAAAATCTTGGGCGACTTTGATTTGATTGGAAAAATCAAAATACGGCTCATCACCAATGGCAGTTTGATGGATAAACCGAGCATCATCTCGAGCATGCGGCATCTTGCGCAATGCAATGGTGAGGTTTGGTTTAAGCTTGATGCGGGAACAAAAGAAGGCATTGCGCGCATCAATGATGTGAATCTCAGCCCGCACAGCCATCTTGAACGCCTAAAAAAATGTGCAGCAGCCTGCCCTACCTATATTCAGACCTGCATGTTCGCACTCGACGGTCTGCCGCCTACAGCGCAAGATATTGCCGATTATTTGACGTTAATCAGCCAAGTTAAGGAAGTCATTTCAGGCGTGCATCTTTACGGTTTGGCCAGACCCTCTTACCAAGCAGAAGCGCCAAGACTAAGCCGCCTTTCAGCAGATTGGCTGGAAAACGTGGCTAACCGAATTCGTGAACTCGGCCTTAACGTTCTTGTGAATCCCTAGCGGGCATCGGCCAGCATTGCGCCTACCGCATGCTTGAATGGCTTAACACGACTTCCTAATCGTAGCGCACCTGCGCGGAGTAATCGGGCCGGTAATATTTCACTGGTATACAGCTTTGCAATGGCATGCGTTGCCATAAACAGCGGGCGCGTGTCACGCCGGTGGATTCTTTCATAACGCATGAGTAGGCTGTTGTTGCCTATATCGTGCCCTAGCGATGCTGCCAATTTAATTTCGTTAGATAGAGTCTCAACACCTTTTAAACCAAAATTAAAACCATGCGCGGTCACTGGGTGCATGCCGACTGCGGCGTCACCCACCAGTGCAAATCGCTGGCCAATCATTCTTTTTGCGTACGTAGTAACGAGCGGATATGCGTGCCGGGTTGAGACAAGTTGCATGGTGCCTAATCGGCGTTGAAAGCGCGCTGCCATCTCTTGACTGAATTCATCCGCCGGCGCATGCATTAAACGTGCGATTTCACTGGGAGCTAGCGTAATGACCACCGAAGCGCGCATACCGTTCATGGGTAATAGCGCGAGCGTTTGCCCGTAGTCAAACCATTCCCAAGCGGTGTGTTCATGTGAAACCGTGTGTTCCATCACGCACACCATCATGGTTTTGCCAAAATCATGCATGTCTGCGGCAATACCCATAGCACGTCGTGATTCAGAAAAGCGGCTGTCCGCGCCCACTAACAATTTAGCCTGAATTATTTTTCCATCTGTCAACGTGATGCTAACATTGTCTTCATTGGCTACTAAGTTTTTCACCTGTGCATCCGTGCATAAATTGACTGCAGGGCAGTCTTTTACTGCTTCATATGCGGCCTTGCGAATATGGTGATTTGCAATTAGAAAACCCAACTCAGACTGCTTCGTTTCGGTGTGACTAAATTTTAGCGAGAACAAAGAGGTGCCATTTAAAACACGCGCATCGCGCAACGGTGAAATGGCTTGAGGTTCAATATGCGCCCACAACCCTAGCGCCTGCATCAAATTGGCGGAATGATGCGTGATTGCAATTTCACGCCCGTCAAAAGCAGGGTCTGTAATGGCCGCTTCACTTTGGCGCTCAATTAACATCACTGACAGGCCTGTATCAGCAAGCGATTTAGCTAAACATAAGCCTGCTGGCCCGGCACCGATAATCGCAATATCCACATGAGTTGTCATGGTGATTACTTTCAGAATAGATACAAAATTGGGTCTACATTCCAGCAGAATATGAATGCTCAAACACCTTGCTGAATTGGTGTTTTTTTAGCTAAATTTCTAATAAAAACACTACAACCTTTTTCGATGCCCTGTGAGCCTTATAAACAAAGGCTCACAGGGCATAAAATTTTTCTCGGCGCGTTTCTCAGCAAACTTTTATGGTTGTACAGGTGCGTTTTGCGTGGGCTTGATACCTGTTGCCGCATGATTTCTGGCTTGCCCCGCTGGCGCTAAACTGTCGCGTTTTTCATTCAGTGTTTTGTTGATTTCAATCCCATTACGGTAGTAATTATCATCAATGACAGGATCTGGCCGGGTAATTGCAAGATACGCCGTTATAAAGCCAGCAATAATCACAATAAACGGCCCCGCCATTAAAAACCAAACGTATCCGTAACGCCACCATGGTTTGGTATCTAGTTTTTCCATGCTCTTTCCTTTTTGTTTGTGACGATCAATGCTTAAGAATATTACGCTGACTAGCGCGGCACTAGAAATACAGATTTCTCTGTTACTGTCTGCTGACCTTCTAATGACTGAATCTCAAACTTAATTTTATGCGAGCCAGAATCCAGTGTGCCATCAGCTATTTTTAAGTCAACAATCACTGAGCGTGATTCAGCAGGCTTCACCTCAATCGATTTAAGATGATGTTCATCATCACCTTCGACATCTTTGGTGGCTTCTGTCTCTATTTCCACATCTTTTAGGCCCGTCACATTTAACACATAATGCTGCGTGGTTTCAGTGCCGTTCATAATTTGCAGGCGGTACACGTTTTCAATTTTACCATCATCACTCAGCCGCGCCATCACGCCATCGCGCATCACATTCACCCTGAAGGGCGTTCTTAACCACAAACTTGCAACCACAGCCACAATCAAAGCCAATAATACCGCCGAGTAAATTAACACGCGTGGACGGAATACGCGCTGTATCATTTGCTGACGTGACCAATTGTTGGTAACCGCATTTTGTGTTGAGTACTTCACTAGCCCACGCTCGTAACCCATTTTATCCATCACGGTATCGCACACATCAGCACAGGCGCCGCAACCGATGCACTCATATTGCAATCCTTTACGGATATCAATGCCGGTGGGGCACACTTGCACGCATAACGTACAGTCTATACAAGCCCCTAACTGCTTATCAGCGCTTTTAGCCTGATTCACTTCCGCTTTGCGAGAACGACTACCGCGTGGTTCTCCGCGCGCCTCATCGTAGGTGACAATCAAAGTATCGTCATCAAACATCGCACTTTGAAAACGTGCATAAGGACACATGTACTTACACACTTGCTCACGCATATACCCCGCATTACCATAAGTAGCAAAGCCGTAAAATAATATCCAAAATGTCTGCCAAGGGCCTAAATTGTTCGCCAGCACTTCGGTCGCGAGTTCACGAATTGGTGTGAAATAACCGACAAAAGTAAACCCCGTCCACAATGCAAACACTATCCAAGCAACCTGCTTGGCTGTTTTTCTAAACGCCTTATTAGCTGACATGGGCGCAGCATCCAACTTCATTCTGGCTGCCCGGTCGCCTTCAATTTTCCGTTCTATCCATAAAAATATCTCGGTATAAACAGTTTGCGGGCATGCGTAACCGCACCACAGGCGACCTGCCACTGCAGTAAAGAGGAACAGTGATAAAGCTGAAATAATAAGGATTGCGGTAAGATAAATTAAGTCCTGCGGATAAAAGACTAAATTGAAAATATAGAACCGTCTTGCTTCTAAATCAAAAAGTAAGGCCTGACGACTACCCCAGTTAATCCAAGGCACGCCATAGAAAAAGAGTTGTGTGATCCATATTATTACCCAACGCCAACTAGTAAAAAAACCTGATACGCTACGAGGATAAATTTTCTCCTGCGATGCATATAGAGAAATCATGACATCTTCTAGGGGCACTTTGGTTTCTTCAACTTTTGTTGAATTGACGTTACTCGTAGGCTTTTCGCTCATTTAACTGACCTTGCAGGATGTTTACAAAATTGAAAAGCCCCCATCAATACTAAAACCATTGATGGGGGCCTGAATAACAACAACCACTACTTGTTGTTTGACAAACCCCAAACGTATGCGGCTAACACTTGAATTTGTGCGGGCGTAAATTTCGATTCCCACGCAGGCATTTGGTTCATTTTACCTTCGTTGATACGCTTGATAATCGCAGCCTCACCCGCACCATGTAACCATATGCTATCTGTCAGGTTGGGGGCGCCAATATCTTGGTTGCCCTTACCTTCAGCGCCATGGCATGCGGCACATACTGCGAACTTCTCTTTACCCAAGCCTGCGCGGGCAGAGTCATGCATGCTACCAGAAAGGCTAAGTACATAATTGGCGACGTTCTTAACATCTTCCTCGTTACCAACCGCTGCGGCCATCGGTGGCATCATGCCAATACGGCCGCCCACCAAGGTTTCATGAATCTTCTCTGGGCTTCCACCATACAACCAGTCAGTATCTGTCAGGTTCGGAAAACCGCGGCTACCCTTAGCATCTGACCCATGACATTGCGCACAGTTATTCATAAACAGGCGCTCGCCAATTGCTTTTGCATCTTGGTTCTTAGATAACTCTTCAGGGCTTAACGCTGCAAATTTAGCGTACAAAGGTTCCAACGCCTTATTGGCCTCTGCAACCTCTTTGTCATACTGATTTGCAGAGGTCCAGCCCAATTTACCTGCATAACTACCCGCACCAGGATACGCCACTAAATAGAACAATGAAAAAACAATTGTTAAAATAAACATCCCCACCCACCAGCGTGGTAGCGGATTATTCATTTCACGAATATCTTCATCCCAAATATGGCCACTGGTATTATCGCCCGGCTTACTTGCCACTTTAATTCTGCTGGTGAGCCAGAGCCCTAGACCGCAGGCTACAATGCCACCGACGGCGATGACCGTGATAAACACAGGCCAAAAATTACTTGTAAAATCGCTCATTTTATTTTCCTTTAGCTTTTAACTTTAGTTTTTCGCATTTTTGCTAATACGCTTTTGCTTGGTGACTAGAGTTTATTCACTTAATCTTCTTTAAAAGGCAGGTTGGCTGCTTCTTTAAAGTCGCTAGACTTTCGATTGCGCCACACCCATACAGCAATACCTATAAACACGATGAAGCTTAAAACCGTTGCTACGATACGTAATGTATTGATGTCCATGGTGGTCACTCCCTATTTCAAGTGAATGCCAAGTACTTGCAAGTAGGCAATCAAAGCATCCATCTCAGTTTTGCCCTTCACTTCATCCACCGCTCCTGCGATGTCAGCGTCGGTATATGGCACACCGACTGCGCGAAGCGCTTTCATGTGTGAAGGCATTGCCTCCGCATCCACCAGATTCTTCTCTAGCCAAGGATACGCAGGCATAATGGAATCAGGCACCAAGTCACGCGGTTGATTGAGGTGAATGCGGTGCCAATCATCACTGTATCTTCCACCCACACGTGCTAAATCAGGGCCGGTACGTTTACTGCCCCATTGGAACGGATGATCATAAACAGATTCACCCGCAACAGAGTAATGACCGTAACGCAACGTTTCAGCACGGAACGGACGAATCATTTGCGAATGGCAGTTATAGCAACCTTCACGCTGATAAATATCACGACCCGCCAACTGTAGCGAGGTATAAGGCATCAAACCTTTAATTGGCTCAGTCGTTGTTTTTTGAAAGAATAGTGGCACAATTTCCACCAACCCACCAAAAGCCACTGTGATGAGAATCAAAACAATCATCAAAAAGCTATTGGTTTCTACTTTTTCGTGGTTATTACCGATTTTTTCTTTATGATTTGACATAGTGTTTTCCTTAAGCGTGTGCATGAACTTGCGGAATAGCAACTGTCACAGCTTTACCGCTTGTTGCTGTTTTAATCACATTCCACAACATAATCGTCATACCACTCAAATAGAGCAGACCACCTAACAGCCGAATAGTGTAGTAAGGGGTTTTTGCTTTTACTGACTCAATAAATGTGTAAGTTAATGTGCCATCGGCATTAATTGCACGCCACATTAAACCTTCCATCACACCAGAAATCCAAAGCGCTGCAATGTAGAGCACAATACCGATCGTTGCTAGCCAGAAGTGCAACTCAATCGCTTTCACACTGTACATTTGTTTTTTTCCAAACAATCTTGGCACCATAAAGTACAGTGAACCCATTGAAACCATGCCCACCCAACCTAGCGCGCCTGAGTGTACGTGACCGACTGTCCAATCAGTGTAGTGAGAGAGTGAGTTCACAGTTTTAATCGCCATCATCGGACCTTCAAACGTACTCATGCCGTAGAAAGAGAGTGAAACAATTAAGAAACGTAAAATTGGGTCAGTACGCAATTTATGCCACGCGCCAGACATGGTCATGATACCGTTAATCATACCGCCCCAGCTTGGCGCCAACAGCACAAGTGAAAACACCATGCCCAGTGATTGCGTCCAATCAGGTAAGGCCGTGTAGTGCAGATGGTGAGGACCCGCCCACATATAAGTGAAAATCAATGCCCAGAAGTGAATAATGGACAAGCTGTATGAATACACAGGGCGCTCAGCTTGCTTTGGCACAAAGTAGTACATCATGCCCAAAAAGCCGGCCGTCAAGAAGAAACCTACCGCGTTATGACCATACCACCATTGCACCATCGCATCTTGCACACCGGCATAAGCAGAGTAAGACTTCCAGAAACTCGCCGGCACTGCCGCACTGTTAACGATGTGCAACAACGCCACAGTAAGAATAAATGCCCCTAAAAACCAATTGGCAACATAAATATGCTTAATATTACGCTTGGCAATAGTACCAAAGAATACGATTGCATAAGACACCCATACCACTGCAATCAGCAAATCAATTGGCCACTCAAGCTCAGCATACTCTTTACTTTGCGTGAAGCCCAACGGCAAAGACACTGCCGCAGCAACAATCACTAGCTGCCAGCCCCAGAAGGTAAACGCAGCAAGCTTAGGCATAAAGAGCCGTGTTTGGCAGGTACGCTGTACAATATAGTATGACGTAGCAAACAACGAACAGCCACCAAATGCAAAAATCACCGCATTGGTATGCAGTGGTCGTAAACGACCAAAACTGGTCCAAGGTAAGCCTAGATTGAGTTCTGGCCAGACAAGTTGTGCGGCGATAACAACACCCATCAACATGCCAACCACAC
>Ga0116182_1004800_pt1 | contig 11766 bp, 10 predicted proteins | sample AD_UKC077_MetaG_FD_89805 | JGI IMG/M metagenome (GOLD analysis project Ga0116182, IMG submission 89805) | Active sludge microbial communities of municipal wastewater-treating anaerobic digesters from USA - AD_UKC077_MetaG | ecosystem: Engineered > Bioreactor > Anaerobic > Digestate | place: USA...
TGATAGAGATCTTCCTCAATCAAAAAGCGGGGGAAAGCGATATGAAAAGAGGCGTCATTGCCTCCACCGGTTCCTACCTGCCGGAGACCGTCATTCCCAACGAGGGGCTCACCCAGTTTTCCCGGGAGGCCCAGGCCCTGATCGGCAGCAAAACCGGGGTCCAGGCGCGGCGGCACGCCGGAGAACATCAGACCACCTCCGACCTCGCCCTCGAGGCGGCCCGATCCTGTCTGGAGAAGATCTCCTTCCCGGCCGCCGACGTCGCGGGGATCATCCTTTCCACCTCTTCCCCCGACCGCATCCAGCCGGCCACGGCCACTCGTCTCCAGCACCTTCTCGGGGCCCGGGGATCCTTCGCCTTCGATATCAACTCCGTGTGCGCGGGCAGCACCTACGGCCTCCACCTCGCCGACGCCCTGATTCGGACGGGGCAGTACGAAAACATCCTCTTTGTGGCCGCCGAGACCTATTCCCGGATCCTCAACCACAAGGATTTCTCCACCTACCCCTATTTCGGGGACGGGGCGGGAGCGGTGCTGCTGCAGGGCCGGGAAGACTCCGCCCGCGGGGTGCTCAACTCCGTCCTGGGCACCGACGGCAGCCGCAGTGAAACGATCTGCGTCCCTGGCGGCGGCGCCATGATGCCCTACGAAAAGATCACCAACCCCCGGGCGGCGTATTTCCGCATGAAGGGGGAGGAGGTGTTCAACTTCACCCTCGACAAAGGCCCCCTGGTTATCCGCCAGGCCGCCGCTGCGGCCGGCGTGGCGCTGGAAGAGATAAAATGTTTCCTATGCCATCAGGCGAACATTCACATCCTCTGGGGCATCGCCGACATCCTTGACGTCCCTCGGGAAAGGTTCTATGTAAATCTGGATCGTTACGGGAACACCGCCAGCGCCTCGGTTCTTATCGCCCTGGACGAGGCGCGGACGGAGGGGGTTGTCGGCCCGGGGGATCTGGTGATTACGGCGGCCTTTGGCGGCGGCTTGTCTTGGGGAGCCAATCTGATCCGGATCTGAGGAAGGAAAACATCCAAAAGGAGGTAAAGGCATGACCGATACATTAAAGAAACTCAAGACGGGCATAGAAGACCTCTTCCCGGAAACGGAAGGCATGGTCATCGATGCGGAAACCCGTCTGGGGGACATCCCCGATTTCGATTCCATGGCGGCGGTGAACCTGCAGAATTTTATCGTGGAAACCTTCACTGTCACCATCCCCCTCGACCTCTTCGGCGAGGACACCACCCTTGGGGAGATCGCCGCCCGCATCGAAAACCCGAAAAAGCTTGCCGCCGGGGGAGAGAAGAAGGCCTGACGATGGACCCCCTGGATATTTTGACTTCCCTCTGGAATTTCCAGCGTTCCTGGCTGGACCGCTCGGAAGAGACAAATGAACGGGTTATAGATCTATTCCGGCGCCTGGAGGAGGCGACCCGGGAAGAGTTTCCCCATCTCCTGTCCTCGGAGCTGCCGGCGGAGGACAAGAAAAACGCCGGCGAGGTCTTCCTCGAATACGTCCGGAAGAACGCAAAATTAAACCGGCGCTTTCATGCCATTCTGGACATCTGGCTCCGGGAGTTGGTGGAGTTGACCCGGGACCTCAACGACCGGGACCGGCAACGGGCCCGTTTCTGGATCCAACAGATGTCGAGCGCCATGGCACCGCCGAATTTCTTCTGGACCAACCCCGCGGCCATGAAGAAATTCCTCGAAACCGGGGGCGCCAGTCTCCTACAGGGGCTGGGCCTGGCCTGGGAAGACCTGAGCAGGGGGGATTATCTCTCCCGGATCACCGACGAGACGGCCTTTCGGGTGGGGGAAAATATCGCCATTACCCCCGGTGCCGTGGTTTTTCGCAACGAGCTCATGGAACTCATCCAGTACGAAGCCGCCACGGAAACGACTTATACCCTCCCGGTGGTTCTGATCCCTCCCTGGATCAACAAGTATTACATCTTCGATCTGACTCCACAGACCAGCCTGGTCCGTTATCTCCGGGATCAGGGGTTTACCGTCTTCACTATCAGTTGGAAGAATCCGACGGAGGCCATGCGAAAGGTTGCCTTCTCCGATTACATGTTTGCCGGGGCGCTGGCGGCGGTGGCAACGGCACGGCACATCTGCCGGAGTCCCCAGGTCCACGCCGTTGGGTACTGCATCGGCGGCACGGCCCTGGCGGCCCTCATGGCCTGGCTGAACCGGGGTCGCCGGAGGAACAGCCCCGGGCCGGTGGCGGACTGGACGCTGTTTTCGACCCTGGTGGATTTCAGCGAACCGGGGGATCTGGGGGTTTTCATCAGTGACCGCTCCCTTGCCGCCACCGAAGCCCTCATGAGGATGGACGGTTTCCTCGATGCCCGGTACCTTAACTGGATATTCCGGATCCTCGGCGCCGACAGCCTGATCTGGAGAAACTATATTCAGAACTACCTTTACGGGGCCGCCCCCCCGAAGTCCGACATGCTCTTCTGGAACAGCGACAGCACCCGCCTGCCCGAGGCCATGTGCTCCTACTATCTCCGGGAGTTCTACCTCCACAACAATCTCGCCAAAGGCGACGCCTTGACCCTGGGGGAACGTCCCATCGATATGGGAAGGGTCGTACAGCCCCTCTACGCCGTGGGAACCCAACTGGACCATATCTGCCCCTGGCGCGGCGCCTTTCGCACCTGCGGGATCGTTGCGGGCCAACGCCGCTTTGTCCTCTCCAGCGAGGGGCACATCACCGGGATCATCAACCCCCACTCCGAGGGATCGCGGCGTAAATACTGGACCGGGGAGGCGGATCTCCCGGAGGAACCCGAGGCCTGGCTCCGCCGGCAGGAGGAAAGGCGCGGCTCCTGGTGGCCGGACTGGACCGCCTGGCTGAGTCAACGCGACAACTCCCGGCGGCCGCCCCCGCCTCTGGGAAACCGGAAATACCCGCCCCGGGATCGGGCGCCGGGCATCTATGTTCACGAATGAATGCCGTGAAGAGATCCGGTACCGACAACCGGAGGAGAGATCGATAATGGAAAAATGGGCCCTCATCTTTCCGGGACAGGGATCCCAGTTCGTAGGCATGGGCGCGGATTTCCACCGGGACTGCCCCGCCTACCGGGAGGTCCTGTCCCGGGTTCGGGAGATCACGGGAGTGGACATCGCCCGGCTCTGCCTGGAGGGCCCCCAGGAGGACCTGGATCAGACGGTTAACACCCAACTGGCGGTACTGGCCTTCGAAATAGGGGCCTATACCCTCTTCCGGGAGCAGGCGGGAGAGATCGATCCGATCGCGGCGGCCGGACACAGCCTGGGCGAGTTCAGCGCCCTCTATGCCGCTGGGATCCTGACCCTGGAAGATGCGGTAACCATTGTCCAGGCCCGGGCGAAACGACACCAGGAGGCCCTTCCTGCCGGACGCGGGGCCATGGCCGCCATTCTGGGCCTCACCGGCGTGGAAACGGCGGCGGTCTGCCGCGAATGTGTCCTGCCCGGTGAAACCCTGGATCTGGCCAACCTCAACGCCCCGAACCAGATCGTCATCTCGGGAGATGTCCGGGCCGTCGCCCGGGTGGGGGGAGCGGCCGCCCAAAAGGGGATCAAGAAGTTCGTCCCCCTCCCCATCAGCGTCCCTTGTCATTCCAGGCTCCTCGGCGCGGCGGCCGAACTTTTCCGCGCCGATTTGGAACAGATCGCCTTTCATCCCCCCCGCCTGCCGGTCATTCCCAATTACGATCCCCGACGGGAACATTCTCCGGCGGCATCCCGAGAGTTGCTGAAGATGCAGATGATCTCACCGGTGCGCTGGCAGGAAACGGTGGAGATGTTGATCTCCAAGGGCGTAACGACCTTCGTGGAAATCGGCCCCCGCCGGGTCCTTTCCGGACTGGTCAAGAATATCGACCGGCGGCCCCGCCTCCTCTACGCCGGCGACGGTGAATCCCTTCGGAAAACCGTCGCCGCTCTTTTGACATAGCAAACATTCATCCCAATAATTATGGCATTTTTCCCGCAAAGCATGGTATGAGGAGGAGTAAATCATTTTACCCTTAAGGGGATGCGCCGGCCTTCCGCACCGTACCTGATAAACATGTCCGGGGACGACAATGATGGACGAACATCCCACTCCCGGGTGGAGGAAGAGACGAATGAAGAAGAGATTTGCCGTCTATTTCGGGGTGGCGATCCTGGGAATCGCCGCCCTAGCGGTAATTGCCGGCCCATATCTGAACAGCCAGGTTTCCGCGGCCCTGGACCGTTCCATCTACAAAAATCTAAAGAATTTCACGGAAGTTCTTGATATTGTAGAAAAGAATTACGTGGAGCCGGTGAATGCCAAGAACCTGCTGCAGGGAGCAATAAACGGGATGATCAAGAATCTCGATCCCCACAGCAGTTTCATGACCCCGGAGATGTACAAGGAACTGGAGCTTGAGACCCGGGGCAGTTTCGGCGGGATCGGCATCGAAATAACCATCCATAAGGACGTCCTCACCGTTGTTTCCCCCATCGAAGACACCCCGGCCTTCCAGGCGGGCGTCAAATCCGGAGACAAGATCATGATGATCGACGGGAAATCCACCAAGGACATAAACATCATGGACGCGGTGAAACGCCTCCGGGGCGAGAAAGGGACGAAGGTAACCATTTCCGTATTGCGGGGCAATGAAAACAAGCTCCGTGAATTCGTCATCACCCGGGCGATCATCAAGGTGATCAGCGTCAAACACAAATTGCTCGACGGCGGAATCGGCTATATCCGGGTCTCCTCTTTCCAGGACAAGACCGCCGACGACCTGAAAAAAGCCCTCCGGGAGATGACGGCGAAAAAAGAGCCGCTGAAGGGGATTGTCCTGGATTTGCGCAACAATCCCGGCGGCCTTCTGAATCAATCCATCGAGGTCTCGGACATATTTCTCAAGTCCGGTGGCATCGTCTCAACCAAGGGACGCTCCAAGGGAATGGAGAGCAAGGTCAGCGCCCGGGACAAGGGCGACGAGTTCACCGCCCCCATGATCGTCATGGTCAACGAGGGGACGGCCAGCGCCGCCGAGATCGTTTCCGGAGCCCTCCAGGATAACGGCCGCGCCCTGATCCTGGGCACCCAGACCTTCGGCAAGGGCTCCGTACAGACGGTTATCCCCCTGGAAGACGGCTCGGCGTTGAAGTTGACCACGGCCCGGTACTATACCCCCAAGGGACGTTCCATCCAGGCGGAAGGCATCGCCCCGGATGTGACCGTCAAGTATATCCGCCCGGGGAGCAACGGCGAGGACGAAGATCACGAGCCAATTCGAGAAAAGGATTTGAAAGGACATATCAAATCCGCCCAGGAGCAGGCAAAGCCCGGGGAAGAGGCGGACCGGGAAGGAGAACTGCTCCAGAAGCGCTTGAAAAACAGCGAACTCCGTAAAGATCTGCCGCTCAAAAGACCTTTCGGCGATGTCAACGCGGACAACCAGCTCAAGGCCGCCGTGGACATGCTGAAGAGCTGGGACATTTTCAAGAAGAACCTCGTCAAAAACTGAACCGGGACACCATGAACACTATTGCCAAGGCCGCCGTTTATCTCGCTTTCTTGTCGATGATCCTTGGCGCGGCGCCGGACCTGTACGGAAAAAGCCGTCCGGATTATCTGGCCGCCTATCATTATTCCTTGGGCGTCTTGCACATGCTCGACGAAAACCCGCAGGAGGCGATCAAGGAATTTGAAAAGGCCCGGCGCTACGATCCGGCGGCACCGGAAATCGCCATCGATCTGGCGGCCGCCTATGTGGAAAAAGGGGAAGCCGCCAAGGCGATCCACCTCTGCGAACAGGTCCGGAAGGATCATCCGGACCATGTGGATCTGAACCTCATCCTGGCCGGCCTGTATATGAACAACAAAAATTATCCCCGGGCCGTGGAGATCTACAAACAGGTGGTCCACCAGGAGCCCCGGAACGTCTCCGCACCGTTTTACCTGGGGGTCATATACGGGGATGCCAAGCAATACCCGGAAGCGATCGCCATGTTCGAACAGGTGCTGCGCCTGGACCCCCAGCATCTCATGGCCGCCTACTACGAAGCCCGGGTGTTCATGGAGATGAAGAATTACCAGGGCGCGGAAAAAATGCTCAAAAAGACGCTGGAAATCCGGCCGAACTTCGAGGCTGCGCTGATTGATCTGGCCCTGGCGTATGAAAAACAGCGGCATACTTCCTTGGCCATCGACACCTTCAAGGATTATCTCTTCCTCCATCCCGACAAGCTCCATGTCCGCATCAAACTCGGGGAAATGTATCTGCGGGAAAAGCGATACGCGGAGGCGGAAAAAGAATTCCAGCGCATCCTCCGCTCGGATCCCGATAACCAGGAGGTCCTGCTCACCCTCGGGTTGCTTTTCATCGAGAGCGGGCGTTACGACCAGGCGGCGGCCACCTTCGAAAAACTGGTCCGGAGATACCCCGCCGATCAACGCTACGCCTATCTCCAGGCGACGGCTTACGAGGAAAAAAGACTCTACGCCCCGGCACTCGCCATCATGGAGAAGATTCCCCCCACCTCGGATCTATACAGCAGCGCCCGGATCCGTATCGCCATGATCAGGAAGAAGGAGGGGAAAATTTCGGACGCGATCATTGTTCTCGAACAGGCCATCAAGGTGAAAAGGGATGTCCCCGGCTTTTACGTGGTTCTATCCTCGCTGTACGAAGATCAACAGGATCGGGTGGGGGCGGAACGGATACTCAAGGAGGGGATGGTGATACTGCCGGAGAATACCGATCTGCGCTACAGCCTGGGGGTGCTGTACGAAAAGACGGGACACTTCGAAGCGAGCATTCAGCAGATGCGGACCATCCTGAAGATCGATCCCGATCACGCCGACGCCCTGAACTTCATCGGTTACAGTTACGCCGACCGGGGAATGCATCTTGGCGAAGCGGAAAAACTGATCCTCAAGGCCTTGCAGCTCAAACCCGGTAACGGCTACATCATCGACAGCCTCGGCTGGACCTACTTCAAGCAGAACCGGATCGATCTGGCCCTCAAGTATCTCCAGGAGGCGGCGGCCATCCTCCCTGGAGACGGCGCCATCGCCGAGCATCTCGGCGACGCCTATCTTAAAGCCGGTCGGCGGCAGGAGGCCCTCACCGCCTATCGGCGGGCGTTGAAGATCAATCCGGCCAGCACCACCCTGCCCCAGAAGATCGACACCCTGACGGATAAATGAGCAGGATCCGAATCTTAGTTTTATTCCTGTTCTTTTCTCTTATTGCCGGAGGCTGTGCCCACGAGACGGGAACTTCAAAACCGGGGGAAGCAATCAACCTAAGTCCGGAAGAGGCATTGGCCCGCCTCGACCTTCGGTCGCAGGATAGGCGTCTCCTCAAAGCCATAGCGGAAATCGCGGTAATCACGGAGACGGGACGGTATCCCCTCAAGCTCGCCATCCTGGCCTGGAGACCGGATTCTCTACGGCTCGAGGCCATTCCGGTGATCGGTTTACCCAATTTCTTCCTGGCGGCCCACGCTGGGCGGCTCGCCGTGTATCTGCCCGGAACAGGGGAATACTACACCGGCGCGGCCGTTCCGGAAAACCTCGCCCGCTTCTTTCCCCTCTCACTGTCCATCAGCGACCTGATTTCGTTGTTGACGGGCGGCCGTCCGGCATTGCCGATGGAGGAGCAGCCGCGGGTGGAAGGATTTCACGAAGGGGCGTCTTACCGCCTCGACATCTCCTCCCGGGACCGCCGATTCCGGCAATCGCTCTGGATCGACGGGAAAACGGGTTATCTGCGTCGCTGCAAGCAGACGGCCGGGAACTGCGGAGATGATGCCCTGAACGTATATTTCGACGCCTACGTCCCGGTGGACGGCGTGCCTATGCCCCAGAGGATCCGGGTCAAAATGAAGGGGGAGGAGGAGCGAACCGTGGTTCTTGAGTACGAAAGCGTAACACTGGAAACGATGACCGCCGCCGGGGCGGAGTTGTTTGGCCTGCCCGTTCCCCCGGGCGCGAAGGTGAGAAGACTGGAATAATTGTTCCGCCGTCCTATTTGATTTCCAGGAGTTTGGAACGAGCCACCCGGGCCTGGCTTGTGTTCGGATAGTCCTTGATGACGTTCTGAAGGATCAGCCTGGCACTCGCCTTGTCGCCCAGCTCCAGAAAGGAAAGCCCCTGTTTCAACAGGGCCTGGGGGACTTTGTTGCCGTCCGGATAGTTCTTGATGACCTTTTCATATTCCAGGATGGCCTTTTCGTAGCTTTTCTCGAAATAGTAGCATTCCCCGATCCAGAACTGGGCGTTCCCCGAATATTCCGTTTTGGGATAGGCCTTCAGAAAATGCTGGAATTCTCCTCGGGCCTTTTCGTATTTACCCTCCTTGTACAGCTCGTAAGCGGCGGCATAGAGAGACTCCTTGTCCGTCTTGGCCTTGACGCCGTTTTTAACTTGATTTTTGTGGTGTTTCTCCGCATTACCGGCCGGCCGTTCATCCTTCTTGCCGATCCCGAGAAAGTTTTCGATAAAATTTACCTTAAATGAGGTCTGGTCAAGCTTTTCCTTCCATTCCTTGGTATCCGCGGCCCAGCTCCGGATGTCCGCCGCCTCTTTCTGGAGTTGATCCATGTCACCCCGGAGTTGTTGAAGCTGCTCACGAATAACCGTGAGGTCCGCATTCACATCGGCCTGTTTCGTACGCAGTTCGTCGATGGCCTTCTTGTTGGCCTCCGCCTGTTCATTCAGTCCTGATATCGACGCGTCGTGATCGCCGATCTTGCCGCCCAGGTTCCCCTGTACGCGCTGGAGATCCCCGGTAGTGGCGCAGCCGCTGAAGGGCAACAATAACATCAGGACCAAGAGGAACCGCGAGAAAATTTTCAAGGTACATACCCCCTTAATTTTAGTGCCTTTATGACCTCAGGAGCGGTCGGTTTTTGTGCCTTTTAATCAAAAAGAGCGGCAAAGGTCAACTATTAATTTTTCCTTGTTCATCGATTGACGGTTATTCCAAAAAAGGAGACCAGGCGGGATTGGAGCCCTCACAGAGGATGCGCAGGTTGGTCCCGTTGGCATTCATGACGGCGACCTTGTTTACCCCCCCGCTCTTTACCGTCATGGCCAGGTATCTGCCGTCGGGAGACCAGGAGGGATGCTTATGTTCGCCGCCCTGGGTGGTCAACTGCTGGGGCGGGCCTCCTTCGGCGCTGATGGTGAAGATCTGGAAATTGCCCCCCACCGTGCTTTCATAGGCAATCCGGTTTCCTTTCGGAGACCAGGAGGGAGAGGTGTTGTAATTTCCTTCATAGGTCAGCCTCCTCACGTTTCTCCCGTCACTGTCCATGACATAGATCTGGGGTGAGCCGGCGCGATTGGAAACGAAGGCGATCTTCTTGCCGTCCGCGGACCAGACCGGCGAGACATCGATGGCGTATTCATAAGTAAGCCGCTGGAGATAACCGCTCCCCACATCCAGGATATACAACTCCTGATTGCCGTCCTTGCTCAGGGTGAGCAGGATCTTGCGCCCGTCGGGCGACCAGGCCCCGGAAAGGTTCAAGCCCGGATAACCGGCGATCTTCTTTCTGGTGGCCGTTTTCATGTCCCGGACAAAGAAGTCAGGATTGTTGTCCTTGTAGGAGGTGAAGGAGATATGGCGACCGTTGGGAGACCAGCGCGGCGCCAGGGTAAGCGACCCGTAATTGGTGACCCGCTCCTGACCGGTGCCGTCGAAGCCGATGGTCTGGATCTCCGAATTAATCCCCCTCTTGAGGACATAGGCGATCTTGGTATTGAAAACCCCCCGTTCCCCCGTCAGGGCAAGCAGGATCTCATTGACAAACTTGATCACCATCTCTTTCCGTTCATCGCTTCGCCCCGTGTATTTTTTTTCTCGGATCACTTCTCCCCGCACCGTGTCGTAGAGGCGCATTTCCACCGTAAGCCGCCGGTTCTGGGACTGAAAATGCCCCTTGACCAGATAATCGGCCCCGATGGTTTGCCAGTCGCTGAAGATGATCTTCGTCCGGTCTTTCTGGGGGTCTTCAAGAAAGGCGTTCCGGGGGATGATGCGGAAATAGCCCGTCATGTCGAGGTATTTAGAGATCTGGTCGGGAAACCAGACGGCATTTCTCTCCTGGTCCGTTCCCCCGCCCCCTTTGGTAAACACATCCACGGCGATGGGGAATTTCTGGAAGCCCGGGGCGTCGATATCGATATAGACCTTGGCCGATCCCGTGACGGGGACAGACAAAGAAAACAGGGCCAGCAACCCCACGAGGATTTTTTGCCATTCACATCTTTTTTTCATTCCTGCCGAATCTCCCTTTATCCCCCGATTACCGCAGGTCCGACGAGAGGAAGCGGATGCCGATCTCCAAGCCGTTGTCCCGGTACCATACCGGCAGCGGGGGCAGGGGATGGGCCTTCTTCAGCGCCCGCAGGACTGAATTGTCGAAATAGGCCAGCCCCGATTTTCTTTCGAAGGCCATCTCGGCAATGGAGCCATCTTTCAGGATGCGGATATTGACCACGGCCTCCACGTCGTTCCGGGGGTTGATGCCACCGGGCAAAGCCCACTGGCTTTTGATGCGGGACCAGATAACCCGGTAATAATCGGCCAGCCGGTCGTCAATCTGGCCGGCCGCCGCGGAAGTGGCCGGAGACGCCGATTCGGCACTCGCCGGGGTCTTGTCGCCCAGTTTTTTCTTCAGTTTCTCCACCGCCGGATTGCGCAGATTCTGCTTTGTATCCACCCTTCTGATCGGTGGGGCTTCCATCCGAACCGATTTTTTAAACGCCCGGGTCCCCGTGGACAGGACGGCGCCGGCGATGTCCTGAAGGGGGTCCGCCGCCGGCTGGCGCCGCAGGATACTGTCGGAGACACTTACCAGGTTTACAGAATAAACGGGACCGAGGGTGAAGCGGGGCGTCGCGGAACGGATGGGGAGAAATATCGCCAGGGACAACAGCAGCAGGTGGACCAGCAGCGAGAGGATGACAAGCCGGGACAGGCGATCACCCCGGCGATCCCGCATCCCCGGGTAATCCAGGGACGTCATTTCGTCTCCTCGGGGGTTTCGGTCACCATGCCCAGTTTATCGACGCCGGCCTTGCGAATCTCCGACATTACCTCCACCACGAAGCCGTAGGCCACGGTTTTATCCGCCCGCAGGAAGATCTCCTTGTCGAGGCGGGCGGCAAAGATGTTCTCCAGCTTCACCTTGAGATCCTCCTTGAGGATCTTGGTGCGGTTGATGAAGATCTCCCGGTCTTTGTTGATCGTCAGGACGAGTTTCTCCTCGTTGACGTCGATGGTCTTGGATTTGACCCGGGGCAGATTGACGTCGATCCCCATGGACAGCATGGGCGCCGTGACCATGAAGATGATCAGGAGGACCAGGATCACATCGACCAGCGGGGTGACATTGATCTCGGCGACGAGCTTGCTGTCGAAGAAACGGCGTTTTCTCGAAAATCTCATCGTCCCCGCCCGCTATTTGAAATAGTTCCGTTCCATGATATTTACCAGTTCCGTGGCAAAGGCTTCCATCTCCATGGCCAGGCTCTTGACCCGGTTCGTATAGTAGTTATAGAAGATAACGGCGGGGATTGCCGCCGCGAGGCCCGCCGCCGTGGCCACCAGGGCTTCGGAGATACCCGGGGCGACTACCGCTAGGGTCGCGGATCCCCGGGCACCGATATCCTTGAAGGTGTCCATGATCCCCCAGACGGTGCCGAAAAGACCGATAAACGGGCAGGCGCTGCCCGTAGTCGCCAGGAATCCCAGGGCCTTCTCCA
>Ga0116182_1004805_pt1 | contig 11760 bp, 10 predicted proteins | sample AD_UKC077_MetaG_FD_89805 | JGI IMG/M metagenome (GOLD analysis project Ga0116182, IMG submission 89805) | Active sludge microbial communities of municipal wastewater-treating anaerobic digesters from USA - AD_UKC077_MetaG | ecosystem: Engineered > Bioreactor > Anaerobic > Digestate | place: USA...
CGACGAGTATGTCGTTTCAATATGTGCCAAAGATTCGGGAGGTCCTTATGATAGCACAGTTGTCAGAAGCCTTATTGAATCGGCAAAAAGAGTTGGCGCCGACTATTCTGTTGACATTTACCCATTCTACGGTTCAGACGTAGAAGCTTCTTTGAGAGCGGGATACGATGTTAGGTTCGGTCTTATTGGACCAGGAGTAGAAGCGTCTCACGGATATGAAAGGACACATTACAAAGCACTTGAAAACACTTTGAAGCTTATTGAGGGATATGTAGGAAACTGAGGCGCTATGCGCCTCAGTTCATCTTCTAAAACAGGAGCTTTCCCTTTTTTTGACCCTTTTCCTGGCCAAGCTGATTCACAAAACCCGCAGGAGCGACATCGATTACTCTGTTCTTTTCGGCTTCCATAGCTTCTTGTAGTTTTTTTCTGTAGGCATCCATTTTTTCTCTCAGTTCAGCTACATCACCCTGCAGCCATTCAAAGATGCTGTCTGTCAATCTTGAAGAAATCTCCTCAATCTCATCGCTTTCTTCCATCATACCGGCGTTCTTTGTGATTTCAAGCTCTTCACTAACTGCCTTCTCAACATCGTCTCTAGTAAGTTCCGGAACGACCGACTTAACCAAACGCATGGCGATATTTGTTCTCAGTCTTAAATCGTCTATAGTTGCCTCCAGATTATCTACTCTCGACATGATTGCTCCCAAAAACTGATCAAGTGATACTTGCATTTGTTTTCAACTCCCTTCAATGATTTCGCTTAGATTGTACTACGCATTAAGTTTTCTATAGTTAAGGCTTTGTTTGGGATCGTAATCTACGTATTCTTGTCTAATCTATGCCTCATTCTAAAAAGCCATATCGACAATACTGATACCATTAGGAAGCCGACGAGATCGCCTTCCGATATTCCGAAGATCCAAAAGGATGGGAGGAACTTACCACTGAAAAATGGAGCGGAGAGAAAATCGGGAAATAGCCATCCCGAGATAATTGAAGCGACGGTAATGAAAATGGCCAGGACATTCTCTCTTATCCTTCTGAGCTCTTTGAAGATAAGAAAGGAGACCGATGCAAGAGAAGTAACTAGACAAATGGTAGAAATGATCGCAAGAATCGAGTAAGCACCTGGACTACGCATTACGATTATCGCAACTATTAGAACCATTGTTAATGGTCTCTTCAGTACTCCCCTGACCATTTCCAGTAAACTGTCCTTCGAAACGATTTTATTCTCCAGCTCCGGTCTGTAAACAAGCAATCCAAGTACAATCGCAATTATCAACGCAGCACTTGAGAGAGAGGCGCTCCAAAAAAACATCGACACAGCCAGCATTCCTATTAGAGACTCCTGAACAAGAAGAAGTCGCATCTTCACGCTTCCCCTTCGAAACCTTCAATAGATAGCCCGGTTTCTCCGTCGCCCGTTATATCAAGGAAGAGTTCCTCTAGACTTGATTCAGCTCTTCCAAAACTCTCTTTCAAATCTGAAAGAGTACCTTCAGCGATCAGCCTTCCGCTATCGATTATCCCGATTCGATCACACATCTTTTCGGCCACTTCAAGAACGTGAGTAGTCATAAACACAGTTGTTCCATTATCGGCCATATTTCTGAGCAAGATTCTCAGCTTTCCCGCGCTCGAGGCGTCTAGACCAACTGTAGGTTCGTCAAGAAAGACCACTGATGGTTCTCTCATCAGAGCAATTGCAACCATCAGCTTCTGTTTCATTCCATGCGAATAATCACCTATGTATTTCCCAAGATAATCGATCTTGAAGGCTTCCGCCAGATCATTGAGCTTTTTAAGCGTTTCCTTCACTGGGAGCCGATAGACGTCAATAATGAATTTGACGAATTCCAGCCCCTTTAGATTCTCGTACATCTTTGGTTCATCAGGGACAACTGAAATCAACCTCTTGATCTCCATTAGGTCCTTTTGCATGTCAAGACCGTCGATAAATATCTCTCCCAGACTAGGAGAGATAATTCCTGTGAGCATCTTTATGGTAGTTGTCTTTCCCGCTCCGTTTGGTCCAAGAAAGCCATATATTTCACCGGAAGCAATGTTAAGATTCAATCTATCTACAGCTACGAGAGTCCCAAACTTTCTCGTAAGGTTTCGGGCTTCAATCATTTTTCAGCCTCAAAGGCTTTATCATAGAAAGTTGCGGTCTTTGGATGGAACATTAGTTCTACAGTACCGACTGGACCATTTCTCTGTTTCCCGATGATGACTTTTGTTACTTGTGGTGAATCACTGACCTCACTCTTGTCTTTGTAGTAGTCCTCTCTGTAAAGAAACATAACGGTATCGGCATCCTGTTCTATGGCTCCCGATTCACGAAGATCACTTAGACGCGGCATTTTATCTTCTCTTTGCTCCACTGCCCTTGAAAGCTGCGAAAGAGCAACAACAGTGATGTTCAATTCCCTTGCGAGGAGCTTCATAGATCTCGAAATCTCCGAGATTTCCTGCTGCCTGTTGTCCGATCTGCTTTTAGTATGCATTAGTTGAAGGTAATCGACAAATAGAACCTGAATGTTGTGTTCCATCTTTATCCGTCTTGCCTTGGCTCTCAAGGTTCTAGGATCAAGTGATGGCTCATCGTCAATGATTATTGGCGCGGTCTGGAGAGTACTGGCTCCATTTGTTAGCCTTTTCCACTCCTCGCTTCCGATATCTCCGGCGCGAAGCCGAGACAGCTCAAAATTCGTCACATTACACAACAACCGCTGTGCAAGCTGTTCTTTGGACATTTCTAGGCAAAAAACAGCTACCGGTAGCTGAAACTTCAGCGCCATGTTGCTTGCCAGGCTCAAAGCAAAGGCAGTTTTACCCATAGAAGGTCGAGATGCAACAATGACGAGATCGGATGGTCGAAATCCTGTAGTGACTTGGTCGAGTCTTCTGTACCCAGATGCTATTCCGGTAATTCTTCCTGTAAGGGCGTTTTCTTTCAACCTTTCCAGATTGTGAAACAGTTCATGCATTATCTTTCCAATGTGCTGATAGGTTTTGGATATCTGGGCTTCGGTGATTTGAAAAATAGCTTTCTCAGCGTTGTCCAGGATCTCGTCCGTGTCTTCTCCTTCGTATGCGTTTTCGACAATCGAACTTGCCGCCGCTATGAGCGATCGAAGTAATGACTTCTCCTTTACTGTCTTACCATAATAAAAGAAATTCGCAGAGGTTGGAACGACATCGGCTAGCTTTGCCAGCTCGACTTCACCCCCAACTTCCTCAAGGACTCCGCCGGTCCTCAGTCTTTCCGTCACCGAAACTATGTCTACAGGGCTTCCTTCATCGAAAAGCTTCTCCATCGTGGAAAAAATAAGCTGATTCTTTCGTGAGTAAAAATCCCTGCCTGTGAGGAGTTCCATGACATCCGGAACAACATCTGGATCTATCAAGATACTTCCAATTACCGCCTCTTCCGATTCAATGCTGTTTGGGGGTACTCTTGTCTTCAAATCGCTCACCAACTTCTTCTAGATAATCAATAGCTATTCTCAATCAGCTCCTTTATTGAGGCAAACTCACCGTCGAAAACAAATTGGCCTCTCTCTTTGCCGGATCCCCCCTTGACGTCGAACTCCTTTTTTATCCTGGTGAGAACCTCTCGGCAATCGTATCCTTTACAGAAAAGAAGGATTCTATCATCAGACTTTCCAATGATAAGATACTCCTCAAGTGTGACAAATCTTGGAATCGAAGCGAGTATACTCTCTTCATCCTCAAGAAAGATAACTCGTGACTTTGATCCGTTTATCTCTCTTGCAACATAACCCGCCAGTCTTTCAGAAAAGCTCCTGATTTTCGAATTGTCTTGTCTGATTTCATCAATTAGAGACGCAATTCTATCCGTCAGATCCAAATAACTGCACGTTAGTAAGAGGGAGGAATTTGTGATCAATTTATGTTTAGTGAAATAATCATTCAAAGCCCTTTTCCCTGCAACAAAATAGACTCTGGTGAGCGACCCTTTCACTTTCTCGTGTTTCAAAATCTTCAATAAACCAATCTGGCCAGTACGTTCCACATGAAGACCCGAGCAGGCACTTAGGTCTATCCCGTCTATTTCGACAAGTCTTATCTCTCTTTCGCTTTCAGTGATCTCTCTCTTGATCTCTTTTCTAAGATGGTATTTTTGGATTTCAGACCTATCGACAACAAATTTCCTTACCGCACGATCCTCACCGATAAAATTGTTGCAAAGCCTCTCTACATAATCGATCATATCATCCTTAAGAATTCCAAGTGAGAGATCAATAGTTGTGTACTCCTCGCCCATCTGAAATCCTACGGTTTCGGCATCCATTTCGCTTAGAAAGACAGCAGAAAGAAGGTGTTGAGCTGTGTGTTGCTGTGAGATATCTATTCTTCTTTCCTCATCGATCCTAATATCTACCATTTCGCCCTTATTCTTTTCAATCTTTCCATCGATTTCTAAGACAACCTCGTCTCCAATTTTCTTCACAGATTTTATTTTGAAAGAATCTACCTCTCCACGGTCTCCAAGTTGTCCCGCTTCACCATCAACAAAAACATTTCCGTAACATATTTTGATGTAGGTAGTACCTTCTACAAACCATATTTCCCTTACTGCTTCTAACATACACCGCCCCCGGCCACTTGATATTATGTGCAAATATATGTAATAATTATACAGTAGCATTCATTAACTCCGTGGGTGATAACGCGAAAAATGAATATGAGGTGATTTGGTTGCAGGAAAGGCCAATCCTTTCGGTGAAGAATCTCTCTACACACTTCAATATGGCCGAGGGAGTTGTTAAGGCCGTTCAAGATGTGTCTTTCGATCTTCATAGGGACGATGTCTTGGGAATAGTTGGGGAGACTGGCTCGGGGAAAAGTGTTACAGTCAAGTCCGTAGCTGGAATGACTGACAGTCCCGGTTTTATAGCCGGGGGTGAAATTCTATTTTTCACGGATGAGTTCAGTAAGACTGGAGAAAAGGAGTATATTGATCTGGTCAAGCTCCCTAAAGAAAGCTTTTCCAAGGTAAGGGGAAAACACATCGGAATGATTTTTCAAGATCCCATGACTTCTCTTGACCCGATGTACACAATTGGGAACCAGATGATAGAAACGATTGTCCATCACAAAAAGGTTACCGAAGAAGAAGCTAGGGAACGCTCAATAAGATTGCTTGAGCAAGTAGGAATTCCCAAACCTTCGGAGAGGATTAATGACTACCCCTTTCAGTTGTCCGGAGGCCAGCGTCAAAGAGTAGTGATAGCAATAGCGCTTTCGTGCGATCCAGAGATTCTGGTAGCGGACGAACCCTCTACTGCTCTGGATGTTACGGTTCAGGCTCAGATTCTTGAACTGATGAAGGACCTTCAAGAGCAGTTCAATAGTAGCATGATTTTTATCACGCACGATTTGGCTGTGATCGCCGAAATAGCTACTAAGATCAGTGTCATGTATGGAAGCTATCAAATGGAAATGGCAGATTCAATGGAGATTTTCGAAAATCCAATGAACCCCTACACCTTTGCTCTTCTTGAATGCATTCCTAGACTTGATATAAAGCAAGATCAGCTTCTTCCGATTCCTGGCCAGCCGCCAATAATGCTTAATCCTCCAAACCTTTGTCCCTTCCTTCCAAGGTGTTCAAGGGCAACTGATCGGTGTTATAAGGAATTACCAAGGCTTGAACAACTTAAGGATAATCATTTTGTCAGGTGCTGGAACCCAATCACCAATAGAGTGTTGCTGGTCAAGGAGGCTGAAGAATGAAGCTTCTTGAAGTTAGAAATCTGAAGAAGTACTTTCCAATAAAACAAGGTTTCCTGGTTGAAAGAGTGGTTGGTTTCGTAAAGGCAGTTGATGACGTATCGTTTTCCGTCGATCGTGGCAAGACCATTGGTATCGTTGGAGAATCCGGCTGTGGCAAGACGACAATAGGGAAATCGATAGTCCGCCTGCTTGAAGTAACCGACGGAGAAATGCTCATTGACGAAGAAGACACAACTTTTTATTTCATGAAGAAGCGTCGTGCAAAGCAATACCTTAAGGCGAAATACTTTGATACTTCGAGATTCAACAATGGTGATAATTCAGAATTTGAACCATACGAGAAGAAGATGTACGACGTTTACAATAGAGCGAACAGAGATGCATCGAAGGCCATTGATTATCTCTTTGAAAAGGCGGATCAAAAGAAGAGACTTCTTAGAAGAAAGGCGCAGATAGTCTTTCAGGATCCAATGTCCTCTTTGAATCCAAGAATGACGGTAGGACAGATGCTCACCGAACCGCTTCTCTTTCACGAACTTGTAAAGAATCTCGATGAAGCCATCGAAAAGGTAAAGGAATTGCTCGTTCAGGTGGGCCTGAAACCATATCACGTTGATAGATATCCTCATCAGTTCAGTGGTGGCCAACGCCAAAGAATTGCCGTAGCAAGGGCGATAAGCGTCAACCCCGATCTAATTGTCCTCGATGAGCCGACTTCCGCATTAGACGTATCCGTTCAGGCACAGATTGTAAATCTGTTCCAGAAACTTCAGGAACAGCTTAACGCAGGTTATGTTTTCATTTCTCACAACCTTTCTTTAGTGAGGTTCATATCTCAAGAAGTATCTGTCATGTATCTAGGAAGGATCGTAGAGCAGGGTAATAGTGAGTCGATCTTTAAGAATCCGTTGCATCCCTATACCAAGGCTCTTCTTGCCGCCGCTCCTATACCAGATCCGAAGAAGAAACGAAATCGTAAAGACCTTGTCGGCGGACAGGTACCGAGTCCGATAAACAGACCTACGGGTTGTTTCTTCAATCCAAGATGCAAATACAGGATGGATATTTGTACTAAGGAGTATCCACCCATGGTCAGGGTGGATGAGAATCATTTTGTTGCGTGCCATCTTTATTCCACATCTCAAGAACAAGGAGGGGAAAGTAAATGAAGAAACTTTCAGTGCTTCTAGTGGTTCTCATTGCAGCAGGATTTCTTTTTGCCGCTACTGAGTACCACGTAGAAGAAACATGGAACGGCAAGCCCGGAGGCACTTTCTATTATTGGGGCTTGGGAGATCCAAAAACATTTAACTATGACTGGGCACAGGAAACCAGTTCAACCGATCCTCTTGGATTCACATTGGCAACTCTAATCGAATCCGATGAGGGCGGCATGCCTACACTTCCTGGCTTGGCCAAAAAATGGTGGTTCTCTGAAGACGGACTGACATTCTTCGTTCAGATCAGAGAAGGTCTCCAGTGGTCTGACGGTGAGCCTTTTACTATCGATGACGTCTACTGGACATTTGTCGATGTGTCTTTCATTCCCGAGAACACGGCAAATGGGAACGGCTCTTATCTGGACTCGAACGATCAGCTGCCAGTGGTCGAGATCGTCGATGACACAACGATTTCTTTCACATGGACTGTCCCTATGGTTACCGCATTGAGGCAGATCGGCTTCCGCCCGATAATGCCAAAGCACGTTCTCGAGGAAGTCGTTGCCAACGGGACTTACCCAGAATTCTGGACAATTGCAGACTTTGACAAACTTGTTGGAATGGGACCATTCGTAATAACAGACTATATCGAAGGTGTAAGAATAGTCTTCGAAAGAAACCCATATTACTGGAAAGTCGATGGCAACGGAGTTAAGCTGCCCTACTTCGACAAGCTAAATTATGAGCTCCTTGCAGACCAGAATACTTCTCTTCTTAGATTCGAAGCAGGCGAACTTGACCTTTACGGACCAACTGCTGAGCAGTTCCCAAGGCTAGCAGAAATGGCCGCAGAAAAGGGTTGGATAACGGGTGTTGGTGGCCCTGCACTTGGATCCCAATTCGTGACTTTTAATTTCAACGCCACAGATCCGGTCAAGAGAGAATGGTTCAGAAACGACGGATTCAGAAGGGCCTTTGTATATGCAATGGATAGAGATGCCATCATTGAATCCCTATACAACGGACTCGGTTCTCCACTGTACGGACCCGTATCACCGTCCAGCGGCTTCTACAATCCCGAAATCGAGAAGTTCGCTTACAAGTATTCAATCACAAGGGCTAGACTTGAATTAAAGAGAGGCGGCTTCGACTGGCTCGCAGACGGAACCTGTGTCGACGCAAATGGAAACCCAGTTGAATTTGAACTTCTTACGAACGCTGGAAACGTTGTTAGAGAAGCGATTAGCAACATCATAGTAGATGGTGCTGCGAAGCTCGGAATCAAGGTCAATTTTAGACCCATTGACTTCAATACCGTTGTTTCAAGACTGACTGATGCAACCTATGAAGCTGTAGTAATTGGTTTAACCGGCAGTGTAGACCCCGGAACAGGTTGGAACGTTTACAGGCTCGATGGCGGTTTGCACTTCTGGAACTACCCTCCAGACTACAATCCTGATGACCACATAACGGAAGACATGTACATTCTTCCCGACTGGGAGAAGAGAGTAGACGAAATCTACAGACTCCAGACGTCCGCAGTTGACGATCAGGACAGATATGATTTGTTTGCGGAGTTCCAGATGATTTTTGCAGAGTATCAGCCAGTGGTCTTTACAATGGCTCAGAATTTCCTTTATGTTTACAAGAACAACATAAAGATGCCGGTGGAAAAGCTTACACCTGCCACTGGTCTTCTTTACCAGCTTGAAGGTTGGTGGAAAGAGTAATTTAGCGCGTTTCCTTAAGCGGGAGGGCTTTCCTCCCGCTTTTACTAATATTGGTCGAAATCATTCGCAAAACAGCTAAAGTGTTGAGGAGGGAATGAGGTGCTGAAATATATAGTTAGAAGGCTGATTCTTGCAATTCCCGTCTTGCTTGGGGTCTCGATACTGGCCTTCATGATTATATCCGCTGCCCCTGGAGATTTTTTGGATGCATACAGATTGAACCCTTCAATTTCGAGGGAGCAAATCGCCGTTCTCGAAAGTCAGTTTGGGCTTGATCAGAATGTATTTGTACAATATTTCAAATGGTTGGGTAATGTTCTTACAGGTAATTTCGGGTACTCTTTCAGCTATAGAATTCCAGTTTTCGAACTGGTATGGAGAAGACTAGGGGCAACTCTTTTGTTGAGCATCAGCACTTTGATTTTCACGTGGGGAATTGGTATTCCTCTGGGTATTTATTCTGCGCTTCATCAGTACTCTCCCAGCGATCAGGCCTTTTCCTTTCTTGCGTTTATTGGCATCTCAATTCCAAACTTCTTCTTTGCACTGCTGTGGCTTTTTATGGCGGCAAAAACCGGTTGGTTCCCAATAGGTGGGATAATATCTCAGAACTTCGGCGACATGAGTTTCTTTGGAAAGATTGGAGACTACCTTTGGCATGTTGCCGGTCCGATGGTCACTCTTGGCACATCCGGGTTGGCCGGTTTGATGAGACAGATGAGAGGTCAGCTTCTAGATCAACTCAGGCAGGATTATGTTCTCTTCGCAAGAGCAAAGGGAATGCCCGAGAAGAATGTCATATATAAACACGCATTAAGAAATGCAATAAATCCTATCGTTACTATGTTTGGATATGCACTTTCCGGCTTGCTTGGGGGGGCTGTCCTGACGGAGACGGTTTTTGGTTGGCCGGGAATGGGAAGACTTGTTATAGAAGCCTTAAACGCTCAGGATTTGTTCCTTGTTATGGCAACATTACTCCTTTCTGCTGTACTTCTGGTAATCGGCAATTTGCTTGCTGATCTGTTGCTCGCCTGGGTCGATCCCAGAATACGTTATAGGCTGAGCTGAGGGGTGTGAAATGAAGAAGAAAGATATTGTCGATAATAATACATTGCAGAGCACGGAGATCAGCAAAGAGGATCTCTTTGAAGTAAAATACATGAGCCGCTGGCAGCTCGTTTGGAGAGCCTTGAGAAAGCACAAGTTGGGTTTGCTTTCCCTCTGGATACTGATTATAATGTACCTAATTGCGTTATTCGCAGATTTCCTTGCGCCAAACAGCCCTTACGAGCAGACTCAGGGTCTATCGTTTGCCCCGCCATCTAAAGTTCACTGGACAGATGAAGAAGGGAAGCTCACCGCTCCTTACATTTATGCCTGGGTCATGGAACGGGATCCAGAAACATACAGGACGACTTTTGCTGAAGGTGTTTCCGTAGGAGCGCTGACAGCAATCGACAAGTCCACAGGCGAGGAAATCACATTTAGGAAGGGTGAGAACGGAGTAAAAGATATCTTTCTCACAATAAAGACCGAAAGATACGCTTTAGACGCAGATGGAAATCGAGCTAACATAGGGCAACCAGATTATTCCATTATCCAGAACATCAAACTGAATGAACTGGAGCTTTTCGAGAGGACACAGGTTAGCGAAACCACGAACAAAACTACAATAGACTCTTTGAGCCCTAGCAGGTTTAGAGAGCTTCAAAAAATTGGACCGCCTGTGAAGGTGGTGACTGAAAGGACACTTCACAGAGTCTTCGCTCAGAAAGAGGATGAAATTGACGATGTTGTTCTTGAAGCCATAAGTCTTTACAACGAAATAATTGATCTTGACGGAGGAGATGTGGAGCTTGCTCAAGAGTTTCTTGCCGAGCTTGAAATCTCTCCAACTCTTCTTGGGGTAATCGTTGAACCTGAAGTCAAGACTTACGAAACCGTGAAGTACCCTGTTAAATTCTTCGTGAAGTCTTGGGAATACAAGCTCTTCTGGTTGATCCCAACAAACATTCATCTATTCGGTACCGACCAGCCTTCGAAGCTGCTTTTATTCGGAGCAGACAGATACGGAAGAGACGTCTATTCAAGAATTCTGGCAGGCTCAAGAATCTCCATGAGTATTGGTTTACTTGCTATAATGATAACTTTTTCTCTTGGCCTATCAATTGGAGGTGCTGCTGGTTACTTTGGTGGAATTACTGACGAGATACTAATGAGAGTAACAGAAGTTTTGATGTCTATCCCGAGTTTCTACTTGCTAATCTCATTGCGGGCAATACTGCCCACCAGCATTCCATCACATTTGACCTATCTGCTAATAGTGGTAATACTTAGCTTCATCGGCTGGCCTGGAATGGCAAGGGTCATTCGTGGTATGGTTCTCGGTCTAAAGGAGACGGAATTCGTCCAGGCTGCTGTTGCTATGGGCTATCCTTCTTCTCGAGTGATACTAAGGCATATTATTCCAAACACGGCAACCTACATTATTGTAGCCGCTACTCTGTCTATACCAGGCTATATACTGGGCGAGGCCGGGTTAAGCTTCCTGGGCCTCGGAATCACAGAACCTTCTGCAAGCTGGGGGTTGATGCTTTCACAGGCACAGAGTATTAAAGCAATGACTGAAGCTCCTTGGCTTCTTATTCCTGGTATCTTTATATTCATTGTGGTCATGGGATTCAACCTTCTAGGCGACGCCTTGAGAGATGCTCTCGATCCAAGATCTCTAGGGTACTAAACCTAAGAACCTAATAGATTGATTGTATAGAGCGGGTCGGATGACCCGCTTTCTTTCTTTGGCTCAACTTTGACAGCAATAAATCTGAAAACAGCTAAACAAGGGAAAAAATGAAAAGAAAAACAGACATACCACCACAGTGGTCTATTATGCAATCTCTTTGAGTAGATCCGGCGGTCTTATCTTGATTGCTTTGAAAGCGTCGTAAGCATTGCCCATAGTTGTTTTCAGTCCTTGCAAGAAAGCGTTTGTTTTCTACCGTTAGCTCAACTGCCCTTATCTCTTTCAAGTCTTCAAGTATTTCTGCGTAAGAGAAAGTACTCCCAATCTCTTTCAGCTTTCTGCATAAGGCAGTCTC
>Ga0116182_1004806_pt1 | contig 11756 bp, 8 predicted proteins | sample AD_UKC077_MetaG_FD_89805 | JGI IMG/M metagenome (GOLD analysis project Ga0116182, IMG submission 89805) | Active sludge microbial communities of municipal wastewater-treating anaerobic digesters from USA - AD_UKC077_MetaG | ecosystem: Engineered > Bioreactor > Anaerobic > Digestate | place: USA...
ATCACTTTATAATTCTCATCAATAGTAACGACATTTAATGAGAAGACGGATAATTCACTTAGTTTGTGAATCTTTTTGATATATATTTACTATTTAACTTGATTAAGAATAGTTAATCTCCTTTATATTTTACATCGTTTGGGGTGCACTAACACCTAAAAGTGTTAAAGCATCTTTTAATACAATTTGTGCGGCTATTGATAAGCCTAACCGTGCACTAGTAAGTTGCACATTACTTTCATCTAAAATACGAACTTCAGTGTAGAAAGAGTGCACTAAACTCGCTAGTTTTTGAATATAGTTAGCGATTTTATATGGCTCTCTAGTCATTGTAGCATCACTAACAGCACTTGGGTAAGCAATTAATTGCTTAATTAGGTTAAGTTCAGCAGCTTCTTTTAAACCTTCCCCACTTGGGTCTAGACTAAACTTTTCACCGCGCGCTAAGACGGCGCTGAGTCTAGCGTGTGCATATTGAGCGTAATAAACTGGATTTGCACTAGAACTTTCAGTTGCTAAATCTAGGTCAAAGTCAACGTGGGTGGACGCTGATTTAGCAAGGAAAAAGTACCGCGCTGCATCAACCCCAACTTCTTCGCACAATTCTTCTAAAGTAATCGCATTACCTGTCCGTTTAGACATCTTTAACTCTTTTCCGTCTTGAATAATCCGCACTAGTTGAATGATTTGCACTTCAAGTGTATCAGCGGGATAGTTAAACATTTGTAAAGCTGCTTTCATGCGACCAATATAACCGTGATGGTCAGCACCTAAGACATCAATTAAAAGTGATGAGCCACGACTCAACTTATTTAAATGATAAGCAATGTCGGGTAAGAAATAAGTAAAGTCACCATTGCTTTTAATAATGACACGATCTTTATCATCACCAAAGTCACTTGTCTTTAAGAATGTTGCCCCGTCTTCTTCATAAGTAAAAGGCGCTAATTTTTCCAGTAACTTTGGAATCGTATTTCCTGCTCTTACTTTTGTTTCGTAACTATATACATCAAAGACAACATCAAAATTTTGTAAATCATTTTTAATAATTTCTAAAAATTTGTTTGTACCTTCAAGTTTAAAGTATTCAAGACCCTCTTTACTCTCTTTAACATATTTATCACCAATTTCAGCTTTTAAACTTTCCGCGATGGCGATTAAGTCCGTACTATGATAAGCGTCTTTTGGTAACTCTTTTTCAATGCCAAATAAATTTAAGTATCGTACATAAAGTGATTTACCTAAATTATCAATTTGTACACCAGCGTCATTAACATAAAATTCACGGATAACTTCGTAGCCACTTTTAATAAAGAGTCTTGCTAATGTATCACCAACTGCGGCTCCGCGCGCATGTCCTAAATGAAGTTTACCAGTCGGATTAGCGCTAACAAATTCAATGTTAACTTTCGTATCTTTTTTACTACCATTACCAAAATTACTGCCTTCTTTTAAAATAGTCGCAATATATTTTGATAATGTTTCTGGTTTTAAAAAGAAATTAATAAAACCAGGACCAGCAATTTCAATTTTTTCAAATGGCGTTTGATCCATCGCATTAATGAGTAAAGTCGCTACTTCACGCGGATTCTTGCGTAACGGACGCGCTAGTTGCATCGCAATATTTGTAGCATAATCCCCGTGAGCACTATCTTTACTCGTTTCAATCACAATTGTGTCTTGGTCAATATCTAGTCCCAGTTTCACAGTTGCATTTTTAATTAATTCTTGTAATCGGATATCAATCATTTCTTACCTCAACGACTAAGTATACTTTATTTAAAGTATATTATAAAGTAAATCCACTTTTCACAAGCAAAAAAGGTGATTATTGCTATAAAACAAACAACAATCACCTTTCTTTTATAAATTATTATTTAAAGCGATTATTCGATCCACACCGTTGGCACCCCGTCAACATAGCGCCAGTGACTACCGTCGTAATTAGCGGTTTCACTATACCAATAAACGGGGCGGTCATCAGTATTCCAATCGGCGTGCCACCCATCTGGTAATGCTGTTGCTTCAGCGTAAATTGTTAGATTCGCACAACTGCTAAAGGCATAACGATCAATATTTGTCACGCTTCTAGGAATGATAATTTGCGGTAAAGCGGTACAGCGACTAAAACACCAACTACCAATCTTCTCCAAATTAGCGGGTAATTTAAGTTCGGGTAAAACTTTACAATTATAAAAGGCACTACCACGAATTTCAGTCACTGTTTCCGGAATGTTAACACTTGTTAAGGAAGTACAATTTGAAAATGTGCCAGCATTAATCATCGTAAGTTCACCTTCAATTACGACTGTTTCTAACTTTTCACAGTCACTAAATGCCCAATTACCGATTTTAGTTACACTCGCGGGAATCGTAATACTTTGAATATCAACGCCTGAAAACACTTCCTCTCCTAAAGCTTCAATACTTTCGACAATCACCGTATCTTTAACGGCGACCATTAATGTATTTGTGGCCGTTTCGATAATACCGTTACAATTTTCGCGTGAGTCGTAATGATTATTTTCACTTACAACATTTAATGATGTTAGTGCCCTACAATCAGCAAAAGCACCGCTAGAAATATAGCGTACATTTTTAGGAATCGTAATACTTGTTAAACTATCACACCCTCTAAATGACCCACTGCCAAACACTTGCAAACTTTCAGATGCTGGAAGGGTAGTTAAGGCAATACAACTTGAAAAAGCAACATCCCCAATAAACGCTAAATTAGCGCTATAAGTAACATTAGCAAGCATATCACAATTACTAAATGCCCACTCTTTAATCATTGTGACTGAATCAGGTATAGTAAGTGTTTCTATTATTTCACAACCACTAAAAGTCCATTCATCAATAACTTTTAAGTTCTTACTTAAAGTTACTGAAGTAAGGCTATTACTATATTGGAACACTGATTTTCCAATTTTAGTGACACTATCAGGAATGACAATCGCTGTTACATTTGTTTGATAAAAAGCATAATCTTCAATTGTCGTGACACTACTTGGAATGACTAAAGGCTCAGTAAATTTTCGGTAATAAAAGGCTTTTTCACCAATGATTTTTGTATTTTCTGGAATAAAACCACCATTTAGACCAAATAGTAAACGATCTGTGTCTTTTTCTAAAATTGCTTTATTCGATGGTGAGTAAAAATGCGTGTTATTAGCGGCAACACTAAGAGAAGTTAACGCAATACAATTCTCAAACGCTCCGCTACCAATAAATGACACCTTCTCTTTAATTTCCACACTTTCAAGACTGTAAGATCCATAAAAAACACCCGGCACAATAAGATGCGTATCAGCGTGAACAGTAAATGTCGTCATCGTTTTTGTTATTACTTCCATTAAGGCAAAATACGGATTAGCGGTTTCTCCGGTGCCGCCGCTTCCTAAATATCGTCCGTTTTCGTAATCAGTATAGGTAACGCTGGTGCCATAAAAAACACTTGAATCTATTTGTTCTAAACTATTAGGCAATGTAACATCCGCTAAATCGGGACAATTACTAAACGCCTCATAACCAATCGCTTTGAGTCCTGTGCCAAATTTTAGGCTTGTTAGTTTTGTTTGTTTAAAAGCACCATCACCAATTTCTTCTAATGTGTCAGGTAGTGTGATTGCTGTTAATTTTGAACGCATAAAGGAACCGTAATTAATTGTCCGTAAATTATCACCCCACGATGTTATTTCAGCAACATCGCTTGAATAACAGGCAAATTCCGCAATTAGGCGCGTATCAGGATGTAATTTAAGTGTTGTTTGTGTTTTATCCACTATCTCCACAAAGACTAAATATTCGCTAAGTGTACTATTCCCAAGATATAAGCCATTTTCATAAACCTTATATTCAACATTCGGAGACTTATTAAAAACGCCTAGCCCAAAAGTTTTAATATTCGCTGACATACGAACGCTTGTTAATGATGGACAATTAGCGAAAGCTTCACCGTAAATTGTCTCAACACTATCTGGTAAAGCAATTGCTTCTAAACTTGGACAATGATCAAATGCCATAAAGCCAATTTCTTGTACGCCATTACCAAAATCAACATGTTTTAAATTATCACACTCGGCAAACACATCTTCACCGATTTTCCGTAAATTATTTGGAAGTGTCACAGACACTAAATTGTCAAGATTGAAAAATGCCCATTTTTCGAGCGATATTACAGGTTTATCATTATAAGTTTCAGGAATGACTACCCTCGAAGCATTTCCGTAATATCCGCATAAAGTGTAGCCTTCTCCTGTATCAGCAAAGACGAAATCTCGCGGATCCACAACTTCTTTCAAAGTTGTTTTATATTTTGCTACATATGTTGCATCAGCAACAACAGGTACAGGCTCAGGATCCCAGCCATTAAACGAGTATGTATATGTATCATCATCAGGCCGTGTTGGTGTAGCGCCATCATACTTTGGCATCGTGCCCCGCTCCACATTTTTATCAACTTCAAGTACTTGGCTATCATAATTTTTCCATGTAATTGTAAAAGTTGTTACTTCGCTCCCAGAGTCCCCTACACTTGTGGTGGTTTCAGATTCCGTTGTATCAGTGCTCGTTGTAACACTTGGACTTTCACTACTTGGTTTTTTACCACATGATGTCAAAGTTAAAAAGGCTAAAATAAGCCAAAAGGCTGTTCTAAATTTTTTCATAAAAATCTTCCCCCTACGATAACTTCATTTTACTTTAAAAAGAAAGTAAAGCAAAGACTTTTTTTACTACTTTATTAAATTTTGCAATGAGTAAAAATAATTAGTTATTTATAATCAATATTATTTAAAAATTCAATTTTTTATTTATTTTCGCACATTAAATTTGAAAAAGACGATGTCACCATCACGCATTACATAGTCTTTGCCTTCACTGCGTACTTTGCCAGCCTCTTTAATTTTTAGTTCACTGCCATATTTTTCAAAGTCATTATATGTATAAACTTCAGCGCGAATAAAGCCGCGTTCAAAGTCACTATGAATAATACCTGCACATTTTTGCGCACTAGTGCCATCTTTAAATGTCCACGCCCTAACTTCATCTTTACCGGTCGTGAAAAAAGAAGAAAGACCTAATGTTTTATATGCAACATTAATTACTTTATTTAACCCTGATTCATTAATGCCGAGTTCTGCTAAATATAATTCTTGATCAGCGCTTGATAAAGTAGCAATTTCTGCTTCAATTTCAGCACTGATTGCCACAAGTTCTGCGCCTTCTTTTGCGGCAATTGCTTTTACTTTTTGATATTCAATATTATCTTCATAAGTTGCATATTCTGTATCACTAATATTAGCGACATAAATAAGCGGTTTAATCGTTAATAAACCAAAATTGAGCTTAACATAATCTTTTTCAGCTTGTGTTAATGTAGTAACTAGTCGTGCTGGTACTTCATTTTCTAAAGCGGGGATAAGTTTATTAATAATCTCCAGTTCAAACACTGAATCTTTATCTTTATTAACGCGTGCTTTTGTTTCAACTTTATCTTTCCTGCGATATAAAACTTCTAAATCTTTAAGAATTAATTCTAAATTAATAATTTCAATATCCCTTTTAGCGTCAACACTTTGTTCAACATGAATTATTTCTTCGCCGCTGAAGCAACGCACTACTTCTAAAATAACATCGCATTCGCGAATATGGCCTAGGAATTGGTTACCAAGACCTTCACCGCGATTAGCGCCCCGCACTAAACCAGCAATATCATTAAATTCAATCGTTGCATATATTGTTTTTTCAGGTTCATAATACGCTGCGAGTTTTGTGACACGGGGATCAAGTACACGGACGGTACCTTTATTTGGATTAATCGTCGCAAAAGGATAATTAGCAGCTTCAACTTTACTAGCGGTTAAAGCATTAAATAATGTTGATTTGCCAACATTAGGTAATCCGATAATTCCAACACTTAATCCCATAATTTTCTCCCGCAGTATTATATTACTATTATGCTTTTTAAGCAATAATGACAATAAAAGGCTGCTCATAAGAACAGCCTCTTATTTACTCATTTAAGTTAAATTATATCTTAACAATATTAGATGCGCGTGGTCCGCGATCTGATTGTTCTAAGGTAAATTCGACTTTTTCACCAGCAGTAATGGTTTTGAAGCCATCCATTACAAGTGATGAGTAGTGGAAAAAGACATCAGTGCCGTCTTCTGCGCGAATAAAGCCGTAACCTCTTTCCTGATTGAATTGTTTAATCGTCCCCTTCATCAGTAATCCTTCCATGACATATCGTCTATTTGTGTCTAAGCACAATAGAATTATAACAAAAACAAAAATATTCGGTGCTTAAAATAACAAATAAAAAGTAAGAAAGTCGTAAAGTTATAAATCACGTTTTGAAAACGCTAAAAAATCAAGTTTTTCATATTGAAATTTAAAATAAGTTAGTAAGAAAATTAGTAATCCCGTCGCAAATGCTAAAACGAGTAAATATGGTTTTGGATTAAAAACATAGCTAAAACTAGTGTCTAAATATTTCATCAGCACTACTTCAACGACAAACGACAAAATAAATAATTGCACAATCGCTAAAAGAATAATGACTCCTAGAAAGCGCAGGATATATCTACTAATCACCCCATGAACACCTTCTTCGTTATAACCAACTAAAAAGAGCCCGCTAAATTGGTCGCTTGTTTCAGCAACTAATAAGTAAATTGTCATAAAAGTAATAAGCGCCGCTAAAAGAAAAGCACCAACTGATGCTAAAAATGTATAACGCTCTAACTCATTTAATGTATCGGCAACAAGCACTGAAAAATCTTTATAAGGATAAGAGACACTGAAGCGGTTTTGTAAATTTTTCATGTCTTCATTATTGACACTCTGATAAATAGCGCCCGTAATCTCTAAAGCAAATGGGAAAACATTGAATACATCTTTATAAAGTAAATATGCCCATAACGGATGATGGTATATTACAACTTCATCATTATCAATCACCTTTTTAATTGATATTTTTATTGTTTCATATTCCTTTAAATAACCATCACTTCCTTCCGCAATAGCTACAAGTGCTCCAATATATAACTCTGTATTTTGTGCATCTTTACTAAGCCCAAGTTTATGTGCTAACCCTGAAGAAATAATTAATTCATCAATTTGTAAAGCTGTATTAGCGTTACGATAATTAAAACTAGAAAAGCCATTATATTGAAGCGCAAAATTTAAAATACCCTCAGGCAATTCTAAGTGCGAACTAGGGGCACTATGATCATTAATATCTGCCCACATTGCTGCTTCTAATAGCGCAACATCTTTTGTTATAAAAAAGTTATGCGCAAAGCCAAGCATCATCATTTCTGGAATAAAAGTTAATCCGTTATTAAATGTGTAAAATTCAGCTTCACTAACTGAAGAATTACTTTTGAACACACTATTAAAATGCGGAGGACTTTCAAAAATAAGCAATCTATTTTGTAAATACGATTTGTTGTAAATATATTGAAAATAGTCGTTATTTGCCGTGCAAAACACATAATTTGAATAATTTAGTGATTGCCATAAATAATCAAATGCATTAGTAAGTAACATATAATTTATCTTTTTGAGAGTCCACGGATATTCTTCAATTTTCGTTAAATTTAGCGAACTAGGCAGCATCATTTTTTCTTCAAAAATAAAAGGGATAAAACTAGGCTTACCCATAATAATTTGCGCTTCTCTGCCAAGCGTTACTGTCCGTAATCTAAATATTTGTTCATCAAAATAATCCCAGTTATTATTAGTCACCTCAAGCGTGACATAAAAGTTGTTGTTTTCAAGGTACATTCCTAATTCACTAGGTGTTTGACGCATCGGTATCAGTAATACATTTTGTATTAATTTAAAGTCATCAAATGGTAATACTAATCCAATTTCATCAATTGCTAAATTTGTTACATATGGATAAAGTTGCTCATCTATCTCGTTTAAATACAAGCTTTCATTTAGTAAACCAATATGAAAAGAAGGAAGGACATGACGAATTCCTAAATGTGTAAACGATAACTCATTTTGATGCGGGAAAAAGTCATGAAAATTATTAAGATAAAAAGAGCCTACTTCTTTTTCTGCGGAGATATTTAACGCTATTTCTTCATGTGCTACACTTTTAAGCACATTAATTTCTGGTGAGAACTTCTTTTGTACATATACCGTTTCATTAGTAAACTCCCCTTTAAAAGTATTTACTAGTTTATAATTAATTGCATTTACTAACATAAACGATAAGCCAAGTCCCACTAATCCTAAGTTAACTGCACCCCCAGTAAAAAAGTGTCGTGCTTTTTTCGCTTTAAGTAATCCCTTAGCTATATAATCACTATTATTAGCATATGGTATTTCTGGTAATGCTTTTGCAACTTTCACTTTACTTTTTCTTATTGTATTTACACTTTTAAATTCACCATACTCCATTGTAAAAATGGTGTCAGCGTACTCATATGCTAAACTAACATCGTGAGTGACTAGAATGACAATATTTGATTTAGCGTACTCCCTTATTAATTCCATTACTAACACTGCATTTTCTATATCAAGCGCTGCGGTTGGTTCATCAAAAATATAAAGCGGGACTTCTTTTAAGAGTGTACGGGCAATTGCACCCCTAGTTTTTTCACCACCAGAAAGCGTTTTTACTTTTTGATCAAGTACTTTTTCAACGTGTAAGCGTTTCGCGAGTTTTTCGACTTTAGAGTTTACTAACTTCTCAAGTGACTTAGTATGATTAAGCGCTACAATACTAATGTTTTGGCGCATCGTTAATTCTTCAATAAACACACTATGCTGAAAAAATGTGCTTAAATAGCGTGACCTAAAGGTTGTCGTTTCCTTTTTACTAGCGTGACGAAAAGTACGGTTAAAAAGCTCAACACTTCCTGTATATTCAGTATTTAAGCCAGCGATAATATTTAATAGCGTCGTTTTACCGCAGCCTGATGGTCCTAAAATAACATATAAACCCGGAGCATTAATCTCAAAGTTAGCGATATTAAGTATCCGTTCCCCACCATGTACACATTCTAAATTTTTAATACTAATCATCTATTAATAAATACAATAGTGGACGGCGCATATTTATCAAGAAAATAATCGTAATCAAAATAATTAATAGCAAAAGATTAGCGCTAAGCATCACCACTAACATTGTGTAATTAAGTTTAAGGACAACATATACACCTAAAAGTTTATGTAAAATGAAACTTATAACGGGTAGCAAAGAAGGTAAAAGTAAGAAACTTACCGCGCTCAACAAGAAATTAATAATGATTAAAAATAAATATATTTCGTATAAATGCCTTTTACTAGCGCCTAAAACAGCAAAAAGTGCCATTTGTCGTAATATCGTTAAAAGTGCAGTATGTGCAATCACAACATAAATGACAATACTACCAATAATAACGAACACCAAAAAGAGTTTCATCAGTATACTTAAATAATCATATAATGCATTAAAACTATCAATTTTATTAATGTGATCACCACTTACTTCAATCCCTCTTTCATCATTACTTACTTGCTTAACAATATGCATAAATGTTTCTTTTTGAGCAGTACTCTTAAAATGACACTTAAAGCGATAGTTAGATAATTCATGTTCCGGATTTAAATTAAGTAAATAATTATTAAGGGTTAAACCAGGCTTTAAAAATATATTACCTAAGGTAGCATCAATTATATTTTGGGAAATGTATAATTTAGGAACAGAGAAATATGTCGGTTCATCGTATATATAAGTAATAGGAAACTGGTTATAGTAATCAATTAACACTTCTTCATCATCAATAAATATTGTCGTCTTTACATAAAAATGGAGGAGTATTTCATCATCATTAATTGACACAAGCTTATTAAGTTCATTGTAAAAAGCACGATTAACACCAATCTCATTAGTGCTTTCCCCGATAATTGTAATTAAAACATTAGGAATTTCTTTGCCTAAAACCATAATTTCTTTTTCATGAAGCAAGGGTGAATAATCTGGTCTAATAATAAAAGTGTCTGTTACTTTCATCATTGAATTAAGGTAATCAATGCTTGGCCGACGATAAGATTTAACATTAATCAGTGGATTATTTGTAGGTTGCGATTCATAAAGGGCAACATCTACACTTAAATGTTCTAAATAACTTTGGGCAAGCGTCGCGCCTAATGTTTCACTACTAGAAAAGAAAAGTAGAAATAACATAAGCGTAATATTAGTAAAAATCATAAAAATAACCATTAATCGATTTTTCTTTATATTTCTTTTATATAAATTACTAATAACTTTAAACAATGTTATTATCTTCATGAAATATCCCGTCCTTAATCCGTAAAAAGATAGTATTGCCACTTTTAAATAAACTTGGTTGGTGTGTAGTTACTATTACAATTTTATTAGCGCTTAGTTCACTAAGAAGTTTCGCTACTATTTGACTATTTTTTAAATCAAGATGTGCGGTCGGCTCATCAATTAATAAAACTTGTTTGCGCTCTAAAATACCACGCAATATGTTTGCACGCGCCTTTTCTCCACCGCTACACACATTCGCTCTTCTTTGTAAAATATGGCTAATTTGCAGTGCTTTAGCGTATTTTTGTCGTATTTTTCGATTATTTAAATGACGAAAAAGTGAACTAATTTTAAGATTATCAATTATCCTTAAATCACCTAAAAAATACGGATGCTGTAAAACCAAAGTAACATCATTTTTACTAATCAATTTATCTTTATATTTAATTTTCCCTTTATCTTTCGGAATATAATTAGCGACAATATGTAAAAAGGTCGATTTCCCACTTCCGGAATAACCAACGATGACATAGAGTTTCCCACATTTAAAACTATAAGAAAGATTACTTAATATTTCTTTATTACCAAAACTTTTATATAAATTAGTGACTTGTAAAATAGGACCCTCCTACTTTACAAGTAAAATACTATTTCGTAAAAATTATCGTTTCGTGACTAGCAATGTGTTTTTTAAACTTTTGATTAAACTTAATTCTGCTAATTAAAACGATATTTCCACATCCCTGACACTGTAATTTTAAATCAGCGCCAAGCATCACAACTTGAAAGCGATGACTCTTATGAATGCAAGGATGAGGCTTCTTCATCTCGATTTCATCATAAAGTTCAACTTTAATTAAAGCCACTAGCGGACCTCCTTCATATTAACCGCAGCTGGTACCTTCGGAAGGCCTGGCATTGTTAATACTTTACCAGTTAGAGCAACGATGAACCCTGCCCCAGCACTTAGTCTAAATTCACGAATCGTAATATTAAAGTTTCGTGGGGCATTTTTTAAATTTGGATTATCACTAAATGATAGCGGAGTTTTAGCCATACATACTGGTAATTTAGCAAAGCCTTGCTCTTTAATTACCGCAAGTTCGCGTAATGCTCTTTTACTATATTTAACCCCGCTAGCGCGATATAACTTTTTGCAAATAATTTCAATCTTTTCTTCCACTGCTTTATCAGTATCATAGAGAAATTCAAAGTTAGATTCTTCCGCTAGTAATGCTTTTACTTTATTCGCAAATTCAATACCACCTTCACTCCCCTTACTCACTGAACTAACAAGCGCATAATCGTAACCTAGTTTTTTCATTTCTTTTTCAAATAACTCGACTTCACTTTTATAGTCATTATCAAAGAGATTGAGAGCAACAAGAACTTTAACACCAAATAAGCTTAAATTTTCATAATGTTGAATTAAGTTTTCAAATCCTTTCGCAAGTGCATCAGTATTTTCTTCATAAAT
>Ga0116182_1004815_pt1 | contig 11749 bp, 10 predicted proteins | sample AD_UKC077_MetaG_FD_89805 | JGI IMG/M metagenome (GOLD analysis project Ga0116182, IMG submission 89805) | Active sludge microbial communities of municipal wastewater-treating anaerobic digesters from USA - AD_UKC077_MetaG | ecosystem: Engineered > Bioreactor > Anaerobic > Digestate | place: USA...
GTTCAAAATTGATTGCAGCCGGACAGGATCCGCGCTAAAATAGCGGCAGAATTACAAACATGGAGGCAAAAAATGAGCGAAATATTTTGCGACGATCTGCAAGAGCTGACAAGACAGGAAAGCGGCATCATACTGTTTGATAATGGCGAGGCGATTGCGTGCAATTGGAACGGCATATCGGGCATACCGAGGCTGTCGCCGCTGGGCAATACGGTTATGGGCCTGGGCGAGCAAATACCGATCGTGGAGCCCGAACACACCGAAAACATGGCCGAGATGCTCGAAGGTGCGCGATTTATCTACGCGAACGGCGAGGAAGTGCCCACGGAGGGCAAAGTGTACCGGCTTGATGGGCTTGGCTTGACGGTTTTCGCGCCGTACGATTGGGCTTGATAGAGGCAAGGCTGATGGAAACGATCACTGTAACAAATCGCCATGGGGTTAAACGGCAATTCGAGCGCGCAGAATGGGAGCGCGCAATAACTGAAGCGAAGCAAGCATTTCGTGGCAATTCGCAGTCGTTGGAGGATAAAGCTGTTGAGCTACTTTGTACCAATAGGGCATTAAGAGCTGACCGCGAAGCCCGGCTGGCAGCTATCAAAGAGCCGACGCCTGTTGACATTCTATCAGAAGCTTTCGAAAAAAGCCTGCAAGCTTATATTGCGGAATGGCTAGAAGAAAATTCGCGCTATTCTGACACGCTCGAAAGAGCCATGACCGGGCGAATTATGAGCGCCGGCATGGTGCGGGAGTATAACGAGGCAAGAAAGGCGGCCGAGGAGAGAATCCAGCGCGAAGGGCTGCCCGCCCTGATTATGGATACACCGCCGCAGAAGTGGAAGACTTTTTAAAAAGTTATCCACAAACCGTCGGCTATAAACAAATAAAGGATGCCGTAAAATCAGCGTTCAAGGGGAGCAAGTTATGAAAAAGCTAGTCGCCGTGATGCTGTTGGGGATCGCAATCCTAGGAACTACTTCAGCACAGAATCTCAAATCAGATGGTCTACAAGGGAAAGTACATACGCTAGAAGAAGAAACATGGGGATTAACCTTAATGTTCGGAGAATATGTTAAAAATAAGCTACTCAATAAAACAATTTCTATCTATGACGCCAAAGGCAACGATACTGAATGGGCTTCGTACTATCCCGACGGATCCCTATTCAGCAAAGAAATCTATACCTACGACGATAAAGGCAACATGACGGAAAGGGCTGCGTACGACGACAACGGATCACTAATCTATAAATATATCTACACCTACGACGCCAGGGGCAACAAGACGGAAGGGGCTGCGTACGACGCCGACGGATCACTAGCCTGGAAAGATATCTATACCTACGACGCTAGGGGCAACAAGACGGAAGAAACTTCGTACTACGCCGACGGATCGCTAGACGGGAAAGCTATCTCCACCTACGACGACAAGGGCAACGAGACTGAATGGGCCAAGTATGATGCCGACGGATCACTAAACGAGAAATATATCTCCACCTACGACGATAAAGGCAACATGACGGAAAGGGCTTCGTACAAGGCCGACGGATCGCTAGCCTGGAAAGATATCTACACCTACGAATACGATAAATTCGGAAATTGGACAAAGAAAATAATAAGTGCTGAAGTCTCAAAGTTTGGAAAGGTTTATCTTGAACTGCAAGGGGTTACTATTCGCACCATAACCTATTATCCATAAGGGGAAAGGTATGAATTTGAAAGCTTTTTCTGATCTTGTGAAAGCGTACTATGATGCGCCCGGAGAATCCGGGAAGCGCTTTGAACGGGCAATACTTGAAGTAGTAGGGACTTCCAAAGGACATGGCGAAGAAATAGCCTCATTGTGTGAAATGGAATGTTTTACTCCCCTGGTGCCAAAGTCGGTTTAAATTTTCCGGTTTTAGTCTAAACTGATCTACAGCAAAGGCGGAAGATCTATAAAATGAACTACAATAATACTTTTAATATTATTGATGAGAATGATATTATAGCAAATATTTACTCAGAATTAAGCGTTCAAGCTTTGTCTATAGCTTTAAGAAATCATTTGACGACAAAAGCAAGCATAAAAAAATATATTGATAGTTTTGAAATAACAAATTGCAAATTAGATAATACACAAATTGAGCTATTAGATATAATAAAAAAATATATTCCAGAATTTACTCTAAGAATTGAACAAATATTAAAATTTTCAATTATTATGCCTCAAAAAGAAATCTCAAAGACCAATAGTAATGGAAAAAATTTTCATATAATAACCAAACCATTAATTAATTATCAAAAAACAACTGATATTGAAACTATCAGCAACAAACTTATCGAGAATTTAAGCAATGAGTCATTAAGCATAATCAATAAAATGGGCTATAAAAATATATTTGATTATATTTCTATTGATATAAAAAATATTAAAAATTCAATCAAAATATCAAAGATTGTAAAAAGTGAATTGCAAAATCTTAAAAATGATTCTTTAGAATATTTTAATATTTTAAAAAAAAAGAAAGAGCTTTATTTGCCAAATTTGCCTAGAAATAGCATGTTGAATGCTCCTATATCGATACTCTTTGGCCTTGAATTGGCCAAATGTGAGTATTTTTCTAATACCAAATTAGCTTCTTTGCTATCTCTTTCTCCAGAAGAATGGGATTTCTTAAATAGGATTAATCTATTTTTTGAAGATGACAGCGCTGATATACTATTTTCAAATACAATTAATATTCTATTGCAAAGAGATTTGCCTCTAAGTATTGGAAATAATATAATTATAAACTGCTTATTATTCCCAGGAGATCATACTATAATCTTTAAATATTTAAATAATATGCCATTTCTGAATCTTAGTTATATTAATAATTTAAATATCCCATTATCATATTTAATTGAATTTGAAAAGAATAAATTATCAATATTAAATAAATATGGCTATTATACAGTTGATGATCTATATAAGAATTCTGAACTAAAAATATATAATGAATATGAATTTTCATATGAAATATTGGATTTAATCTATGCTTTTTGGTGCTGCTCAAAAGAAATAGAAGAATATTATAATAATCATAGAAATGAATTTTCATCGAATGAAAATAATATCGAAAAAATATTTGATGATATGCTCGCAAATAATGGATTTAGCCAAAAGGAAGCTATAATATTTAAAGCAAGAATGAATATTAATAATAGATATGGAAATACATTAGAAGAAATAGGGTCATATTTAAAAATAACAAGAGAGCGAGTTCGGCAAATTGAAGCTAAAGCAGAAAAAAAAGCTTTTCAAATTTTCAAAAAGGAAAAAGCTGTATTTTTTAATATTTTAGTAAAATATGGCAATGATAACGGCATTTTTTCCATATTTGATATTAGCGAATTTATAAAAAAAAGCCTAAATATAAATTCTTATGGCAGCGAAAAGGTATATGGTCAAATATATTCGATATTATTTGGTTATAAATATGATAAAGAAAATAATATGATTATAAATCCTAATTATAAATGTTTTGGATGCGAAATAATAAAGAAATATATTGAAGAAAAAGTAAATAATGGTAATGAATATAATATCTATGAGCTAATATCTGAAATAAAAATATCTTGCAATATGAAAAAATGTAATTATAAAATTAACAATAATGCAGTACTTGCAACAATTGAATTAATGAAAAATATTGATATATATAATGATAAAGTATATTCAAAGGCCGATTGGGCATACCCCAAAGGATCTCTTAATCAAATAATAGAAGAAATTGTACTTAATCAAGAAAGAGGAGCGCACTATAAAAAGATATATGCCTTTCTTAAAGAAAAGTATCCAGAATATAAAGATATAGAAATTAGAGAATTAGTTGCAAGACTGAAAAGAAATAAGAATATTTTGCTTTGGGATAGAGGCTTTTATATACATAAAAGAAACATAGAAATAAATTATAACCTTCTAAAAAATATTGAAAATTGGATTGAAAATGAACTATATGATTTGCCTATTATTCTAATTAGACGTGTTTATAATCATTTTATCGCAGAATGCAAAGAAAATGGTATTAATTCTGAAACTGCTTTATACTCATGTCTTCGAGAAATTAATAGCTCCATTATAGTATTACCAAAGTATCCTCAAATATATTTAAAAAAATCATATATATTTAGGAGGACAACTAATGAAATAATTGAAGAATTTATACTTAACGCAGGTGGTCCCATTCAAAATGCCTCGCTAAGAGAGTATTGCATAAATAAAATTGGATTAAAGGTTATTCAATATATAAATTTTTTAAAATTTTCTAATGAGATAATCAGATTTTCTGAGCGTGAATATATTCATATTGAAAACTTGGATATAAACAAAGCTTATATTAAAGAAATAACTGATTTCATTGATTCAAATATAGAACTTCATGGACATATTTCTGTAAAAAGAGTATTTGAATCAAAAATAGTAACATGCTATAAAATGGGAATAAAAAATGCATTTCTTTTATATGAAGTATTAAAGATTGAAAGCAAAGAAAAATATATTTTAAGAAAATATCCAGATATTGCAATAAATAATGAGAATATAGATCAAGGATTATACATATTAGATAAAATTGCTTTATATATTAAAGAAAAGAGATATTACTGCACAATGTCTGAAATTGAAGATGAGTTTATTGATAAGCTTGGTTATAAAGAAAATATTGTAAGAAGAATTGTAACTTATCCCAAAATATATAAATATACAAACGGCTCGCTTATTCATGAAGATACATTAGGCATTGAATCATTATTAGGCAAGGTTGAAGGAGCAGCAATAGAATTGCTGAATATGAAAAGTAATATTCGTGATTCTGTTGCTTGCTTAGATGAAATGCTAGATTTGGGGCTTCCAAGACTAAAATGCAATCTCCCATGGACAAATACTCTTTTGGCTAGTATTCTTGAAAAGAGCGATAAGGTTATGTTTTTAGGAAATGCTAAGCAGGTAATAAGCTTAAAGAGTGGTAATAAGCAAAATATTTTTGAAAATATAGTAAAATCTATAATAAAAGATCAATTTGGAGGTGCCGTAGACATACATCAATTGGAAAAGGTGCTTATAGAAAAGAAATTAATACTGCAATCTTTTAACATTTCAACAATGCTGCCTTCCAACTCTAGTATTAGTATTAATGGCAATACTGTTTTTATTATAGATTGAGAAAGATATGCTTAGATTACTAAACCTTAAGAATGTTTACGATAGCTCTGAATCAGATTTAATTAATGAGCTTATAATACCATTGCTAAAAGAAAGCATTTTATATAGGAGGGGCGTAGGCTTTTTTTCATCTAGTTGGCTGAGATTGGCATCTATTAGGTTAACAGGCCTTATTGAAAATGGTGGCAGCGCTCAAATAATATTATCACCCAATATTAGCAAAGAGGATTGGGATGCGATTAGAAAGGGCGAAGAAGCTAAGGAAAATCCAGTGCTTCTTAATAGCTTAAAAATGGCAATTATAGATTTAAAGATTAGCTTAGAAAGAGATACTCTAAACTCGCTTTCTTGGATGATCGCAGAAGGATTTTTAAATTTAAAGATTGCAATTCCTAGAAAATCTACTCCATATGGGATGTATCATGACAAAGTAGCCATTTTTTATGATAAATTTGGTGATTCAGTAGCAATACATGGTTCTTTAAATGATTCTATGCAAGCTTCTTATAATGGTGAAGCATTTTCAGTTTTTAAGTCATGGGTGGATGGCCAATTCGAATATTGGAAGAATCATGATCATAGGCTTGAAAAGCTTTGGAATAACGAGAACAGCCAATTTATAGCTATGGATCTTCCTCAAGTAATAAAAGAAGAACTTGCGTCTTTAAGAACATCTGCTATTCCACCTTATAAAAATGATAATAAAACAAGATCGAGGCTTTCGATTTCTATTCCATTGAATCTTAAGCTAAAACCATATCAAGAAGAGGCAATTGATAAATGGTTTGATAACGGCTGTCGCGGGATATTGGAAATGGCAACTGGGACTGGGAAAACAATTACTTCTCTTGCTGCTGCAGTAAAAGTATATCAGCGAAATCAAAGAATATTTTTAGTAATAATTGTACCATTTCTTCATCTTCTTGAGCAATGGCGAAATGTTGCTAATAATTTTGGTTTTTACCCAGTATTGTGTGGAAATTCTTATTCATCATGGCAAGAAGATTTAAGGACAAGCATACAAAATTATAACCTTGGAGTTTCAAATAATGTATGCGTAATAGCTGTAAATAAAACAGCTGCTAGCTATAAATTTATTGAAATGATAAAAAGCGTTAGGGCTGGAGAAATAATGATAATAGGCGATGAAGTACATACATTAGGCTCAAGCCAATTGAAAGAATGTATGCAATTAAAATATGAGTATAGACTCGGGCTTTCAGCCACCCCGCGTCGTTGGTTTGATGAACATGGTACGAGATTAATATTTGACTATTTTGGTAATACTTGTTATGAATTTAGTTTAGATAGAGCAATAAGTGAAGGTTATTTAGTTCCATATAAATATCATCCTATATTGGTTAATTTAACGCCAGAAGAGCATGAAAAATGCGAAATTATTAATAATAAAATCATTAGACTTTTAAATAGAAATAATATGATTAATGATAATATAAAAAATAATAGGGCTTTAAAAATGCTTTTAATAGAAAGAAGTAGAATAATTTCCGGTGCTCAAAATAAGCTATCAAAATTGCAAGAAATACTAGGAAATATTATTGAATATAACAAAAAAAATGAAATAGAAACTCGAGACATTTTGATATATTGCCCACCAGGGCATCATAAAAAAATACTTAAGCAAGTATCTGATATGGATTTAATATGCCACGAATTTGTTTCTAGAGTATCTGCAAATGACAGATCAAAAATATTAAAGGAATTCGAAAGTGGATTTTATCAAGCTCTTGTTGCAATTAAATGCTTAGATGAAGGATTAGATATACCTTCTACTAAAATAGCGTTTATAGTTGCTAGCAGTTCTAATCCTCGCGAATTCATACAAAGGCGCGGAAGAATATTACGGAAAGCTGAGCATAAGTCGGAAGCGACTATATTTGATTTTATTGTTGTGCCTAATGAGAATATGATTATTGAAAATAATTTAACGGAAATTGGAATTTTCAAGAGAGAACTTCCTAGATTTGCAGAATTTTCTTCTTCAGCTAAAAATGAATTTGAGGCTAGAGAAATTATATGGGATATAGCAAATAGATTAGGAATATTGCCGCTTCTTGATAAGAAACCTTGGGAAATATATGCAGAAAATTTAGCTAATAATTTAGGAGAAAGCTATGAGATCTATTTATAAGCAAAAAGAAATTAATGATTTAATTATAAAAATGCTTAAACAATATTCAGATGAAGTTTCTAGTTTAGCAATAAAAGCTATTGAATTATCTACTGAGATGTCGGAGACTGATGTAATTGAAGTATTAGAATCAGAAATAAGAGATTTAATAAAAGATGAGTGAAAGGATGATAATATGAGACTTTTATCTCTTTGTATGTATAATTTTAGACAATTCTATGGAACATCAGAAATTATATTTTCAAAAGAACATGAAGACAAAAATGTAGTTGTTATATTTGGAGAAAATGGTAGAGGTAAGACTGGAATATTTAGGGCAATAGTATATTGTCTTTATAATGAAAAAAAATTAATTCAAGATGGGGATATTAAAGATGAAGAATTGCAACTAATTAATACTCAAGCTTTAGAAGAACATGCTGGAGAATTTGTAGATTCTTTTGTTGAACTAAAATTTGTACACAATAATTTTATTTATACATTAAAAAGATCTATGATAGGCAGCAAACAAAATGATAAAGTAATTACTGAAGATCGTGGTACGAAGCTATTAATAAAATATCCTGATGGAAATACAAAAAAGATTGAACAACAAAATGAAATAGATTATGAATTGTCAAAAATATTGGATAAAAGAATCAAAGATTATTTTTTGTTTGATGGGGAGAGAATTGAAAGATTAACAAGAGCAAACGTTGAACAGAAAAAAGAAGTTGCCATAGGTATTAAAAGATTGCTTAATGTTGATGCTCTAGAAAAAGCAAGATCAGCATTATCACGTCTTACAAAACAATTAGAGAAAGATTGTGCAGATAAATTTTCTCCAGAATATGCAAAATTAATTAGAGAAATTAATAGCATTGAATTGTTAATACAGGAAAAGAATGAAAGAAAAAAGGAAATTGAAAATGAATTAGAACATGCATATATAGAAAAAGATAAGCTAGATAAAGAGCTAGAATCAATAAATGAAATTAAACATTTTATTGAAAAGAGAAAGGAATTAGAGACATCAATTGCTGATAAAGAACAGGAAGCAAAAGAAATACTTTCTCAAATGAAGAATTATCCTAAAACAATTGCATTCGGCATTATATTCGATGTTATTAAGGATGTTTATGATTATATAGATAAATTAAAAGCAAAAGGTCAAATACCATCAGCGATTCGCAAAGATCTTATTCAAAAAATATTATATGAAAAAAAATGCATATGTGGCAACAAAATAGAAGAGGGTGATGAAGCATATAAAAGAATTATTGAGTGGCTTAATAATGCAAACGAGCAAGATGTACAAGATTCAATACTAGATATATGGAGATTACTAAGCGAGATACTTTCTAGCTATGAAAAAGATTATTACGATGCTGAGCAAGTCTTGATAAAATATGGTCGAGAAAATAATGACCTAGAAAGATTAAGAATTGATCTTGAAGAAATAAGCAGAAATATAGGTAATTCAAATCGCTCAGATGCTCTAGACTTAGAAGATTGCAGGGAAAAGCTAGAAGAAAAAATTATAAAGCTAGAAGCTGAAAGAAAATATATTATAGATAATATTGAAAGTCATAATAAAGATCATATAAAGATTCAACAAGAAATTGAAAAAGAAAAGCAAAAGCAAATAATTAAAAGCGTAATTGAAAAGAGAGCAATTTTGGCTAGAGATACAAGAGATGCTTTAAATAATACTTATGAAAAGTTTACAGCAGAAATTAAAGAAGTTGTTGGGAAATATGCTTCTGAAATTTTCAATAAACTTCTAGATGAAAATGAAAAAATTGTACTTAAGCAAATTGTAGTAAATGAAGATTATTCTCTTCAAGTATTAGATAGATGGAATAAGCCATTCTTAGCAGATATTTCTGCTGGCCAGAGGCAGATTATGTCAATTGCATTCATAATGGCTTTAGCGAAAGTAGCAGCAAATGGAGGCCTTCTAGAGATACCCTTATTCATGGATACTCCTTTTGGACGTTTATCATATTATCATAGAAAAAATTTAATTAATCTTTTGCCCCAAATGGCATCACAATGGGTATTGCTTGCGACTGATACTGAATTTAGTTTAAAAGAAGCTAATGAGCTGAGAAATACGGGCCTTTGGAGCAAAATGTATATACTTAATGCAACAGATAAGGGTAATACTGTTATAGAAGAAAGAGATATCGATTCTGCTATTCCATTTCTAAAGGATAGGTAAATAAGATGTCAGAGGCGTTACGTGTAAAAACTGAGGCAAAATATAGGCAACTTTATAATGATCTTAAGAATTTCATTGTTGGAGATTTTCATGAGTTATTTTTTATTTGCGCATGTTTAGGATATGCGCATAATCGCAGAAAAGCATTGGAAGGTGAAAGATCAGATCAAGAAAGATTTTGGTCAGATACAATAACCCCAAAAGAGTGGTCATGTTATAAAGCGATAATTTTTAGAGAAAATGATTACAATATCAAATCTATTCAAGATGAAAGAGAAATATTAAATATTATGGAAGAATATGCTAATGGTGGAATATGTATATTAATTGAGCAATTTTTAAAAGATTTTGTTATTCAGGAAAATGGACTAATCCGTCTTGACCAAAGTTTAAGCAAAGAGCTTCCAAAGCATTTTCTTTATTATTTGTATAATAAAATAGACTTCAAGAGTGCAGATAGAGAATGAAGAAAATACTTTTAGTTGAGCCAGCATATAAAAATAAATATCCTCCTCTTGGTTTAATGAAATTATCAAATTATCACAAGCTTAGAGGTGATATTGTCAAATTTGTAAAAGGCTTTGATTCTAATATCAGAAATCAAGAGTGGGATCGCATATATATAAGTACTTTATTTACTTTCTATTGGGATATAACAATTAAAACAATAGAATATTATAAACATTCTACTGGTTCATTAAATAATGTTATTGTTGGCGGGGTTTTGGCTTCCTTGCAAAAGGAACAAATATATAATGCGACGAAAGTTAATGTAATCCAAGGGCTTCTTAACAAGCCTGGAATGCTAGATAAAGGTGATCACATAATTATCGATACAATTACCCCAGACTATTCAATTCTTGATGAAATATCATATGATTATGGATTAAAAGACTCATATATCGGCTATGCAACTCGCGGTTGCCCAAACCAATGCGGTTTTTGTGCTGTTAGATATATCGAACCGGAATTTAATAATTATTTGCCTATTAAACGTCAAGTTAGAGCAATTGAAGAATTATATGGCCCAAAGCAAAACTTAATACTAATGGACAATAATGTACTAGCTTCTTCTAATTTTGATAAAATTATTTCTGATATTATTCAATTAGGATTTTTTAGAGGCGCAAAATTAAATAATAAGATGAGATATATTGACTTTAATCAAGGAATAGATATTAGGCTTCTTGATGAGAAAAAAATGCAATTATTATCAAATATAGCTATTCGGCCATTACGGCTTGCGTTTGATCATATAAGCCTAAAAGAAAAATATATAAGTAGCGTAAAACTTGCTGCAAAATATAAAATAGAACATATATCAAATTATATATTATATAATTATACTGATACACCAGAAGATTTTTATAATCGACTTAGAATAAGTGTTGAGTTAAATGAAGAACTTGGAACAAAGATATATTCTTTCCCAATGAAATATATACCTCTAACAAATCATGATAGAAAATATGTCGGTAAATACTGGAATAATAAGCTATTACGTGGTGTTCAATGTATTTTGCTAGCCACTCGAGGGAAAATTGGTCCAAATCTAGATTTCTTTAATGCAGCTTTCGGAAAAACAGCAAAAGAATTTATTGAAATTGCTATGATGCCAGAAGATTATATAATAAATCGCCAAATGTATATTAATAATAAAGCTATTGAGTGGAAAAAAGCATTTAGAGAATTATCTGAAATCGAAAAAGAAGAATTAGTATGTGCAATAGAAGATGGGATTCAATTCAATCAATCTGATAAGGTTTCTTCAATTCTTATTCATTATAAAAGAAGAAAGCATAAGGATGGATTTACATAAAAATTATGTAAATAGAAATGCTTTATATGTATTCCTAACATTCAAAAGATACAGCAATAAGCAAGTGCAAATTTCTCCTTACCCGGCAGCTTTCGAAAACGTGAGTATTCTAGCTTCCATAAGGGAGCAAAGGAAGCATCTCAAGAAAGACCGAGCGATTTTTCTAGTGGCCGGGATTACCGACATGAGAAAATAGATCGATGGCATTGCACGGATCGCCAGCGATAAAAAAGCCGACAGCGTGTGTCGCATTTGGTGATAAATTTCCGGTTTTATTCTGAACTGACTCCTTATTAGTTGACACAAAGGGGGTATAGCACGAAGTACCTAAAAATTGAGAGAGCAAGTATGAAATACCCTCTTAATTTTAAGCAGAAGGGCCTCAAGGAAA
>Ga0116182_1004833_pt1 | contig 11722 bp, 10 predicted proteins | sample AD_UKC077_MetaG_FD_89805 | JGI IMG/M metagenome (GOLD analysis project Ga0116182, IMG submission 89805) | Active sludge microbial communities of municipal wastewater-treating anaerobic digesters from USA - AD_UKC077_MetaG | ecosystem: Engineered > Bioreactor > Anaerobic > Digestate | place: USA...
CTCCTGAACCCATTCCGCCACACTTTCCTGGCTGGCTTTGCCCGGCCGCGATTCATCAGGATGTGCCCGGATGACAAATAATGTCTCCGGATGGGCTTTGATGACCGTCAGAACCTGATCCAACCAAGAAAACATATCCGTGAAAATCACATTCGCGTGGGGTTGGCTGGTGTCAAAGATCACATTGGTAAAGATGGGGACCACCTGCGTAAAAGATTCCATCCGTTTGAGAAGGGTCTCATCCAGGCGGGTCATCTCCGGCCAAAATTGGATGCCAGCCATGCTGAAATCGCCCTTAAAACGTTTGGAGAGATATTCATCCAGTTCTGCGTCTTGTGCAGGAGTGAGTTGAAAATCTTGCGGGATGTCAACATCGTAAGCCGTCGCCTCGCCTTCAGTAAAGAAAACCGAAAAGGGGCGCATACCCACCTCATGTGAATACACTGGCACGCCACGTTGTCGTGCCACCCACCGGGCGGATGCCTCCGGAAAAAGCATGCCATTAAACACGACCACAGCCTGCGGCGATTCTGTGATCACCAGCCAGTCGAATTGCAAAGCCACTTTATAAGCAGAAAGAATGAAATAACGGTAAAGAACACGGGTAGGTTCGTCATCAATCAGATGATGACGGCGTAATACCCAGCGCATGGAAGGCAAGCACAGGTCGCCCAGGGGGAAGTCCTCAAACCGAAAATGGCGTAATTCATCCAGGCTTGTATTTTGTAATTGTTTAGCCAGTTCCTCGCTTGATGTGGAAATTAATCTACTGACCTTCGATTGGTGATAGATGATTTTCGATTGCGTCAAACACTGATTACATGGCGGTAGTCGATAAACATCGGTTCGATCTGTTCCCTGGACACAGCGAGGCATCCCCTGATGACAAACAAAATTAATCACCCGCACCCCTTGCATACGCAAGGACCAGCCGGTCAGCATGGCAAAGGCAGCATTCAAACTTAAACCGCTGATACGGGTTGATGCGTTAAACAAAAGAATGGTCTTCGTTTCGTCGGGTTTTGGGGCTGCTTTAGCTACCCGAGTTGCCATCTGACGGATATCCTGATTAACCTTTCGTCGCAAAGAGCGGTTAGCCAGGAACTCTTGGGAAAGCTGGAAGAAGGTCATACAGGAACTCACATTTCTAAGTGCTGTATTTTCTCAGCTTTTTGAGGATCGATTGTTCGCTATCGTACACATGCTTCACGCCATCTCCCAGGGCTTTTTCCGTCACCCGGATGTATTTGACCAGTGTACGCATCCCCTGCGGTTCAACCGAAGCTGCCTGATCCGTGCCCCACATCGCCCGGTCAAGAGTCACATGGCGTTCTACCAGGCAGGCGCCCAAACCTACGGCAATGGCTGATGTTACCAGCCCCACCTCGTGCCCTGAATACCCGATTGGGCAATCAAATGTTTCTTGCAGGGTTTGAATCATCCTCAAATTTAACTCATCCGGCGGGCAGGGATAGCTGCTGGTGGTATGGCAGATGAGCAGTTTGTCCAGCCCCAACACGTCGACCGCTGCTTGAATCTCTTCCATGGTGGACATTCCGGTCGATAGGATGGCTGGTTTCCCGGTTTCTTTAACAGCCCTAAGCAGTTCATGGTCCGTCAGCAAAGCTGAAGGAATTTTGTGCGCCGGGGGATTATAAGCGTCAATGAAGGCCAGGGATTCAAGATCCCACGAGCTGGCTAACCAATCAATACCTAATGACTTGCAATAAGCATCAATCTCATCAAATTCATCCCGCCCAAATTCCACCTTGTAGCGGTAATCTAAATAAGTGATATAGCCCCAGGGGGTGTCGCGCATCTGATCTTTCTGATGATCAGGAACGCTCACCGCTGGCGTGCGTTTTTGGAATTTCACCGCATCAACGCCGGCATCAACCGCCGCTTTGATCAATTCCCTGGCAATTTCAACCCGACCGTTATGGTTGATGCCAATTTCTGCTATGATATAGGTGGGGTGACCATTGCCCACCAACCTGGTTCCAATTTGTATCTCTCTGTTCATTTATGCTCCCTTAAATCTATTAACGATCCGAGAGGAAACTGCCGATCAATTGCATATCACATTGTTCGGTACACTTGATCCCCGGCGTCAGGTCAAAGTGATCCATGCGGAATTTCCTGTACTTTTCGCCATTCCAGATGTCAAATAACGATTCAACTCTCGCATCACCCAGGATAATCTCATTATTAAAATCTTCCACACATTCCGCACATTCGCCGTTAGACTTGACCGTCATTGACGACCACGGGAACTGGCAGAATTCAATCCAGTGTATGGATTGAGTCTGCTGTTTGTTGTCCTCATACCATTGCTGATCCTGGCTCTTCAGGTACACATATACATCACAGCCATCGAAAGCTTCCTGCAAGCGCTGGAATTCATCCTGCTGCCAGGGCTTATTCAAATTGATCATTGTGATAACAATCTCGGTCTGAAAATTTCGCTGGGCTTTGTAATCCAACAATTTTAAGATGTTCTTGTAAGATTCAGTGAAATTCGAAGCCTGACCGCGCACTTCCTTATGACGCAGGTCGTCCACGCTCTCGATTGAATATTTGATATAACCCAATCCGTTTTCAAAGGTCTCCAGGGTGCGTTCCATGTTAATATTCGCCGGGTTGCAGGAAAAGTAAGATTCCAATCCTCTTTCCGTCATCCACTGCACGTACTGGGGCATGTTTTTATCCAGCAAAGGGTCGCCATAGCCATGCAGAACGATCACCCGCGGAATCACGTATAAAAAGAAGTGATTCTCGCTCATATCGTCCTTATCGATGCCGTAGTTCTGCTTGACAAAGGCTTCCCATTGCGCCAATTGTTCCGGCGTAAAGGGCTTTAGCTGATCAATGACGCGCTTGAACAGCTCGGGCGCCATAGTTTCGATCGGGCGAGTCATCATGGTGGTGCGGGGGCACATCTCACAACGCATGTTGCAGGCGTTGGTGGTTTCAATATTGTAAACCACCGGTTCAGGGTTACGATAGGATTCAAACGTTTCCATCAGGGTTTCACGCGGCATCCTTTCTCCGCCCATTAACCGATACTTAAGGTCATATACTTTCATGTAAAAATCAATATCAATCATTTATGCTCCAATTTATAAGACTCAAACAATCGGTGTCACGTCAAGAAGGCCTGACACCCAGATGATCCATGATCAAATCGCATAACTCCCTCACAGCACCTCTTCCACCGGGGGCAGAAAGTACCCGATCGGCTTGCCTGATGACAGCAGGATGCGCATCGACAGGCACAGCCGCAAAAGCCACCTCGGGAAATACCGGCAGATCATTAATATCATTGCCCATAAACACAACCTGTGAGTGGTTGAGCTTTTTATCGGCGATAATGCCACGAATGGCACTGACTTTGTCCTGCACAGCTTGCAGCATTGGCAATTTTAATTTATTGCAGCGCGCTTCCACTACCGGGTTGGTCTCTTTGGAGAGAACCATCACATCAATGCCCGTCAACCTGCGCAGGATTTCAAGCCCCAGGCTGTCTGAACGATTGGAAGCCACCATTTCCTGTCCATCTTCATTGACCCACACCCGGTTGTCGGTTAACACGCCGTCAAAATCAAGCACGATCAATTGGATATCTTCAGGTAACCGCCGACGCTGATTGGCAGGGTCGACCATTGTCAGTTCACGGGTATTGTTCAACACGAGCTGTTCAGCCGCAGGCCAATCGGAGGGCATATCAATGTCAACGGTATAGCGTGGGTCAATCATCAATGGCAGGATGGTTTTGCCGGTCATCGAGTGCTTTTCAAGAACGGTTTTTGCCCACAATGCATCGATATGCCCGGTCTGCCAGTAAACATCTGGCAGGGCTTGCCGCGGGGCGTTGTAGGCTTCAGGAATACCCTCAACTCCCAGTAAGGGAATCATGATCGAAGTTTCGCCATCAAGCGTCCACATTTTAAAAGGGTTTTGCCCGGCGGGAACAACCCCGCGCACACTGTCCGCCTGGGGGTGTTCCAGCAGCAGGCGGATCGCCTGGTCAACACAGTCCAGGGGCCGGATTGGCGAGGTCGGCCGCAGCCACACCAGGATCTCAGGGTGATAACCTTCATGTTCAGCCAGCCAATCCAGGCAGTGCTGCGCAACCGGCAAATCCAGAGTGTCATCCCGAGCAATCGATTCAGGACGCAAAAAAGGCGTTTCTGCGCCATAGTGGCGCGCCACCTCGGCGATCTTTTCATCATCCGTGGAGACAATCACCCGGGTGACCAGCTCGGATTGCAAGCCGGCAATTATACTATACGCAATCAGCGGAAAGCCAGCAAAATCCTTGATGTTTTTCCCCGGAATGCCCTTAGAGCCGCCGCGCGCCGGGATGATCGCCAGAATATCAGGTTTCATTACCATGCAGTATACCCTCCATCTACGATCAAATTCGCACCGGTCATGTAACTTGATGCATCAGATGCCAGAAACAAGATGGCTCCATTGATCTCATCGATGTCTGCCATGCGTCCTAAGATTGCTTTCGCAGAATAGCGGCGCAAAAAATCATCATCATGCCCATTAAAGATGCCGCCTGGCGTCAGGGCATTAACACTAATGCCTGTGCCCGCATAATAGGCTGCCAGGTAACGTGTCAATCCAAGTATCCCGGCTTTGGTGACCGGGTAATCAACGGGTTTGAACTGCTGGCGCCCCTCAACCTGGGGATAAATGCTCTGGTCCGCACCTACCAACCCATAAATTGACGAGATGTTGATGATCACACCCGAACCCTGCTGCACCATGCTCTTCACGGCTGCCTGGCAGCTTAGAAAAACGCCGGTTAAATTGACCTCCAGGTATCTCTTCCAGGCTTCGAGGGCATAATTTTCAAACGCATTAGCCGATTGGTCGCCCAGGTGCTGCGGGTCAAATTTCGGATCGAGGGCAGCACAGTTGACCAGCACATCCAGCCGCTCATATTCCGAGAGGGTATGTTCAACCATTCCTGCAACCGAACCCGGATCGGTTACATCGACCCTTATCGCAATCGCCGGGATTTGGCTGGCGCGTAATTCCCGGGCATGTTCGTAAGCTGCGCTGAAATCGATGTCTGCAATGACAACCCGTGCCCCCGCTTCACCCAATGTGCGCGTAAATTGTCGGCCCAGCAATCCGGCGCCTCCCGTCACCAGCGCCGAACGTCCTTCTAATGAAAACTTATCAAAGATCGTCAAATTTCATTCCTTATTCTGACTGACAAATCATCGATGGGTATTATACCTTCGGGTTAGCAATTAGCGACTGCAGCGCAAACACTGCAGGCTTTGCTACCTTCATTCCTTTTTTCAGTAATGAAGTGGCTATTGAAACAGATCAAGCGTCTCACCCAGAACGGCTGCTTTATGGACGGCGGTGGTGAGGGCTAAAGATTTGATCCCATCTGCCAGGCTGCACCGAGATGCTTCCTGCCCGCTAATCACCGCTAAAAAATGGCGCATCTCCGCCAGGAATAAGGCATTCCGTTCAAAATCTGCCGGCGGTTGAATATCGTCCCAGCGACCATCATTGGCATCATAAACCCGGGCTGCCCCGTTGGCGTTATCCCAGCGGATTAAACCTGCAGTGCCGCTGATCTCCAACCAGTGCGCCGGCGGCTGTTGAAAAAAGTCCAGATGAACCGAGCCGATCACACCGTTCTCAAAACGCAGGGTGATCTCAGCCAGGTCTTCCACGTCGATCTCAAGGTCAGAGACCCGGTCGGTGACGGCAAACACCGACCTCACCTCGCCAAACAGCCAGCGCAGGTAATCCAGCGGGTGACAGAGCGTGTTGACCACGCCGCCGCCCAGGTCTGCCCTGGCGGAATATCCCTGGCGGTAGTCCTCCCAGGGATGCCAGCCCGGCAGATACTCGCCCCAATGGGCGCGGAAGTGGAGCGAGCGCCCAATGCCACCGGCATCCAGAATCGCCTTCACCCGCTCCAATACCGGATGAAAACGAAATTGAAACCCGATCAGGGTTTTGATCTTTTCGGCGTCTGCCAGGGATCGCAGCCTTTCAACCTCCAACCCCAGTTGAGGTGCGATGGGCTTTTCAATCAGCAGATGGCATCCAGCTTGCGCGGCTGGGATGGCTACATCCAAATGCAGCGCAGTCGGATTGGCGACAATCACAGCATCCGGTTGATGCGCCAGGGCTGCTTCGAGGTCCGTTTCAACAGGAAACGGTGCCAGCTCATCCTCCGGCAATGTGCTGCGGTGCGTGCGATACAGCAGGATATCCCGTTCACCCAGGGAAACCAGGTTGCGCAGGTGTCGCCTGCCTATTGAGCCCAAACCTGCAATTAAGAATTTCATGTTGACTTCCCAGTTTGAAACATAAGTCTTGTTGATCACAGCCGGGTCAATTCAGCCAGTGGTAAAGCCGATTGACCATTTTCTGTAGGGCATAACGGATTAAGCGTACGTCAGCCAGGCGCTGCATCAAACTCCTGGCGCGAGGTTTTACAACCCGCACTGCCGAAGAGAGACCCGTCTGCACAGCCAGCGCCACCACCTCCTCAGAAAGGGCGTTTCCCATTAAGCGCATGGTTTGCTGGCGGGTACACAGCCGCAGATACCCCTTGGCATCCATCAAGTCATCCATCTCCACCATGCGCCCCATCACGTGTTCACCCCAGCCTGTGGGCAGCATCTCCGCCAGGACTTCCTGGAGCACAGTCTTGGGACACACCATCTGGAAGTGATGAGCAGAAACCCAGGCTTCAAGCCCATCATAAGCAACAATGATGTCCTCAATTCCATCCACTTCCGCCTGGTAGACCTCCCAGGTGCGACCGCTGTTTTCGATATACTCTTCCTCCCACTTGTGGGGCATCAGCAAACCGCGCTGAACGATCAAGCCAGATTTTTCGACAAAATCGATGGTGCTTGTCGAGCTCATTGCCACGCGCTGACGGATATAAAAACCCGTCACCGCGCCCACATTGGGAAAGGTATCGATGATTTTAAGATGTTCGCCCAGCCAACCGGGCAAGTGAAAGACGTCATCATCCGTATACGCCACAATCTCTCCTGGGGCTGTGTCCACAATCATCCGCAGAGCGTTCAGCTTGCCGATATTCTGTTTGGAAAGCAGCAGGTAATCGATGGCGCCCTGTTCGTACAGGGATTGAAGATATGCCACCATCTCAGGACAACTACCGTTATCAAAAACCAGCAGGTCATAAGGCTCGTGTGTATTCGCCAGAATGCTTTCAATGGTCATGCGAGTGACATCCAGACGGTGTTGAAAATAACCCGCCTGGTAGGGCGCATAAACCAGCACCGCCACTGTCGTGCGCGCCGGTGAAAAATCCAGTGTTTTTCCGCGGGAAGGATTAATGCCAATACGAGCCATTTATTACTCTCTGTTCATTGATCATCTTCAGTTCACATTGCGATGTTTAAGTTTTTCTGCCAACCAACCCCGCAGCTCACCGTAGCCTTTTATCGGGTGAAACAGCGCAAAGAATAGCCAGCCCAAAACGCGCGAATGTAGACGAATAAGGGGAAAAATCTCCACTTCACGCCAGAAACCGCTCCAATCCAGGCGTTTTCGTTGCAGCCTATCTGCGTTCAGCACATGTGTGACATCATGAAGTGTGAAAATTGTGCGCCGTCCACCTCCCAGTCGCACATTGACGCCAGTCTCCGGTTGGTAATAATGTTTCAGCCCGCCCGGCAGGTGGCGATAATCATGGTTTTGATGCACGACGGTCACCACCTCTGAAAGGTCAACTACCGGCCAACCCTTCCAACGCGCCCGGAAAATCATCCAGTTGTCCCATCCCGCCCTGCCAACCGCAAAATCCGGGATGTCTTGAAAGCACGCCCGGGGGAAAATAAAATAATCGCTGCCAGTAGGTGTGTGCAAAACACCCTCATCCCGAATGCGCGCCAGCAATTCCTGTTCCCAACCTTCTGAAAAATCCATGGGCGCATCAATATCCATATCCCAACGCTGACCCACAGCCAAAAAGCGTTTTTTTACGCCTGAAAGTCGCCGCACAGCATCCAGTAAGTCCGGCAAGAACAGAATGTCGGCATTGGCATAGACCAGGAAAGGGGATTCACTCACCTCCCGCGCGAGGGCAAAAATCGAACTGATCAGCGGTGTTCCTAACTCGTTGCAGCGTACGCCCGAGAGATGCATCAGACCCAATTCCTGGCAGTGCTCAGCAATCCCGGGCTCATCTCCGATCACAACCACCTCGACCTCATCGCCCAGCGCCTGCCAGTTGCGCAGCATATTGTCCTGAATCATCCTGATATGCGGGTCAGTAAAGGGTTTGGGGGCGGTAAACAGGGTTAACAGCGGCATCGTTCAATCAGCCTCATCATTTGGGAGGGGCAACCAGGCCTGGCGAGGGAAAAGCTTCTGAACTGCCTGTCGATACAACATCCCTGCCCGCCGCTTTAAACGCACCATCCGCTCACGAGTAGGTTGTGGCTGAGGTACGTCAGCGGGTAAGGGTTGTGCCAGTGCGGTCAGGTAAAGGTTCAACAGCGAGGAGCGCGGAAAGCCGTGGCGATGAAAAAAGAATACATGATAGCCAGCCTGTCGTAAAACCGCCTGCAGGCTGTGCGGGGTATAACAGGCCAGGTGTGCCAGCTCAAAACTGTCATGAGCATAAAAATTGGGCACCTCCAGCAAGAGGATGCCGCTTTCATTAAGAAGCTCTCTGCGGATTGTGCTCAACATCCCCACCGGGTCTGGCAGGTGTTCCAAAACATGAACCAGGCTGACCAGGTCAAACCTGGGCGGGTTGTCCGCTAACAGATCGTCAAGCGCCGCATACATGTTAATCCCCTGATCCTGAGCATATCGCCGGTAAGCCTCTCCCGGTTCAACGCCGACCACAGCGCTGCCGAAGGCGTCTTTAAACGCTTCCAGCAGGGTGCCGGTTGAGGCGCCAATATCTAAAATACGCCCCGGCGGATCGATCCGCAGTGTGTGCAATATTTTAATCAGGGATAGCGCCCGATGTTCCTGTACCCACAGGTCTTTTACTGTTGGCTCTTCTGAAGATTGGTAAATTTCGCGGTATGTTTCTGCATAAAAAGCCGGATCTGACGCCTGGCTGGCTTGTGGAGATTGATAAATCAACCCGCAATCTGTACATTGGAAATACTCCAGTGGAAAGCCAAAGGATTCCACCTGAGTAAAAAGATCATATTGGTCAGATCCACATACCAAACAAGTCATAAACAGCTCGCTAAACCGGTTTAAATTCGATTATATCATTCTGCAACCGGTCTAAGCCTCCACAATTATCAGATCGTTTACAATCGCGTCCTCAGCAGCAAAAGACACCTTTCGGCTAACCGGTTTGAGCCGCAGTTCCCCACGATCAACCCCGATTCTCAGTTGGTGTCTCCGGGTTCTGCCAGGCATCATTGAAAACGTGTATCTTTATCCAGAAAATCTTTTTGAACCACTTCGGCATTCAAGGCTGCCAGGTCGGGACGTTGCTCCAGCAGGGAAATGATTTCATCCAGTGAAAATTCGTCGGTACACTCAAAATGCTCGTAAATCTGCTGAATCAAAGCCAGATCCTCAGGAGTATCCACCGTCAGGCGATAATGGCTTAAGTCGGGTTCGTGGTCAAGCAAAACGACTTTAAACCGCCCTTCCTGCTGGTAGAAATAGGGCATCACATGCTCCCGCTCGTGTTTTTGCTCAGCCTCACACCAGGCGCGCGCCAGGTTGTCAAAACTCACCACCTCGGTATCCATACCGATGGGCGTGGTGCGCTTGAATGGCGGTGGCAAGCGGTTGGCAGCAAAATCTGCCTTGTGTTCAAAAAAACTGTGTACAGTCCGATCGATTAGACGGGGGTCAATCACGGGACAATCCCCGGTTAGCCGCACGATCGTTTCAGCGCCAAACAGACCCGCTGTTCGATAATAGCGGTCGAGCACATCGAGGGGGCTGCCGCGAAAATAGGGGATGCCAAATTTCCGGCACATCTCGGCGATGCAGTTATCCTCCGGGTCAGACGTAGTAGCTACAACCACCTGTCCGATGGTGCTTGCGCGCCGCACCCGGGTCACCTGGCGAACGAGCATTGGCTTTCCACAAACTTCCTTAAGAACTTTGCCCGGCAGCCGGCTGGAACCCATCCGGGCCTGGATAATGGCTACAACTGAGGAATCTCTGGCAGGCATATGCAGTGAATTTACTCCAAATCCTCAATACGCAGGGAAGCCACAATGGCATCGTAATTGTCCAACTGAGCAGATACTTCCTGCTGATCGGCATTGAACCCAATCAGGTAAATCACCCCCGAATCTTTAAATACGTACACCGCCTGGGTCAGTTCCAACCCACCTTGCTTGGTGAGGGTGATCCAGCGCAGGGTATCACGCCCACCAATCGACAGTCGGCTTTCCTGCAGAATTTCAACATCATTTCCCAACAATGTGACCGCCAGGGTCGAAAGCAAGTTCAGGGGCATGAAAGCGAAGTCTTTATTCTTAATCACCACAAAACTGGTTGGAACAACGGCAGTGCTGCCCTCGTCATAGCCCCACATGAGAATATTAGCCTCGGCGTAACCGGTCAGGTTGTCCAGGCCAACTAGCACCACGCCAAGACTATCAACAAGGTCAGTCAGTTCGGTAACAGAACTGGCTACATAATACGATTTAGGAACCCACAGGGTAATCATGTCATGATCAATTACTCGGCTCTCTTCCCGAAAGCCTTCCGGGGGCACGTAGTCGGGTAGATGATTTGCTGATTTCCGAAAGGGAAGGTTGCAGGCCAGGCTGGCCAGAATCAGTATGACTGCAATAAAAAGAAAAGGTTGTTTTTTCATAAGCGGTTGTACCAATAATGATCTTTTTTCACCGTTAATAAACGCCACTGCATTCTATCGCATTTTGACCTGTTCTGCTACCGTTTGAAAAAGATCACATCAGCCGAGGAAAAGGGGTTACCCCTGCGATAATTGGTAGGCACTCAATAGTTTGGGAAAGTTAATTCTCCAATCTGCACGTTCCTCCGCCAGCAGTCTGGCACGCCTGCCATAATCAGCCAGGTTTGAATCATCAACCAGCTTCAGAATTTGATTGGCTAATGCATTGATATCGCCATCACTGAACAGATCACCCACCTCACCGGGCTTGACCCATTCGCAATTGCTGGGGATGTCAGAAACTAAGACCGGTCGTCCGCAAGCCAGCGCCTCCAGCAGGGATACCGATGAGCCATCACAGTGCGAAGGGCTGATAAACAGGTCGCCAGCCCCATAATAAGCAGGCAATTCCTCGTGGGTGATCCAGCCAGGAAAGCATACCGCATCACCTGCAGGGGCTAAAACGTCCCGAATTCGTTCTGACTGCGGTCCATCTCCTGCGAGCAACAGGCGTAGATCAGGGCGGCTTCGATGGACAATCAAAAAAGCTCGCGCCAGGTCATCCACACCATAGGGCACAGACCAGGTACGGTTGCAAAAAAGGACAAACTGCCCCTGCCAGCCCAGGTCATGTTTGAGTGCCTGCCCGACATCTCCTGACCGCTCTGGCGAAAAATGATCCAAATCGACACCCCAGGGTAGAAGAGCCATCCGCTGGCGCGGGAATCCGTAACCGGCTGCCCGGTCAGCAACCGTCTGGCAGTCTGCGACCAGAACTGCGCTACGATCCAGGACACACTGAGTGACTCTGCGCATCCATGGACTGCGCCCTGCATTCCGCAGCAG
>Ga0116182_1004836_pt1 | contig 11719 bp, 10 predicted proteins | sample AD_UKC077_MetaG_FD_89805 | JGI IMG/M metagenome (GOLD analysis project Ga0116182, IMG submission 89805) | Active sludge microbial communities of municipal wastewater-treating anaerobic digesters from USA - AD_UKC077_MetaG | ecosystem: Engineered > Bioreactor > Anaerobic > Digestate | place: USA...
CAGGAGCTCGTCAGTCCCCTATTCGTTTCACAGCGCTCAGCGTCTTCTAGACAGCGATCAGCGGGTCTTGTGGCCCGCGAAGCGGAACTGCCCCCACCGAAGGCGAGGCTGGCTAGGCGGAGCCTGACTGGCCTGCGTTAGCAGACTGACTCATGGATGCTTAAATCAAGCTTTTTTTCGCGGTACTGAGTTGATCGGAATCCTGACCAGGAGCACGAACCTGCCCTGAAAGCCTGCCCCCAAAGTGATCCTGTTTGGGGGCTCCTGTTCAAGGGGTTCTGTTCAGGGCATCTGCACGGGATTGCAGTCTTGCTAGACCCATACCAAACCCACTTCTCAACGTAGCACTGATTTAGATCAGGCGATAACTAGGCTCTGTTGCCGCTTCCGAGGAGTTCTATTTTCTCTTTTACTGTGTCCTTGACTCTCGGCACGGCCAGTTTGAGTAGTTTCAGCTGATCATTTAGATCTGGATCATTCTGTAGAACCTCTCTTATACCTTCAGTAAAGACGGTCTTCAGTCTTGTCCCGATATTTATCTTGGAGAAACCAGTTGTGGCAATGTACCTAAGGTCGTTGTCGGACACGCCGCTGGAACCATGCAGCACAAGTGGTACAGGTGAGACTTCGGATATCGCGTCGACCAGATCTAGATGAATCTTGGCTTCCTGCTTCTGCATTCCGTGCACAGTGCCCACAGCCACGGCAAGCGCGTCGACGTCGGTTGCCTCGCAGAACATTACTACATCCGAAGGATCGGTAAGTATTTCAACGGCCGATTCCCCTTCTTCACCCTTTGCAACTCTTCCCAGTTCAGCTTCAACTGATACATCGAAAGCTCTTGCAACCTTGACTACGATCTTGCTGTTGGCAATGTTTTCTTCAACGGGTAACATGGAGCCGTCGTACATAACTGAAGTGAACCCTGCGTGGATGGACTTGAATATCAGCTCAAGACTACTAGCGTGATCGAGATGGGCAACAACCGGTATATCGACCCTGTCCGCCACTTCTTTAATAAGAGCCGCTGCAAGCGTCGGCCCCCAGTGTTTCATACAGGTTCCAGCAGCCATGAGTATTACTGGTGATCTCGCTTCCTGCGCTGCTTCTACAATCGCAACGAGGTCTTCGTATAGATGAAAGTTGAAACCAGGCACAGCGTATTTCTTTGCTTGTGCATCCTTGAGAACTTCTGTAAGCGGTACTAACGGCATTTTATCCCTCCTGAATGTCTAACTTTTTGTTTCTTTCTATTGCCAGATATTCTTTCGCGTTCTTCTCATAGATCTCTTTCAGCGGCTCAACTAGATGCTCGTCCGGGTGAATCTCTTCCGGTTCAAGAAGGTTTACGCATTTTTCAATAACCTCATCGGCTCCAACGCCGTGAGCCGCTGCAAAAGCTCCACCAAGAGCGGTCAATTCGCTTGTAGGCAGAACCCAGATCTCTTTTCCGAGCAATGAAGCCTTGTATTTCATCAGCAGGCTATTGAGGCTTCCTCCTCCTCCGCTGATGATTGGCAGCTCTTTTTTTGTAATCTTCTCAATGTTATCCACGATTCGCTTGCTAATCGAGGAAAGGTATAAGTAAGCAGATTGCATCAGTTGCTCCTTGTTCAAAGGAATAGGCATTTCAAGAAGTGTTATTCCCTGCAAACCTTCCCCAACAACGAGATCGCCATTCACAAGGAAGAGCGGTCTTGAGTTCAGCTGGCCAAGTTTCTCAATTTCATTATTTAGTCTCTCGTATCCTTCCTTCGTGGCATCGGTCTGGGTTAGGTCCATTAGGGATTGGAGTAGTTTCCCGTAGTATCTAACATTGCTTTCGATGTAGTACTGATGATCCTCGTATGCTATTCCTACCGTTCCCCCCGGCATAAATGGGCCGGCAAAATCCAGAGATTCGGCGGTACCGGAAACAACGGCGGCAATTACGGAGGCCGAACCCATTGAATCAAAGAGAAATTCCTTTCCACGCGCAAATGCCCGTGCCGCGTAAAGCCCTGTGATATGATCGTGGCCTGCGCTAATAAGAGGAATTCCGGATTTAGTGTGACCAACTGGTTCACCAGTGTATCTGAGTTCGCCCATCGTTTCTTCGCTTTCTCCGATGTACTTTATCAGTTGCGAGTTCCATCTGCGAGAGTGTATGTTGACCATGAAGGATCTGCATGCCTGGCTCATATCCCAGGCAGGTACGCCTCCCAGCGAGTAAGCAAGATATGAAGACACTGGTAGCCAGTTCTCCACACCTTCTGGCCTGAAGAGTTCCTTCTGAAGGAGTATCTTGTAGAGCGAGAAGGTGTAACTATTTTCCACCCCCGTTATTCTGTAAGGAGCGAGATTGTCAACCGATTCTCTATGACTTTCCCATAAGGGATAAGTCGATCTGTCATACCACATCACGGGTTTTGACAGTGCTTTTCTCTGCCTAACAGGGATAACCGTCTCTCCAAAGCTGGAAAAAGCTATGGCAGCAAGAGAATGAAGGGTACCGACCTTTCCGATTATACTCTCGACGTATGACCTGGTGAGTTCTAGATCTAGAAACTCGACTCCTCTCTCTTTATTCTTCGGAGTCGACGAATGTATCACTTCAAGGATCCTCCCATCTTCTCCAAGAACCAGGCACTTGATGTTCGTCGTTCCAATGTCTATCCCGAGAAAGACATTCATAATACCACTTCCGTAACAACTACGTCGCCGATTACCTTTTCTACATCAGAGTATTCGAAAATCGCGGCTCCATAGTGCATGGTATTCGCGGCGCCACAAGCGGTCGCGATCTTCAGCGCCTCTCTCTTCGACATCTTCGCCTCTTGACCATATATGAGCCCGGCAAAGAAAGAGTCTCCCGATCCAACTGAAAAGTCAGAAAAGACTTTCATCGATCTCGCGTGGAGCTTTTCGCTTTCCGAGAGCCACACACTGCCCATTTTTCCATTCGTGATTATGAGATCCCTTATCGAATATTCCCTTCTGAAATCATCCATCGACTTGAAATCGTCTTTATTGATTCCAAAGGCTACCTTCAGCTCATCCGCGTTGATTTTTAAGAGTTCCGGTGAAACCGTCACGATCTTAGACAGCCAGGAACCGGCAATGTCCACTTTAAGACTGCAACCGGCCTCTCTGGCAATTCTCACAAGTTGAAGAAGTGAGCCGTTCTCGAACCCTCTCGGGGCACTCCCGGAAATTACAAGGTTCATACCCGGTCTAACATGACCTTTGAAGAACTCCATAAAACCCTCTATTTCGCCCGGCTTCATGAGAGGTCCAGGTTCATTTATCATAAGCATTTTGTTTTCGTACTCGTAAACAAGGGCAGTGTTAATTCTGTTTGAGTCTTCTATCCAGAAGTTTTCTGTCACTATTCCCAGACGATCACATTCTTTTTCAATTATCGTTCCAACCTGCCCGCCAAGTATGTTTATGCAGAAATACTCACTGTGCCCGAGAACCTTGGATAGTACTCTCGCAATGTTGAGTCCCTTACCGTCCACGAGTGTTACTACTTTGTCTCCGCGTACCACGTTCGGGATCTTTGTAGGATTCTTGAGAATAACCCAGTGATCATAACAAGGATTTAAATTAAGGATACAAGTATCGATGTTATTGTCCTCCTTCATCGTAAACTATGTATTCTTTCACAAACTTTGCTGTGAACTCATCTGTTATAAGAACATCCGCAAAGCCACCTCTAAGCATTCCCACCAGACCATCCACTTTGTGGTGGCCAGCAGCTACAATGACTCTTTCGCCTGCATTCATATATTGCTCGAAGCTAAGGTTAATACACTTGTCGAGGATGCTCTTCTCAAATCTTTTGCCGTTTATATCGAAGTAATGGGTCAATACGTCTCCTACCACATTGTTCTTCTCGAGCTCGTCCGCATAGCTCACTTCGAGCAAATTCTCTCTGAATAAGGGTGATCGAGCGATGGAGTATCCAACACTGCAGATGATAATATCCAGTGAGTTCCAGAGTTTCTGGATGTTCATGTACTCAAGGGATTGCTTTGTATTCTCCAGCTGGCGGGCGTTTTCGAATATGAAGGGCAAATACATTGGAACGGCCTTCCCCGATAGTCGGGTCGCGAAATTCTGGACAATGTGGTTGATGTTAAACCTTTTGTCGGCGAGTCTTGCTGTACCCCCTGATAAAGGTATAAGTTGCCAGTCCGGTCTTTCAAGTCTCTCAATCGATTCCGCTACGGTAAAGATTGTGTTGCCCCATCCAAGCCCGATATTCATAGGCTTTTCAGGCAAAGTTCTCAGAAATTTATGAACCTCTCTAGACAAAGCCTTCAGGACAGTCTTTTCGTTCCTTGCACCTCTAGCGATGAACATCTTCTTCAGACCATATCTCTCCCTGAAGAAATCCTCGTATTCCCTTCTAATGGATGTCTTTACCGATGGCTGCTCGACTTCAATATGAACGATTCCTCTTTCTTGCGCCATCTTGAGATATTTGCTAATCTGTACTCTGGAAACGCCGTACTTATTAGCAATATCCTTCTGGAGCATTCCTTTCACGTAGTAATCGGTCGCAACCTCGAAAAGCAGTTCATCGCTAATCATCTCTTACTCCTTCACAGATCCGCTTACCAGTCCCGCTATAAAGAACTTCTGCAAGATCATGAATATTATGAGCGGCGGAATCGTCGCCAGTATCGATCCTGCAAAAAGCGGACCCCACCTAGTCTGATACTGACCCACGAAAAGCTGAAGGAACGTCGGGATTGTCTGTTTTGCCTTTGATGTCAGAATAGACATCGAGTACATGAGTTCACTCCATGAAAACAAGAAGGCGTAGACGCCTACGGCTGCTATCCCTGGAAGCGTGATTGGCAGAATAACCTTTCTGAACGCCTGGCCAAAGGTACAGCCGTCTATTCGTGCAGCTTCTTCCAGCGATTTCGGTATTGATAAGAAGAAGGTTCTCATGAACATAATAGAAATTGGCGTTGTGAATGGCAAGTAAGATAGGATCAAGCCAAAATATGTATTGAGAATTCCAATATTGTTGAGCGTCTTAAAAATCGGTAGAAGGAACACTACGACAGGAAGCATCTGAAATACCATAACTCCTGTAAGAAGAGGCCTCTTGAATCTGAACTCATATCTGGCAAACGCATAGGCGGGAAACAATCCAATAAGTATGGAGAAGAACATTGTCCCAGTTCCTACGATTACACTGTTCTTGAAGTAAGACCAGAAATTCATGTCGGCTATCTTGTCAAAGTGTTCTCTCGTTGGTTCGAAAATGAAATATTTTATTGGATAGGCATAGATATCCGGATAGGTTTTTATCGCAGTCAGGATAAGCCACACAAAAGGGAAGGCTATCACCACTGATAGGAATATTAGCAAAGAATAGGTAATTGACTTCTTGACCTTTTTCTTTGTGTTTCTCTTCATCTCGCTTCCTCCTTTGCAATGCTTCTCAGGAAGACAAATGCGATAGCGAATATTGCAACGAACAGAATATTTGAAAGTGCGGCTGCTTTATTGAACTCCAGGAACCTGAATCCAAGTTTGTAGATATAGGTAACTACAGTCTCTGTACCGTATCCCGGTCCGCCTCCCGTCATGATGTAGATCAGCGGGAAGTAGTTGATCGTCCAGATCACAGTAAGCATAAGTGTTGTCATAATGACCGGCTTGAGCTGAGGAATAGTAATCCTCCAGAATCTTCTGATAGAGTTGGCGCCGTCGATTTCTGCAGCTTCATAAAGATCGGGTGGTATTGTCTGAAGCCCTGCCAGGAAAAACATTCCAGAAAGGCAAAAGCCTTTCCATATGTTTGCAATTATTACCGAGATCATAGCCATATTTTCAGTAGCGAGCCAGGGTATGTAATCATTTATTATGTTCATTTTGACCAGAACATCATTGAGTACTCCATACATATCGTTGTACATCCACTTCCACATCACTCCGGCAACAATGTCCAGCGTTGCCCAGGGAAGTATGAGAATGATGCTCCTGAATATTATCTGCCCTTTTGTCGATTCATTTAGAAGCAGAGCGACGAGCAAGCCGAGAAGCAACTGTCCAAGTACGCTTCCTATTACCCAGACAACGGTGTTAATCATCGATCTACCGACAACAGGATCGGTGAACACATTGGAGTAGTTCTGAAGTGTGAAGGCACCCTCTTCCGTTGTGAAACTGCTGTAGATATTAGAGCCTATAAGATAAACGAAGAGCAAGACTATTATCAAAAGATAGGGCAGTACCATTTTGAAGGCTGTCTTCTCTTCTCTTGCAAGTTTACTCATCTGTTTTCAACCCTTTCATCAGGGAGTAATGAAAGGGCGGGCTCTTGCCCGCCCCATGGAAAGTTTATCACTTAGCCAGTATAGCGTTTACATTTGCCTCAGCAGTTTTAATTGCTTCTTCAGGTGTTACTTTTCCAAGAAGAACGTCCTGAATCATGATTTGAATCTGCTCAGAAACCTGAGGATATTCGGGAATTGGAGGTCTTGAGACTGCGTGTGGGAAAGTCTCAAAAATGACCTTCCACTTTGGGTCCTGAAGAACTGGTGAATCAAAACAAACGTCCTGTCTGGAAGGCATTGGCCCGCCTTTAGCTTCGATCCAGGTCATCCAGGTTTCATAGCTTGTCAGGTACTTCGCGAGTTCCCATGCATTATCCTTGTTTTTACTTGCAGATGGGATAACCAGTGCCCAACCACCGAGAACACTTGCGGGTGTTGCTCCATAAGGATGAAGAGAAACGCTGTAGTTCCCAACTATATCGGGATTTGCTGTCTCAATGAGCGGGAAAGACCAAGGTCCGCCAACCGCCATTGCAACTCTGTTCTGAGCCATCATGTTTCTGTAGTCATCTTCGTTATACGTAACTGCGTTGGGGCTTACGGCATAAGTCAGCGCTAGATCGGTATAGAACTTGAGAGCTCTGAGGCCCTCAGGAGTGTTAAAGGCCGCTGCCGAGTAGTCATCCGTCAAAAGCTGACCACCAGCGCCGTAAAGGAAGATTATGTAAGCGAGCGTTGTGTGCTCAGTCTTGGTACCGCTGACTCCGTAACCGAACACTCTTTTGCTGGCATCTGTAAGCTTCATAGCCTGATAGACCAGTTCTTCCCATGTTGCCGGTGGATCGTTCCTGTCAAGTCCGGCCTGATCGAACATCGTCTGATTGTAAAGAAGAAGTCGGCAATCTGTATACCACGGAAGACCGTATCTTTCGCCGTTGTGCAGAACCGTCGGCCACAGATTCGGCCAGATTTGCTCAGTTCCATCCCAGGAGTCAAGAAGAGCGCCCATTGGTTCTAACCAGCCCTTCTCTGCAAATGTTGGAACCCATCCACCTAGGTCGGCGAACGCAAGATCAGGGCCCTGACCTGCCTGTAGTGCCGTTAGAAGTTTGTCGTAGTAAATGTCAAAGCCGAACAGTTGAACCTCTACCTTAAGCCCTGTTTCCTCTTCGAACTTCCCCACAATCATTTCCCAGGTTTCATCGAGCTCAGCAACTTGTCCGCCAATCCAGATATTGATTACCTGGGATACTCCTGTGAAAGCCAGTACAACCAGCATCATGAATACCAGTAGCGTAGATTTTCGCATGTAATAACCTCCCTTTTTGTATTAAGTTACATATGTAACTTACTTATGTAACCATTTAATTCTATAATCTACAAGCTCTAAAAACCAATTCGAACTAGAATCGATGTTGACCGATTAAAACCATTCTAGGTCGAATAGAAGCAAGAAACTCATTTCTAATAAGAATTCTCTCTGAAAATGCAATAAGAAACTGATAGAATCGCTAAATTAAAATGAGCCTCAAAGGTCTGAACTCAACCAAGAGAAAAACAGAGGATTAGTTGCAAGAACAAAAAGGGGAGCGCAAGTCCAGCGTCTTGGCTCTGGGTTTGGTAAACAGAAGTCATTGCCCACTAATGATTATCAGTGCTACTCCAGACGGAATTTGACAATTTCGTAATTGCCTAACATTGTCATCCCGAACTTTTTTTGGGATCCGGGCTTATGAGAAACCGTGATCGGGGGTAGCGGCTAGGGGGTTGGAAAGAACAAAGGATCAGTTCCAAGTTGTGAGTTGCAGTGTGCGAATAAATTCGATCCAAACGGATGTAGGGGCGTGCGGCGGCACGCCCGCTATTAAGGATCAATCTTCCCAAGGATAGAGATCGTCCTCTTCAGTAGTTGAACGAACCGAATTCTGGCCAGAAGCATGCCAAAATGACGCAAAGGACTGTCATCCCGGACCTGATCTGGGATCTGGGTTTTTGAAGACGTGGTCGGTGGTAGCGGCTAGGGGGTTGGAAAGAACAAAGGATCAGTTACAAGTTGTGAGTTGCATGTGCGAATAAATTCGATCCAAACGGATGTAGGGGCGTGCGGCGGCACGCCCGCTATTAAGGATCAATCTTCCCAAGGATAGAGATCGTCCTCTTCAATAGTTGAACGAACCTAGAGATTCTGGCCAGAAGCGTGCCAGAATGACCTGAAGGACTGTCATCCCCAACTTGTTTCGGGATCTCGTTCTTGATCTTATCCAAGAACGGCTTTTCACAGCGCTCAGCGGGTTTCCCCCTTTTAAGCGTCCAGCGGCTCTTTCCTTGCGAAGTTTTACTACCTTCTATTGCAGTAGACGGGGACAGACGTCAGGAGCTCGTCAGTCCCCTATTCGTTTCACAGCGATCAGCGGGTCTTGTGGCCCGCGAAGCGGAACTGGCCTCGCCGAAAGCGAGACTGGCCAGGCGAAGACTGAGTGGCCTGCGTCAGCAGACTGGCTTTCAAACGCTATCCCTCTGTTTCGTCTATTTCGTGGAGAAATTCGATTACTTCTTCCAGTGAGAAGTACCTGCTCCACCTTTTCTGCTCTCTTCCGTCCGTTTGCACTACAATCGTTGGGACAGTGAATACCGAGTATTCAGAAGCAACGGCGGGATTCTCGACAGTGTTTATCTTGTAGAATTTCCATGAAGGGAAATCCTTCTCGACTGCCTCCAATTTCGTCTCTATGGCAGTGCAGACACCGCAACCGGGACTGAAGAAATCTATCAGAACCAGTCCGGTAACTTCTCTCAACTCTCTCAGTGTAACCTCCTTCACTTCATCGCCTCCTAAAAGCATTATAATGGATAATAATAGTAGAATATGCGCGAGGTGGAGTCTTGTATTCAGAGGATCATAAAACGGCCGTATTTGTACCTATTGTGAAGATCTGCGGAGATTACCATTTGCTTCTTACAAGGAGGTCTACCCGGATAAGTCATCCGGGGCAGATCAGTTTCCCGGGGGGACACAGAGAAGAGAACGAGACTCTTCTTGAATGCGCCGTAAGGGAAATGGAGGAAGAGATCGGTGCTCTTCCCTCTTCGCTTGACGAGATCTACCCGCTGAATGTCAGCACAACCGTCACCTCTGGCAAGGTAATCACATCATTCCTTGGATTTATTGACGATCTGAAGTTCAGGATCAACAAGAATGAAGTGGAGGACATTGTCTTTCTTTCCGTTAAGTCTCTGATCATGAATGCTCCCGAACCTATCATAATGCCGAACGGGAAGAGAACAATCAGATACCGTTTCCCCGGCTTCGTGGTTTGGGGAGCAACGGCAAGAATCATCGAAGCATCTATTGAAAGAATTATCGAGATCATAGAGAATCGAGACAACGGAAAGTCCGAGTGTCTTAATGATAATGAAGTAATACATATAAGAGAGGAGTGATTAGATGTTAGATTTCACATTTCACAACGCAACAAAGATAATCTTCGGAAGAGACACCGAGAAGAAGGTCGGAGAAGAGATTTCGAAGCTGGGCAAGAAAGTCCTCTTTCACTATGGTGGAGGCAGCATAAAGAAGACCGGCCTATACGATCGTGTAGTAGAGAGCCTAAAAGAAGCGGGAGTGGAAATCTTTGAGCTAGGCGGAGTCAAGCCGAACCCTAGACTCTCACTTGTAAAGGAAGGAATTGAACTCTGCCGAAAGAACGGGATAGATGCAATCCTCGCTGTGGGCGGGGGAAGTGTCATCGACTCGGCAAAGGCGATAGGAATAGGCGTCCCCTACGAAGGCGATGCCTGGGACTTCTACTCAAAAGGAAAGAAAGTGGAAGAGATGCTGCCGTTGGGTGTAGTTCTGACTATACCGGCGGCCGGAAGCGAATCTAGTGGCGGCTCCGTCATCACAAACGAAGACGGACGGTACAAGAGATCCACCAACAGCGTAAACATGAGGGCAAAATTCGCCATAATGAATCCCGAGCTGACATTTACGCTGCCGAATTACCAGACGGCAGTCGGGGCCGTGGACATAATGTCCCATGTAATGGAAAGGTACTTCACAAATGTCAAGAACGTCGATTTTACGGACAGACTCTGCGAAGCCACGCTTAGAACCATGATCAGGAACACTCCAATAGCTCTCAAAGAGCCTGAAAATTACGATGCTAGAGCCGAGATAATGTGGGCAGGGACAATAGCACATAACGACTTGCTAAGCACTGGGCGGATCGGAGACTGGGCTACCCACGGCATGGAGCATGAACTAAGCGCGATATATGACATAGCTCATGGCGGAGGCCTTGCAATTATGTGGGCTCCGTGGATGACATATGTTTACAAACATGATATCGAGCGTTTCGCTCAGTTCGCTTACAGAGTTTGGGATGTCGAACCGGACTTCCGCAATCCCGAAAAGGCCGCTCTTGAGGGAATCAAAAGGCTGAAGGAATTCTTCGCGAGCCTCGGCATTCCCGTTACCCTAACAGACGCAGGAATTCCCGACGACAGGTTTGACGAGATGGCCAAGAAGGCAACTGAAGACGGTCCTCTAGGTCAGTTCGTGAAGCTTTACAAGGACGATGTAAAAAAGATCTACGAACTGGCGAAGTGAGCTTTTATAAAGTTGAGTCTTGTCCGTTGCCGAAAAGAGAAGAAAAACACAGCTAGAATCCGAAGACAGTTTGTGTAATGTTGCGTTGTTTGTTGTAGGTGGTTGGTGGTTGGTCAGGTGCAAAGAACAAGAACGAGACCAATCCTCAAGAAGCATATTAAAGCAATCTGATCAGAACCAGCTCTTTTGGTCATCCTGAAGTGCTCCTGTTCAGGATCTGGGCGAAAGAAACCGAGGTTAGAGGTCAGTAGTCAGAGGTTGGAAGAGCAACAGAAGCCAGTTCTCCATTGAGTGGTTCTCCGTTCTCAGAAAAAACGGTTGCAAGTACCAAGATGCAAGTTGCAAGATGAAGAAAGAAGACCTTTTTCTAATGGCAATGAAGTAAGCTCGTTACTGACATTCAAGAAGAGAGCGAGATTCTGAATCAAGTTCAGAATGACGGGATGTGACGTTTTCAGAAAGCCATCTGGGATGTTAAAACGAGTTCATGACGAAAAGTGCAAGGTAAAAAGTCATGAGTACAGGGTCTCGGGTTATGAATCGAGATTCTGGCCAGAATCATGCCAGAATGACGCAAAGGACTGTCATCCCGGACTTGTTTCGGGATCTGGGCTTCGAAAGAAACCGAGGTTAGAGGTCAGTAGTCAGAGGTTGGAAGAACAAAAAAATGGATTCTCCGTTCTCAGAAAAGAGCGGTTGCAACTTCCAAGATGCAAGTTGCAAGAAGAAGAAAGAAGATTCTTTCCCAATGGCAATGAGCTCATTGCTGACATCCAACAAGAGAGCGAGATTCTGAATCAAGTTCAGAATGACGGGATGTGACGTTTTC
>Ga0116182_1004838_pt1 | contig 11718 bp, 12 predicted proteins | sample AD_UKC077_MetaG_FD_89805 | JGI IMG/M metagenome (GOLD analysis project Ga0116182, IMG submission 89805) | Active sludge microbial communities of municipal wastewater-treating anaerobic digesters from USA - AD_UKC077_MetaG | ecosystem: Engineered > Bioreactor > Anaerobic > Digestate | place: USA...
CCTTATGAGAATTCCACCATGCCATTCTGCATTTATCAGAGCAAAACTGACGCTTCTTTTTTCCAGGCGTTTGCTTTACTCTTATGCCACAGTTCTTGCAGGTGTGGGTTTCTTTGGTAAAAACCAACTCATTATAAATCAGGATTTAGGCTCATATATGTTTTTAGGTATCGTATTTATCGATATAAAGATAGAACATGAATTTAAATTAGATATGACTGATGATTGTGGAACGTGTCGAAGATGTATTGACGCTTGCCCAACACAAGCGCTTGATGATGGCTCATATGACGTGAATAAATGCATGAGTCATTTTAATCAAGCTAAAAAAATATTAACAGCAGATGAAATAGCATCTAATGTGAGTTTATTTGGATGTGATATCTGTCAGATGGTCTGTCCAAAAAACATCAAAAAAGGTGTGATTGTACACCCTGAATTTGAACTTTCTGGTAAAGAAATGGTATCGATTGTTGATTTGTTTACGCAATCAGAAAAAGCTTTTAAGACAACATACAACGACATGTCATACTTATGGAAAGGTAAAACGATTTTAATGAGAAATGCATTAACACTGATGCTCAGACAAAAAAATACGAATTATATCCAGGAAATCGAAAAAACATTGATGACATATCAAGCACCTTGGTACCAAGAAACAGCAACTCGGATTCTGGATGAGTTAAAGAGAATCAAAGAAAATGGTCAATAGATGAATTTAACATGACATATTCAATAAGGAGAGTCCTATGCTATATCCAGTCAATAACAAAAAACGATTCACGCAATCTTTAAATGGTCTTTGGGATTTTGCATTTGTGTCAGATGATTATCTTCCAACGCATCCATTGAAAAACCCAAGACTCATGGGTGTACCAGGCAGTTTTAACGATGTTGTCACTGAGATCAAAGAAAGAGAATATGTCGGTAAAGTATGTTATGAACGTCTTATTTCACTTCAAGATATCAAAGCATCTGATCGCTTCATCATTCGTGTTGGTGCAGCAACACATCATGCAGATGTCTATCTTGATGGTAAGTTTATAAGAGACCATGAAGGTGGTTATTTACCATTTGATATTGAAATTGATCACCCCAAAGAGGTGATGCGATTATCAATCATCCTTGATACAAGATTAGGCTTTCAATCGTTTCCTATGGGTGAAGTCAAACATATAGAACATGGTGATAAACAACTGATTTATTTTGATTTTTTCAACTACATTGGTCTTCACCGCAATGTCTTTCTAAGTCGTACATCAAATCACTTTATTCAAGATATCATTATTAAGACGAAACATAATCATGAAACTGCAAATGTATCTTATGAGATTAAAACGAATGATGTGATAGAAAAAATAGAAGTGATTGATCCAAAAGGACAGTTGGTTGCTACAACATATGATGAGTCTGGTGAAATCCATTTGGATCATCCGATACTTTGGGATATCTATCAAGGAAACATGTATCAATTATGTGTTTCAACAACACACGATTATTATGAACAATCATTTGGTATCCGTGAAATTGAAGTTAAGGACAAACAGATCTATTTAAACCATCGTCCCATCTTCTTAAAAGGTTTTGGGATGCATGAAGATTATGAGATCCTTGGTAAAGGTAGTCATTCCATGGTCCATTTAAGAGACTTTGAACTTTTAAAATGGATAGGTGCAAATTCATTTCGGACGAGTCATTACCCGTATGATGAAGAAATCTATGATTTAGCAGATCGCTATGGCATTCTTATCATTGATGAAATGCCAGCAGTAGGATTAAACTTTTGGGATCCAAGACCTGTATTTACACCAGAACGTGTGAATGATAAGAGTCTTGATGTTTATAAAGCTCAATTGCGTGAACTTGTTGAGCGTGATAAGAATCATCCTTCAGTCATCATGTATTCACTCGCAAATGAAGCCAACACACATGAAGAACATGCCCTTGATTTCTTTGAAGGTGCATTTGCTCATGCAAGACAATTGACTGATCTACCTTTGATGATTGTTGAATATGTGTCTGCAGAAGTCAATCGTGTCGCTCATTTAGCTGATGTGATCGGTATCAATCGCTATCATGGTTGGTATACTGATTTTGGAGACTTATCTGTGATTGATGCTCAGATTAAAAACTCGATTAATTCATATGTTGATAAATTCCAAAAACCAGTCGTTCTCACTGAGTTTGGTGCAGATACGATAGCAGGTCTTCATACATTACCTGCTCAAGCTTTCAGTGAAGAGTTTCAAAACGAGTTTATTGAAACCTATCTAAATGCCATTGAAAATCTCAGTGGTTGTGTGGGAACACATCTATGGAATTTTGCTGATTTTCAAACAAAGCAAGGATTAACACGGGTTAATGGTAATAAAAAAGGCGTCTTCACACGCAATAGACAACCCAAGTGGATTGCACATACGCTAAGAAAACGCTGGACTGAATCAAAGTAACTTCATATTAAAAACTGTCAGTTATAGTTTAATGAGTGTGTAAACAGCCAAGGTCAGTGACGTGATTTCATAAACACCTAAAGCAACAAACGTCAACGTATACCAAAAACCTTGTGCTAAAGCGGGATCAGATCCAAAGCCTACAAGAACTGGTAAGAACATCACTAGGACAATACCGATAAGTGATCCTAAGAATAGCAGTGCTTTTGCTTTAAAATAATGATTCTTTTTCATGGCAACCAAGACGATGAGTAATGCTCCTGGCATGACCATAAAAGCAAGCTCTGCTGGCATTAAATAATCCAGTAAGAATTGCTCTTCATTAAGACTGTAATTAATGGATAAAAAAAGTGTAATGATAAATGGAATGACAATCAGTAGGATACCTAAAATATCAATATATTGTGTGAATTGTCTTTTTTTCATAGTCTACCACCTTTATATTTATCATACACTAAAACATGCAAATGTGTATGATTTGATTTGAAAAGACTGTATATTTAACTATCCGTTCATAAATGATGATGTTATGCGATATTTTCTTGATAATCATCATAAAATAGAGTAAACTTATGTTAGGTGTATAAAGGCTTTATGTTAACATAAACCACATATTTTAAACGATACAAGGGGATTAATGATTTCAAACAAAATGTTTTATACAAAATGAGGTGATTGCCTATGGAAGAAAGACAATTTATCGATGAACCGCTCAAGCAGTATCAAACGATCTATAAAGATGAGCATGAGAAGAATGTCACTGAGTACATTGATCAATTGATTGAACAGTCTAAAGTTAATCCAGAAGAAAACAAGACCACAGTTAAAGCGATTAGAAAAAAAGAAAGTGAGTTAAATCTGATCAATAAAAAGATTAGAAAATTCACGGGTTTTAAGACACTTTTGATTATCTTAAGTGTGATCTACATTGTGGGTTCTATCTCCTCACTCGTTCAGTTATTTCAACTTGGCTTTATGACTCTTTATTTAGGGATTGCTATCGCAGGAGTTATCTTGTTAGTTATCTCAATTATGGTGATGAAAAAGAAGATTAATCCTGTCATCAAAGATGCTCAAGCAATCAAGAGCAAGATTGAAGAAGAGATCAAAGTTTTAAAGGATGAACCATGGGCTCAAATGAAACCTCTCAATGATTTATTTACAGAAGGCATGAGCAAAGCTTTATTCCAAAAGACGATACCTTTGATTAAGATGGATAAGTTCTTTGATTCAAAACGTCTTGATTATTTAGTCAACCGATTTGGTTTAGCAGAACTTTATGATAAAAATCGATCTGCACTTTATGTTCAGTCAGGTGAAATGAATGGTAATCCATTTTATTTGTGTCGAGATCTTGTACATTATCTTGGGACAAAACGTTACTCTGGATCCATTACGATTCACTGGACCACGACATCCGTTGTCAATGGTAAACGTGTGACCAACCATCACACTCAAGTCTTAACAGCGACTGTAGAAAAACCCTGTCCTTATTACTATCGTGAACCCTATTTGGTTTATGGTAATGATGCAGCTCCTGATCTGACGTTCTCAAGAGAAGATTCTGATGCAGAACATATGAATGAAAAGCAGATTGAACGCCAGGTTAAACGGGACTTAAGAAAGTTAGAGAAGAAGACAGAGAAAAGCATTGCAAAAGGTGGTACATACACCGTTATGGGTGGTAACTCTGAATTTGAAGTTCTCTTTGGAGCAAGCGATCGTAATAACGAAGTTCAATTTAGATTACTGTTTACCCCTTTAGCTCAAAAACAACTCTTGGAACTCATGAAAGATCAAGAGATAGGCTATGGTGATGATTTCGATTTTGAAAAGATCAAGAAAATTAATATTGTCTATCCTGAACACTTAGATAATTTCGATTTAAACATTGCTCCATCATTTTTTCATGGATATGAACTCGAACAGATCAGAAAAAACTTCATTGACTATAACATGGACTATTTCAAACGGATCTATTTCACATTCGCACCTATCCTTGCTATTCCACTTTATCAGCATACACTTCCTCATGAATATATCTATAAAGATCTTTATGATAGTTATGCAAGTTTCTATGAACATGAAAAAGTGGTTAACCACATGAATGTCAATGAATTTAAACATCCGCTATGTACAACAGAAAGTATCCTTAAAACGAAGACGATTAAGAGTGATCATTACGAAGATATCATTTCTGTTACTGCATATGGTTATCGCACAGAACAACGGGTTGATTACATCCAAAAAATGGGCGGCGATGGCAGAATGCATACCATACCAGTTGAATGGACAGAATACTTACCAGTTGAACAGGAATCCAAAGTATCTGTACATGTTGTCGAAGAAGAACAAGAAGAATCATATGCTGATTCATTTAGAAAAATGTTTGAAAACCTTAAAAATAAGGAAACAACGCAAGAAAATCTCTATGCAATCCATCGATTTATTGCACATGTGATAAAAGATTGAAAAAATTTGATACAATAAAATTAAAATAAACGGAGGAATTGAAAATGCCAAATGAACTCGATGAAATGACTGGTCCAGTTAACCAAGAAGGACGCGACGTTAATGTGATTGAAAAACAAATCCAAGTTAAAACTGGATTTGGCTCAGTCTTGTTTGAAATTATTTTATGGGTTTTAGCTATCATCCCAGGGCTAGTCTTCTTATTCATGAAGATTAATGCACAAAAATATTTTAGACAGCTACAACAAAGACTTCAACATAATGCATCACAAATTGATAACTATCTTGAACAACGTGTTCAAATTTTACAAAACGTGGTTGGTATCGTTGAAAAGTCAATTGATTTAGACAAAGATGTTATGAAATCTGTTGCTGCATTTAGAGGTGGTGTTCACCCCAATGAAGAAAACAGAAATCAAATTGCTGGCGAACTTGATACAGCAATGAGAAGCATCAATGTTGCTTTTGAAGCTTATCCAGACTTAAAAGCACACCGTGCACTTGCAGATGCAATGCAACAAAACAGTTATTTACAAAAAGAAATTACTGCAGCTAGAGAAGTTTATAACGACACAGTTCTTAAATGGAACCAAGACATTTTTGCATGGCCAACAAAGATGATCGTTGCTGCTAAATCTGGTTATACAACACGTATTCCATTTACTGCAAGTAAAGAAGTTAAAGAACAAGCAAGAGCTAAGTTCTTCTAAGACAAGATTAATTATGAAAAAGGCATTCGGCTGAATGTCTTTTTTTGTTTAGATAGATGATGTTAGTTTTCTCATGTTAGCCCAGGTTGCTACGATATTAAATCCTTCGTGTTCATAGACATACCTTGCAGGATTTTGATCACCGGTGAAAAGACTCATAAATGTAGCTCCATGCTTTTTTAGTTCGATCGTTAAGATGTGAAATAGTACTTTACCGATTTTTTGAGAACGATACTTAGAGTGGATGCCGATACCAGCAAAATATCCTCTTTTTGATGGTTCAACATCAAGAGGTCCTGCAAACCCAATGACGTGATTGTGATCTGTAACAACTAATATATCTTGTTGCTTGACAAGAGCTTGTTCAATAGCCTTCTTCCAACCCTCATTCTTTAAGTCATCAAATAGTGCTTCAAATGAACTGTGTATTTGTGGATTGTAACACATGATTGATATACCCTGTTTATTAAGTTCATCCAAGCGATTGTTCATATTTAAATCATAGGTATCTTGCGTTAAGGGTTTATAATAACTGTTTTGTATTGCATATGTTTGATAGTTATGCTTAGTAAAGAAGAAGTAAGCATTAGAATCTAGTAAAACACCAGGTGAATTGGGATGATCATGATAAGGTGTATTTGGAATAAACCAAGCCAAATGTACAGGATTAAAGAATACAAGATCAATAGAATGGATAGCATCAGAAAGCGATTTAACATGATTTTCAAATGTTTGAAGAAGCAAAGTCCCATAAGATTTTCTTTGTTTTTTAGGTTGTACCATGATCATAGTAATATATGCCTTATCTTCATCTATGAAACCACTGATAAACCCATTCATATCATAATTCTCATACAAAACAAATGACAAATTAGCTTTGTCATGTCCTAGAAAATGTGAATGACATGTTAGATTGTTTAAAGGTTTATAAGGTAGTTTTTGAAGATGACAAACCTCATTAAAAAGCGAAGTTACATCTTTAATGTCATCTCGGTTCATTGTTCTAATTAGCATTGTAAACTCCTTTAGCTCTTACTCATATTATATCAAGTAAAATTTGTGATATATTTGATTACTCGCATTTGTGAAAAAACTTTCAATGAAATATTCATATAAAGTGATAATTGTTGAAATAAATCGCATTGTCGTATAAAATGTACAGTGATATAGGAGGATTTTATGCAAGCAGATCAAGTCAGTTTAAAATTTAATAAAGATTATGTCGGTGAAATGACATCACCAACAGGAACGATCAAACTAGGTGAACAAGAACAAGGTATGAGACCTTATCACTTATTATTTGGCGCATTAGCTTCATGTTTCTATGCAACATTTTTGAGTGTAGCAAATAAAATGAGATTATCTTTCAGTGATGTCGACATTGTGGTATCGGGTCATAAACGAGATGAAACACCAGCAACACTTGATCACGTAAAAATCGATATGATTGTTTACAATGGATCCGATGAAGCAAAGTTAAGGAAAGCTGCTGAACTCGGAGGAAAATACTGCTCGATACATGAAACTATTTCCAAGGTTGCAGAGATTGAAATGGTAGTTACATTTAAAGAGAACAATTAAAAAAAGGTCAGCGACCTTTTTTTGTTGTTTTCTTAAGTTTTTTGACAAATAGCCCATCTTGATTACAGTAATAATAAAGATATTTAACACCACTCGTCTTAAATCTAGCAGAAGCTTCACCTTCTGGATAGAGTTTAACAAATTGAACACGATCAAATGATATAGCAGCCATAAAGGAAATATAATGATTCTTTGTCATTGGATGTTTAATCTTGACGAAATACTCATCTTCAATAAGATTGATTTCAATGATATCATCTGTTATCTCTTCAGGTTCTAAAGCAGGTAGTGTAATCCCGTGACAACTGATCATAGCTCCACCCGTTGAATGGATAACATTTCCACAGACTGGACAGACATAGAAATGTGTCTTTAACATATTAGCAGAAATATTTTGATTATCAATTTTTAAACCGAGAAGAAGTTCGGTCATAGAAATGTTAAGTACTTGTGATAATCGATCGAGTAACGTGATATCAGGGTATCCTTTTCCAGTTTCCCATTTGGATATGGTTTTATCACTAACGGATAAGTTTAGAGCTAATTCAGCTTGTGTCATTTTGTTTTTTTCTCTTAGTGTTCTAATCATTTGACCTGTGATATAAGGATCCATGATCTCACCCCTTTCACATCTATTATAAGGGATAATTGATGACTTCGATGTCTACTTAACGTAGAATCAAAACTTATCACTCAACACCTAAAGAAGATAAAGAATGATAATCACCAATATGGCCAACCAAAACAGTACAAAAGGAATGGCGTAATACCACTTTTTTGGTTTACCATCTTTCCAAATATCTATGGCTCCTTGACGATATGTCGTCATAAGGTCTTTAGGTATGAACTTAATGGTTAACAGTATTAAAAGAGGTAGGATGATGAGATCATCAAGATAACCTAAAACTGGTATGAAATCTGGAATCAAATCAATAAGTGACAATGCATAAACAATTGTCATCTCAGCAAACATTTCGGCTATGACAGGTATTTCTTTATGTTTTATAGCAATAAATATTGCTGGAATATCAATTTTCAGTTGTTTAGCTCTTTCTTTAAGTTTCATAGTATCCTCGTTTGATTATCTATGAAAATTGTATCATATATTCAATTTAATCAATTACATAATCCAATATATAACCAGAAGGAATCATATAAGTGACATCAAACATGCTCAAATCATCAAGTGAACACATTTTTTCGATGGTATAATACATTCATAAACACGTTTAGTCGACAAAACAGTTTATCATTTATGATGAGGGAAATGAATCTCTATGAAGAACTTTATGATTTTAACTGAATCAATCAATTATATTGAACAGAATCTTTGTGAATAGTAATCTTAGCTTCTATATTTTTTATAGGGTACGTATTTTGAAACTTTATGTATATAATCTTTGTAGGCTGGATACTTATTTAGTGAAATACCTTCTGAAAACATTGAACTACCAATAAATAATAATATGAGAAACATCGATCCTACGAGTGTCCAGTTAAATAAGACATATGAAGTTACACCTGCACTGATACAAAAGAAATATAACACGACCCAAATGGATTGTTCAGAAAAATAGTTGGGATGTCTTGAACGTCCCCACAATCCTTGTGTATTAAATCCCATATGATATGGATGTGGTAAATTTTCTAATGACATTCCTTGTTTCAATAGTTCATATTTCTTAGTTTGGAATGACATTTGTTGCTTGTCAGCAATCGTTTCTAAGATGATGAACCCTAGTAGAAGTGCTGCAACTATAACGTCTAATACATTAAATAAGGCAGTAGAATCCATGACCGCTAGCATGGGTAAACAAATAGCGAGAACCAATGCATTTTGATAGATGGATATAAAAAATAAGTCGAATAATGCCCATTTCCATCGCTTGTTTAATTTGGGATCTTCCCTTAGGACAACCCATCGATAGTCCTCTTCACCAGACCAAAACTTAATAGAGTAAGCCCCTTTTTTAGCAAAGTTGTATGTTAATCTAATTCCCCATATGGTAATGAGAATTGCCATAACAAAAACACGTGGATTCATGTTGCTTTTTCCTACAATAATCCAAGCGTAGACGATAGGTAGTATGGACCATAATTTATCCATTTGAGAATTGTTAGTCGTGAGTTCACCAACAATAAAGCAATATGCCATACTGATAGAACAAACCATGATGAGAATCTGCAATGTGCTTAGTTGAAGGTCACTAAGTTGAAAACCTCCTAAAATAAAACCTAATACTGATAATGTAAGTGTGATGATTACTGTAACTATGGTGCCTAAGTTTTTTTTCATGTGATTATCCTTTTGTCCTTTTTTTACTCGTCTTTTGTTAATGAAAAGTAATATTTTTTTTCTAAATGTGAGTCTTTGTGTATCATTTTAACATAAGATTGAGTTTGCATGACCTTTGATTATATCAAATCGAGCAAATGAATACGAAAATACACATGGGTTTAATCATCAAAGAATTCAGATGATACGAGAAGGTTATACACTTATGCTGTATAGACTCATGAATAGATAAATGTTATAATGATCACATTTAAAATAAGGTAAAAAAAGGTATCAATACAAGGAACATATCAGATTAATGGTATTAATTCCAACATATATTTACCGAATCCAAAAGATTAGATAATCTATAAGAGTTATACATCAAAAGCTTATTATTTCGATATAATTGAATTCACGATACCAGCAAACACAAAAGTAATGCTAAAAATATTCAACGTATGTTGTATGCACCATCAATTAGTTAAATTTCAACAAGCCATTATTGGAGGGAGGTTTAATTATGAAACGCATGTACATATATAGTTTATTATTCTTGATTTATATTCTGTCCTCTTGTCAGATGAATCAACAAGTACAAGTTATATTTGATTACGGTTTTAATAATGAAACAACGCTTATTAATATAAAAACGAGTGACTCTATCTTAAAACCAATAGATCCAATAAGATCCGGTTACGAATTTATAGGTTGGTTTACTAATCCGGAAAATGAAACATCTTTCGATTTTTCTACACCGATTATAAACGACATAACACTCTATGCCAAATGGCATTTAGTACGGTTTCAATATAGTGTACATACAGAGTCATATATTATTGATATAACATTTGATGATTATACAATCAATGATAGGAAACTACAACATTTTTATTTACACAAGATTAAGTTACCATCTTGAATTGAATTCTCAAATTGCATAGGAGTCATCTTGAACTTTGTATGAATCCTTTGAGTTATATAATAATTTGTCAGATACTCATGAATCAATACTTTCATTTCCGCTTTAGTCTTATTTTTATTTGGGTAAATAAGTTCCCGTTTTATGGATCTATGGTATGACTCTATGACCGCGTTATCAACTGGGGTTCCAGGTTCGCTCATTGAATGAATGATCCCCTTGGATTCAAGTAAGTCTCGATAATCATATGAACGATATTGACTGCCCCGATCTGAGTGAATGATTTCCGGAAGATTACCTTTATAATTTTTGATTGGATCTATGACAATATGTTTTTTCATATTTGTATGAACCTTGAAACACCTGGGTATTCGTGTGGTTAAATCAATATATGTGGATAGGTAAAGCCTCCCATCCTTACACTGAATATATGTGATGTCAGTGACCCAAACTCTATCGATGATGGTTTGATTAAACTCACGGTTTAAGTGGTTATCTTTGATAACATCTTCGATAGCTTTGTTCTGGCCATAAGATTTCTTGCGCCTCTGATAGCCTTTCGCACAAAGATTCATCTCTCTCATCAGTTTAGCTACGACACGAATATTGGTATTAATACCTTCATCTAATAGGGCTAAAACAATGCGAGGTGATCCATATCTTCCCTCATGCATGTCAAACATGCGCTTGATTTCAGCCTTAAGATAATCATGGCGAAGGCTTAATTCACTTGGCGGACGTTTCATCCATTCGTAATAACCTCCGCGAGACACCTTGAGTATTTTACATAATAAGCGAACATTATATCGGCGTTTGTGTTCGTGAATAAAAGCGAATCTTACTTCTTTCTTTGCTGCACAAACGCCTCGAATTTTTTTAGGATTTCATTCTCCTCTTTTAGCCGCTTGTTTTCTTGCTCTAAGGTATACAGTTTGGCTTTATCTGGTAATCGTTTACCTCGTCCTGTAAAAGCTTTGTTTTTGTATCGTTTATATTCAGCTACCCATCTAGAAACCATGGGTCTGGTGACTCCAAAATCTTTGGATACCTGACCCACTGTTGTTAGTTCATTAATGATGTCCTTAGCCATTTTCACCTTAAATGCTTTATCATATGTCTTTCTAATACACACCTCTTTTGGTATCTTATCTAACTGTCAACCTTATTGTATCATGTCCCATTTGGGTAAAAGGTAGTGTCAAGAATTTTGTGTAAATGAAATGAATTAAAGAATTAGAACTCTCTTTAGTGCTTTTAAGATTTTGAAGCGCGACGCTTAATTAAACATGTCATTCAGTTCAGCAGTCA
>Ga0116182_1004844_pt1 | contig 11714 bp, 10 predicted proteins | sample AD_UKC077_MetaG_FD_89805 | JGI IMG/M metagenome (GOLD analysis project Ga0116182, IMG submission 89805) | Active sludge microbial communities of municipal wastewater-treating anaerobic digesters from USA - AD_UKC077_MetaG | ecosystem: Engineered > Bioreactor > Anaerobic > Digestate | place: USA...
AGCCAATGTTCAGACCAGGTTGTTCCAGTACGGTGACGTTGGCGTCCTTGCGCATGGCGTCCAGATCAGCCGGGTTGGGGTAGGGCATGACATGGCACTCACCCTTTTGCAGCTTGGCCCAGCGCACGGAAGCGTCGGGAGTGATGGAGAAGATCAGGTCGTCAATCTTGGCTTTGCCTTCCCAGTACTGGGGAAAGGCCTTGTAACGGATGATGGCGTCCTTCTGGTATTGCACCAGCTGGAATGGGCCCGTGCCCAGGGGGTCTTGGTCGATTTTTTCCGGTGTGCCAGCTTTCAGCATGGCAATGGCGTATTCCTTGGACTGAATGCCTGCGAACTGCATTGCCAGATTCGCCAGGAAGGGGGCCTCGGGCTTGTTCAAGGTGACTTTGACGGTGTACTCATCGATTTTTTCTACCGATTTAAGCAGCTTGGGCATGCCCATGTCGCCGAAGTAAGCATGGTTGGAACTGGTGACCTTGTAATACGGGTCGTTCTCTTTCCACTGGCGCTCGAACATGAACAGCACGTCATCGGCATTGAAGTCGCGTGACGGCTTGAAGTTTTTGTTGGAGTGCCATTTCACACCCTTGCGCAGGGAAAAGGTGTACTCGGTTCCATCTTTGGAGATGGTCCATTTGGTGGCCAGGTTGGGGATCACCGTGGTGCCGCCGCGCTCAAAGTCCACCAGGTTGTCATAAATCTGTTCGTTGGCATCAAACGAGGTGCCTGTGGTGTTGATACCAGGATAGAAATTCTCGGGGCTGCCTTCGGAGCAGTACACCAAGGTTTTGGCCGAGGCCGAGGCCATGGCCAGAACGGCGGGCAGGGCCACTGCGCACAACAGAGCAGATTTGCTCAAGCGCATGCGGGCGGTAGAACGGGTCATTGATTAGCTCCTTCAAAAAAAGTCATGTTACGCCAACTAACAGGCACAACCTACTGGGGTTGTTACCGGGTTGCGATGCGTTCTGCTTCAAAGCACGCGACCGAGCGCCCCATCAGTTCCTGCAGTGGGGGGCGCTCTGCCTGGCACCGTTCAGTCACATGCGGACAGCGGGTCGAAAACACGCATCCCTTCGGTGGATTCAGTGGCGACGGCAACTCTCCCTTGAGCACCATGCGGTGCCTTGCCGGACCACTGCCCGCCAGGCCCGGCGTGGACGCCAGCAAGGCCTGGGTGTAGGGATGCAGAGGGTTGCTGAAAATGGTTTCTTTCTCACCCTGCTCGACGGCATGGCCCAGGTACATCACCAGCACGTCATGGGCAATGTGCCGCACCACCCCCAGATCGTGCGAAATGAACAGGTAGGCCAATCCCAAGTCACGCTGCAGGTCGGCCAGCAGGTTCAGCACCTGGGCCTGAATGGAGACATCGAGCGCGGAAACCGGCTCATCGGCCACCACCAGTGCAGGGTTGAGCATGAGCGCGCGCGCAATCGCAATACGCTGGCGCTGCCCGCCCGAAAACATGTGTGGATAGCGGTCATAGTGCTCTGGCCGCAGCCCGACCAAAGCCAGCATGGCACGGGCTTTTTCCGCGCGTTGCGTTGCGTTGAGCTGGGTGTTGATTTCCAGCGGCGCCTCCAGAATCTGGCCGATACGTTTCCGCGGATTCAACGAGCCGTAGGGGTTCTGGAAGACCAGTTGCACTTTTTGTCGAAGCAACTGTTTGTCGTGGTCGGAGGCGGCCACCACGTCGACGCCGTCCACGGTCAACGCGCCAGCCGATGGCATTTCGATGAGCGAGACCATGCGGGCCAGTGTGGACTTGCCGCAACCCGATTCGCCCACGATGGCCAGTGTCTGACCGGCACGTACCGAGAACGACACACCACCGACGGCCTGCAACTGGTCTGCCTTGCGCAGAAAACCATTGCTGATGGGGTAGACCTTGCGCAGGTCGCGCGCCTGCACCACGGTGGTGTTGGCGTTCGGAGTGGAAGTGGTTTGTACTGTCATACCTTGACCTCATGGACCTGGTCGTGTGTTGCGCTTCCCAGTGGGAAATGGCAACGCACGGCGCCATCGGTTGTTGCCTGCAACGCAGGTCGCTGTGCGCACTCCATGGTTTTTGCATGGCTGCAACGTGGTCCGAACAGGCAGCCACTGGGTCGGTCATACAGGCCCGGGACCATGCCTGGGATAGTCGTCAGGCGTTGGCTGCCTTGGCTGCGTTCTGGCATGGAGGCCATCAACGCTTCAGTGTAGGGGTGCTGGGGGCTGTGAAACAGCGCCTGGGCATCCCGCTGTTCCATCAACTGTCCGGCATACATGACGGCCACGCGTTGCGCCATTTCGCTGACCACACCCATGTTGTGGGTGATGAGCACCAGCGCCATGCCGCGGTCTTTTTGCAGGCTGCGCAGCAGGTCCAGAATCTGTGCCTGGATGGTGACATCCAGCGCGGTGGTCGGTTCATCGGCGATCAGCAGTTTGGGATTGCAGGCAATGGCCATGGCAATCATCACGCGCTGGCTCATGCCGCCCGATAGCTGATGCGGGTACACCGACAGGCGGCTTTCTGGCGCGGGAATGCCCACCTGCTCAAGCAGCTCGATGCTGCGCCGGCGCGCCGCAGCCTTGTCCATGCCCATGTGCAGCCGCAAGGTCTCTGCCAGCTGGAAGCCCACGGTAAAGCACGGGTTCAGACTGGTGGTGGGATCCTGAAAAATCATGGACAGGTCTTTGCCGATGAGCTTGCGCCGTGCATGGTCCGACAGGGCCAGCAGATCGTGGCCATCAAAGCGCAGCACATCGGCCTTGACGCGACCGGGAAAGGACACCAGACCCATCAGGGCCATCATGGTGACGCTTTTTCCGGAGCCGGATTCACCCACAATACCCAGCACTTCTCCGGCTTCGATGGACAGGCTCACACCATCGACGGCGTGCATGGTGGCGTTGTGCGATGGAAACTCCACCGACAGGTTTTCGATTTCAAGCAGTGCCATGGTGTTCTTATCGCTTGAGCTTGGGGTCCAGCGCGTCGCGCAAGCCGTCTCCCAGCAGGTTAAATGCCAATACAGTGATCAGGATGGCCAGGCCCGGGAAGGTCACGACCCACCAGGCGCGCAGCACAAATTCGCGCGCATCGGCCAGCATGGTTCCCCATTCCGGAGAGGGTGGCTGCGCACCCAGACCCAGAAAACCCAGCGCTGCCGCATCCAGAATGGCGGTGGAAATGCCCAGCGAGGCTTGCACGATCAGCGGCGCAGTGCAGTTGGGCAGCACTTCGCTGAACATCAGACGGATGTGGCCGGCACCACCCATGCGTGCCGCGGTCACGTAATCGCGCGATGTCTCGGAGATGACCGCTGCGCGGGTAATGCGCACATAGTGGGGCAGCACCACAATGGCTACCGCCAGCATGGCATTCATCATGCCGGGCCCGAGAATGGCCACAATCACAATGGCCAGCAAAAGGCTGGGCAGGGTCAGGATGATGTCCATCAGGCGCATGATGGTGATCTCGAAGACCCCACGGAAGTAGCCTGCCAGCAGGCCCAGCACGGTGCCCAGAATCACGGACAGAGCTACGACCGCAATGCCGATCAACAAGGACAGGCGGGCACCGTGGATGAGCCTGGAAAGGATGTCTCGTCCGATGGCGTCAGTGCCTAGCAGATGGGCAGACGAGCCGCCCGCCTGCCAGGCCGGTGGAACCAGGAAGACCGTGTTGTCGGTGAGGTCGGGTGCATACGGCGCGATCACATCGGCAAAGGCCGCCATGAGCAATACCAGCGTCACGATCACGAGGCCAGCCAGCGCGCCCTTGTTCGCTTTGAAGGAGCGCCAGAAGTCAAAGAAGGGATGTACCGGTGCGGGCGCCGCCGCTGTTGGCAATGTGTTGGTCGTATTCATTTCTGGTGCCTGATACGTGGATTGATGATGCCGTAGGCCAGGTCCACCAGCAGGTTGACCGCCATGACCACAGCGCCCAGCAGCAGCATGCCGCCCTGCAGCACCGGATAGTCCCGGCGGCTGATGGCTTCAATCAGCCATTTGCCTACGCCGGGCCAGGAAAAAATGGTTTCGGTCAGGATGGCACCGGTAAACAGCACACCGACTTGCAGGCCGATGACGGTGATCACCGGGATGAGCGCGTTGCGCAGCGCATGCACTGCAACCACACGAAAGCTCGACAGGCCCTTGGCGCGTGCAGTGCGGATGTAGTCCTCGCCCATGACTTCGAGCATGGCAGAGCGGGTCATGCGGGCAATGACCGCCAGCGGATTGGTTCCCAGCACGATGGTGGGCAGAATCAGGTGCGACACAGTGGACATGAACGCCCCTTTTTCACCCGAGAGCAGGGAGTCGATGAGCATGAAGCCGGTGACTGGCTCGAAGAAATACTGCACCGCAATGCGCCCGGATACCGGTGTCAGATCGAGGTGTACCGAGAACAGCAAAATCAGCAGCAGTCCCCACCAGAAGATCGGCATGGAGTAACCCGCCAGCGACACGCCCATCACGCCATGGTCGAGGATGGAGTTGCGTTTGACGGCGGCCAGGATGCCTGCCGGAATCCCGATCAGCAATGCAAACAGGATGGCGCACAGCGCCAGTTCGATGGTTGCCGGAAAGAGGGCGGCAAACTCGCTAAGTACCGGTGCCTGCGTGATGATGGATTTGCCCAAATCACCCTGCAGCACCTTGCCAATGTAGATGCCGTACTGGACGATGACGGGGCGGTCCAGTCCATATTCCTTGAGCAGCACCGCGTGGCGCTCCGCGTCGATACCCCGCTCGCCGGCCAGTGTTTCGATGGGGTCGCCCGGGACCATGCGGATCAGGAAGAATGCGAGCAGGGTCATGCCGAAGAAGGTCGGAATGATCAGACTCAGGCGCGTAAAAATAAAACGCAGCATGGAAGAACTCGAGTGGTGGTTCAAAAAAGAAAAGGCCGACTAGTCGGCCTTTGCGGTAATTGCCAGAGGCAATTACTTGAGGTGCTTGCCGATCAGGCCAGCCATTTCGAACATGGATACCTGGGCCTTGTTGAAGACTTCCTTCAGCTTGGCATCGGCGTTGATCATGCGCTTGTTCACTGCGTCTTGCAGCTTGTTCTTCTTGATGTAAGCCCACAGCTTGCTCACGACTTCAGTACGTGGCAGGGGGTTGTGACCTACCACGGCAGCCAGTGCGGCGCTGGGTGTCAGTGCCTTCATGAATGCAGCGTTGACGGTGCGCTTCTTGGCAGCAACCTTCTTGGCGGGTGCAGCCTTCTTCGCAGGAGCTGCCTTCTTAGCGGGTGCAGCTTTCTTTGCAGGAGCCTTGGCAGCGACTTTCTTCGCTGGTGCGGCTGCTTTCTTGGCGGGTGCTACTTTCTTTGCGGGAGCAGCTTTTTTTGCCGGAGCTTTCTTTGCAGTTGCCATGATTGATTGTCCTTCTTGAAGTTGATTAATCACCAATAAAAAACTGCTTCTTCACTGGTAAGCCGGATGCTACTGGAGAAAATGTGCGTTTCCAAGGGGAAAAACGCTTTTTTCACTGGGGAATGTTGTTTTTTTCATTGGAAAATCGGGCAATTCATCAAAAAGGAGTTCCCAGTCATGCCAGCCACTTTTGCCACCTGTGATTTGTGCGACGCACACAAGAACGACACCTCCGGGGATTTCCGGGTGCTGCCACCCGTTTTTCGCGACTTTGGTGCGGTGAAGAAGTTCGCCGGTCCGGTGGTCACCGTGAAGTGTTTCGAGGACAACTCACTGGTCAAGGCCGCCGTGGATTCGGATGGCCGTATCGACACGCCCCAGGGCAAGGTCGGCCAGGTGCTGGTGGTCGACGGTGGTGGCTCGCTGCGCAAGGCGCTGCTGGGTGGCAATCTGGGTGCTGCCGCGGCACGCAATGGCTGGGCCGGTGTGGTGATTGATGGTTGTGTGCGCGATACCGCTGAATTGGCTGGTCACGCAGTAGGTATCCGCGCACTGGCGCCCATGCCGCTGCCCACGGAAAAGCGCAACGAAGGCCAGGCCGGGGTGGCGGTCCGGATCCAGGGCGTGTGGGTGCGTCCCGGCGACTGGCTCTATGCCGACGAAGACGGCATCGTTGTCGCCGCTAAGCCCCTGGTGTAGCCAGCTGCAACTCGCCGCCGGGCCGCCCCAAGGCGAGTTAGCCCCCTTGGGGGGCAGCGACTACACGGAGTGAGGGAGCGTGGGGGCCTTGCCCGGCAGGGTGGCGAGCAATACGCCCACCAGAGCGACGGCGAAGGCCAGCAGCTGGATTCCACCGAGTTGCTCGCCCAGCACGAGCACCCCCACCAGCGCGGCCGAAACCGGCAGCATCACGGTGAAGACGCCCGCATGGGCCGCGGGCACGTTCTTCAGCCCGGTCATCCACAGCCACACGGTCCACACACTGGCGGCCAGCGCGTAGAACACCAGCAACAGCCACGACGGCGTGGGCACGGCAGCAAAGTCAAAACTCCAGGCCACATACAGGCCCATCGGCGTCATCAATGCAAAGCCCCAGAGGTTGATCAGCGCAGTGATGCGTTTGGGGGAGAGGGCGCCGGTGAGCTTCTTGCCAATCACCGCGTAGGCGGCTTCGCACAGCACGGCGGCAAACACTAGCAGATTGCCCAGTAGCGCCTTGTTGTGAGCCAAATCGGCCTCCAGCCCCCGTCCGGATTGCGCAGATAGCTCATTTTTTGATAGCGCCAGCAAACTGATGCCTAGCGCGCTGCAGACCACGGCTGCCCAGATGCGTGGGCCGATGCGCTCCTTGAGAAAGATCCAGCTCATCAAAGCCACCACGGCAGGGATGGCCGCCATGATGACACCGGCCGAGACGGCGCTGGTCATGCTCACGCCAAACAGCATGCAGATGGAAAACAGAAAGTTGCCCAGTAGTGATTCCAGAAAAACCAGTTTGCGGATTTGCGGCGTCATCGGAACTTCATCGCTCGGCCGCTTGAGCCAGTGCGCCATGGCCAGACCGCCGATGCCAAAGCGCAGCCAGGCCAGCAAAAACACCGGCAGGGCCGCGACCAGCGGCTTGGACAGGGCGACATAGCTGCCGACCAGCGACATGCTCAGGGCCAGGAAGCCATAGGCCATCCAGCGCCTTGGTGGGAGATGGGGAACGTGGTGCATGCAGTGTGCGTATCTGGCGGGCAAAGCGGTGAAGCGTACACCACCCACCGACGATTCCGGCCCTGCGCTTCAGTGGTTTCACGGCCCCGGATGGAATTGGCACCTTCGGATGGCCGGGGATTGCGGTACCTTCAGGGCTTCTTCAAGAAAGCTCCATCTATGGCCATCGGACAATTTGCCTACGCCAACCACAGCAACCGTTTTCTGGCTGCGCCTGCCCTGGAAGGTCAAGCATTCGCCATTGCGGGCGTGCCCTTTGACGGCGCGGTCACGAACCGCCCCGGTGCGCGCTTTGCGCCGCAGGAAATCCGCCGGGCCTCCCTCATGTTGTGTGACGGCATCCACCCGGTGTTCAACGTGACGCCATTGGGTGTGCTGGGGGATGCCGCGGACATGCTGCTGCCCAACGCTTCACCGCTGACGGAGGTGCGCAAGGTGATTGAGCAACAGGCTGCCGCGCTGATGGCAGCGCACCACTGCGTGTTTCTGGGTGGCGACCATTCGGTCACGCTGCCTTTGCTGCGCGCGGCCAAAGCCCGACATGGCAAGCTGGCACTGATCCATTTCGATGCCCACTGCGATACCTGGCAGGACCATTTCGGCGAACCGTCGGGCCACGGTACCTGGACTTACGAGGCGATTCAGGAGGGACTGGTGGACCCCAAGCAAACGGTGCAGATCGGTTTGCGCTCCAGCGGCGAGCGGGCCGCGCGGGAATTCGTGAAAGACCAGGGCGGCCTGATCTATACGGCGCGGGACCTGCGCGGTCGCGATGGCACAGGATTGGCGGCCACCATCAGCGAGATCAGGGCCCGGCTGGGCAACACGCCCTGCTACCTGACACTGGACATCGACTGTCTGGACCCGGCGTTTGCGCCCGGCACTGGTACGCCCGAGCCGGGCGGCATGAGCAGTTCGCAGGTGCTGACGTTTCTGGAAGAGCTGGCAGCACTCAACTTCATCGGCATGGACTGCGTGGAGGTGGCCCCCGCGTACGACCATGCCGAGCTGACCAGCAATGCCGCCGCCACCTTCGTCTGGACCTACCTTTGCGGACAGGTTGCCAAACAAGCCCGCTGATTCGCTGCGAGAGAACCACCATGCTGCTTGATTCCGATACCCAGTTGAACCAGAAGAGCTACTACGAAGCCAGTGTGCAGCGGGAGCCGCTGGGTGAACCTCTGCGCGGCGACGTGTCGGCCGATGTGCTGGTGGTCGGCGCCGGTTTTGCCGGACTGTCCTCCGCCATAGAACTGGCGCAACGGGGCTACAAGGTCGTGGTGCTGGAGGCGGACCGGGTGTGCAGCGGCGCGTCGGGGCGCAATGGCGGGCAGGCCATCGTGGGCTATGCCAGCGGGCAGGAGCCCTTCGAAAAGCAGCTGGGGCCCGCTGCGGCCCGCCAGGCGTGGGACATGTCGCTGGAGGCCATCGACCTGATCGATGCGCGGATTGCTGAGTTCCAGATCGATTGCGATCGCGCCAACGGTTACCTGTACGTGGCGGACTCAGCCCGCAAGGCGCGTGCGTTGGAGGTTGACATGAAAGGCATGGAGCGCGATTACGGACTGGCCTGCGACTTTGCGACGGGAGCGGATGTGCAGCGCCATATCCAGAGCCCGCTGTACTGTGCGGCGGCCTATGAAAAAAAATCGGGGCACCTGCACCCCCTGAAGTTTGGGCTGGGCCTGGCGCGTGCGGCACGTTCGCTGGGGGTGCAGATTTTTGAGAAGTCCCCCGTTACTGCGCTGCAGCGCGGCGCGGCGCTCTGTGCCACGACACTGGCCGGGCGTGTGACCGCGAAGTTCGGCGTGCTGGCCGGCAACTGCATGCTGGGTGAATACGGGCCCAAAGTGGCTGCTGAAATTACCCCGCGCATCATGCCGGTGGGCACCTACATCATTGGCACGGCACCGTTGGACCCGGCCTTGTGCGCGCGCCTGATTCCCAGTAACGCGGCGGTATGCGACAGCAACTTTGTGCTGGACTATTTCCGTTTCAGTGCCGACCACCGCATGCTGTTTGGCGGGCGTGTCAGCTACTCGGCGCGCACGCCGGCCCGGCTACAGCAGATCATGGCGCGGCGCATGGGGGACGTGTTTCCTGTGCTGGCCAGTGCACCGGTGGACTATGTGTGGGGCGGGTTTGTGGATATCAGCATGAACCGCGCGCCGGACTTCGGGCGTCTGGGGGATAACCTTTATTACCTGCAGGGTTTTAGCGGGCACGGTGTGGCCCTGACGGGACTGGCGGGCAAGGTAGTCGCGCAGGCTGTGGCTGGCCAGGCGGAGCGTTTTGATGTGTTCTCGCGCCTGCAGCACCGCAAGTTTCCAGGCGGGTCGCTGCTGCGCACGCCCAGTCTGGTGATTGGCATGGCCTACCACCAGTTGAGGGACCGACTCTGATCCGCGCGGTTTAACGCTGGAAGCGTTTGAGTTCGGAAAGCAGTGCCTTCGACAGCACCGGGCCCCAGCGTTCAATTTCTGCCAATGGGGCATAACCGTAACCAATGACCAGACCTTTGGCGTCCTGCCGCTCCAGGCAATAGGCTGACAGTGGCCGCACCGTCAGACCGAAGGTGCCAATGCGTTGGGCGAGGGCTTTGTCGTCGAGCGCATCGGGCAGTCGCACGCACAGGTGCAAGCCCTGTTCTGCTCCGGTGATCTGGGCGTTTTTTCCCAGACACGGTGCCAGAGCTTCCAGCAGGCACTGGCGTCGCTGCGCATAGCTGTGACGCGCCCTGCGCAGTGCGCTGGCGAAATGTCCCAGTTCGATGAACTCTGCCAGCGCGGCCTGCAATGGCATTTGTCCAGGGCGGTTGAGGTCGTAGTGCGCCTGTTTGAAGGCACCCACCAGGCGTTTGGGAACGACCAGATAACCGAGCTTCAACCCCGGGTACAGCACTTTGGAAAACGATCCCATGTACAGCACGCGTTCATCCTGGTCCAGTCCGGCCAGCGAGGACAGGGGCGGACCACTGAAGCGGAACTCGCTGTCATAGTCATCCTCCAGAACCCAGGCGTTGTGCGTGCGCGCTATGGCCAGGATGTGCTGGCGGCGCGCCAGCGACATGACAGCGCCGGTGGGGTACTGGTGCGAAGGTGTGGTGTAAATCAGGCGGGGCGGGGTGCGTTCATCCTGCGGTGTGGGAGCCATGCCATGCTGATCAACCTTGACGGGGTGGGCACGCAGGCCGGTGGCCATGAATGCCTTGACGGCACCCCAGTAGGCGGGGTCTTCGAGCCATACGGTGTCGCCGTGATCGGCCAGCAATTGTGCGCACAGTTCGAGCGACTGCTGCGTACCACTGGTGATGATGACCTGGTCCACATCCAGCGGTACGCTGCGAAACACACGCAGGTAGTCCGCCACCGCGCGGCGCAACGGCGCGTGCCCGCCGCAATAGCTGTAGTCCAGCATCTCCGGGTAGGTCATGCGCCAGTGCTTGTTCTGCAGCCGTTGCCACAACGCCACCGGGAATGCACTGAAGTCCGCAATCCCTGGTGTGAAGGGTTGAACTTCCAGCTGGGTGGCGCAGAACGTGGAGGACAGTGCGGTGCCGCGCCTGGACAGGTCTGTCTGGTGCCGCGGAACCTGGCTGGATGCCTTGCGCTGCGGGGAGCGGGGAACGTTGTCATGAACGAAGGTGCCGCTGCCGACACGGCTGACGAGGTAGCCCTCGACGCTGAGCTGGTTCAGCGCCGCCACGACCGTGTTGCGCGACAGCCCCAGATCATGGGTCAGTTCCCGGCTCGACGGCAGACGGTCGCCAGCCGCCAGTTTTCCGTCCAGCATGGCGCGCCGCATGGCCTCGTAGAGCTGTCGGTGCAGGGGCATGTTGTCCTGCTGGCTCAGGCGCGCCATGTCGGTAAGCAGTAGTTCGGAGAGCATGGCGTGAACGGGTTCCAGTGAAGATACGGATGATGGAAGAGGGTGTCGTGCCAGGTTTTAAACTGGCACCTTCCAGTTGGTGCAAATGGCTCTTAATTGGAACCAATTCTGCCTCACAATGGCAGCGAAGAACATGAAGACATCTATGAAAAAGCCGCCATCACTGGTCTGGCTTCCTGCGGATCACCGCCTGCTGGGCAGTGAGGGAAAAACCATGCCGTTCCTGGTTCTGGGTGACAAATACGCCAGAGCCATCAAGGTCCATGCACAGGCGCAGCCGGTGATGTTTCCATTGGCATCGGCCGATCAGATTGAAGACCTTCTTGCTCTGGTGGACGGTGTCATGCTGACGGGGTCGCCCTCCAACGTGCACCCTTCCCATTTTGGTGCAGCCGTAGCAGATACCTCGCTCCCCCTGGATGAAGAACGCGACAGTCTGACGCTTGCACTGGTCAAGGCCTGTGTAGCCCATGCGGTGCCGCTTCTGGGGATTTGCCGCGGTTTTCAGGAAATCAATGTGGCCTTGGGCGGTACGCTGCACCAGCAGGTACATGCCATCTCCGGAATGCAGGACCACAGGGAGTCGCCCGAGGGTTCGTACGATGCGCAGTACGCACCCAGCCATGCCATCCGGCTGGCGTCCGGTTCTGCCTTTGCACAGTGGGCTGGTGGTGAAACGGCGCACGTGAATTCGGTGCATGGTCAGGGTATTGATCGGCTGGCACAGGG
>Ga0116182_1004848_pt1 | contig 11707 bp, 10 predicted proteins | sample AD_UKC077_MetaG_FD_89805 | JGI IMG/M metagenome (GOLD analysis project Ga0116182, IMG submission 89805) | Active sludge microbial communities of municipal wastewater-treating anaerobic digesters from USA - AD_UKC077_MetaG | ecosystem: Engineered > Bioreactor > Anaerobic > Digestate | place: USA...
GAGCTGTCTCCCGATCACCCCCGTCGAGCATAATAATACGTCGGAAGGACTATCGAGTTCAAAAACCTCGGCGACTTTTTTTGTTATATCTTCGGCGTTTTTTAAGCCTAACTCGCCGGTACAAGCGTTAGCGCAACCGCTGTTGACTATAACGGCGCGGGCTTTATTACTTTTAAGATTCTCTTTACATATCTGAATATGCGCCGCCTGTACTTTATTGGTAGTGTACTTTGCATAGCATGCAGCCGAAACTTCGCACAATACCATACCTAGATCGAGACGATTTTTATACTTAATCTCGCATCCGCAGGCGTTTGAGAAAAATCCCTTTACTAAATTAATTGACGGATTTATTATTTCAACAATATCCTTATCCATGACGCTTCCCTCCCCTACAAAATATAAATCATATAAAATCAAAAAATGCTAATTAAGTCAACGCTTAAAGCAAAGATTTTTGTAACTCGTCAGTTTTTTTTTGACACATATGAAACAAATATTTTTAGTCCCCAAAAAACCGACGGGCGCCTTAATTATACCCAATAATCAGTAAAATTATGTTTATTGATTATATTAATATTTTCAACTTTGTAATTCTCCATAAACTCCTTCGGCTTTTTTGAGGTATCCTTATTCCACTTTATTTCATAACAGGTCAGACTTCCATTAATTTCTTCAATATAGTCAATTTCTTGTTTCTGCAGATTTCTCCAAAAATAACTATTTTTTGAAATTCCATCGTTAGCGCTGTTTTTAATCATCTCATTTATAGCAAAATTCTCCCACAGCGTTCCAACATCGTTTCTTATGTCAAAAGAATTGAGATTATTTATTAGCGCGTTCCTTATACCCGTGTCCCAGAAGAAAATTTTTCTCATCCTTTTTAATTCATTCCTCCGATTTGAACTATAAGGATTTAATCTATAAACTATAAATGATTTTTCAAGTATCTCTATGTATGTTTCAATAGTTTTTTTATCAATGCCGACAATTTGCGCAAGCTCCGTATAGGAAACTTCGTTCCCTGCCTGTAAAGCCAACGCCTTCAATAATTTTTCAAGAGCGTAATGATTTCTTATGTTGTTAAATTGTAGAATATCTTTATAAAGATAACTTTTTGTTATCTCTTTCAGAACAGATTCCCCAATGTCCGAGTTTGTAATAACTTCAGGATACATACCAAAAATTATTCTTTTTTCTATCAACCTTTTTATCTCAATCGCATTATATTCGCCGCTTAACTCATTGATAGATATGGGATATAAAAAAAACTCAAACTTTCTTCCTGTAAGCGGCTCGATAATACTGTTTGACAAATCAAACGACGACGATCCCGTAGCGATAATCTGAATATCCTTAAAATTATCGACAAGCAATTTCAGAGTTATACCTATATTTTTTATTCTTTGCGCTTCGTCTATAACGACAAGCGTATTATTGCCGATAAAAGATTTTAATTCGGTAGAAGTTTTATCCGTTAATTCGTCTCTGATGTCGGGCTCGTCGCAGTTTAAATAAATTGATTTACCGTCAAAGTTTTTTATAATCTCTTTTACCAGAGTCGTTTTACCAACCTGTCTCGCTCCGTAAATTATAATAATCTTGCCTTTAAGAAAAACCTCTTTTATTCTATCAAAAATTTTACGCCTAATAATCATCCTTATTCCCGTTTTTCTATATTATTTGGAGAATATACTCTCTAAATATACATCTATTTAGAGAATAAGTCAAATAATAAACATAAATATTTTTTCATACTAATGAGTTAATCATTGCTTGTTTACCAACAAGTTGCTTTGGGTTTAATTTTAAAATTTTATCCATATTGTTTTTAAAATTTAAAGGACTAATCTCATTTTCTTTTAAGACCGTCCCACATTCAATGATTAAGCGCGCCGCCGGGAATTGCGGAAACAAATCAAATTCGAAGAAAAATTAGGTAATGTAATAAATTTTGCATAAATAGCGTCTTTCTACGCTTTTTTTGCCATATAATATCTCCTATGCGCTTTATTATTTGGCTAAATACGCAAAGCTATTTATAAATTTTCAGAATATAATATTGTTCTACCGAAATCGAAAGCCCCGATATTCTGTGAAGACCGATTTCTTAAAGATTAATCTTAAAGTTTTTCAAACTTATATTTGCTTGCTTCAAAATACTTCTCAAAGTTCCTTCCGGAATTTCTTTTTTATTCATGGGAACAATTGCCGTGTTTTCATCCAAATCTTTATATTTCCCATGAGAGCCCTTTTGGGAAACAAATTTAAATCCACATTTTTCTAAAACTAATATAATTTCTTTAGATGAGTAAATATTAGGCATTTATTAATTCCCGCCCTAACATTATTTTATTGATCTTGGGAAGATCGAAAGTTTCATTTTCAAAATAAAGTTCAACCGCTTCTTTTAAGTTTGCCGTCGCCTCGTCTATAGTCTCTCCAAATGATGAAACATTAACATTAAGACATTGCGAAACGTAATATTTACCTTCCTGCCAGATAACAAACTCGATTTCCTTCATAATCTGCCTCGCTAAAATTTGACCCCTTAATTAAAGTCCAAAATCGTTTTTTTTAATATAACACAAATTTAAAACTTTTTTCACTATTTTTTATCATTTTCGCTTATATTATCAGCGATAAACCGCTTAACAACGTAACTCGTCAGTTTTTTGAGGCGAGGAAATGAACGCATATACGACGCGGCGCCCCTCGATAAATAAATTGCGCCATATGTGTCAAAAACAAATTGACACATATGAAACAGATATTTTCTATTCTCCAAAAAACTGACAATTTACTACGCAAAGTTATTTATAGTCTCGTTCTTGTTATTTATCCAAAAGGAAATCATCGATTTTCTTTTGGATAAATAATTTCAACTTTTCAACTTTTTCAATCATATTTTGATTTAGCTCTTTAGAATCGACATTATCGTTTTTACAAATATTATGATCGCAAATAGAGCCGGTATTGCTACTATTAATGCTATCATCGCCGGCGATAAAATCAATTGTTCCGCCTTTTTTTTTTCGTTATCATCAAATTTCTTTTCCACTTTAGGTTTTTCTATCGGTTCCGGTTCATTCATATTATTATCGCTTGATATAATTAAAATCAGATTTTCATTGTTGATTTCTTTTTTCTTTATATCTTCAAGATATTTCTTATCGTCAATAAGGTTTAACAAAACTATTTTTCCGCTTTGATTATCTTCATTGATTAAATAACTAATATGATTTTTAAGCTCATCTATACAACCGCTTGAATTAATATTCCATATCCATTTTTTATGCTCCGGTTTTTTATATTCTATTTTTTCATCCGATTTGAATTTTTCCAATACATTATCGATTTTTTCTTGGAGAATTTTGTTAGCAGTATCCGTTGCCGTTAATCCTACAGCCCTAATATTACTATATAACTCGATTATATCATATTTCTGAGTAATCTTTTTCAACTCATAATAGTCGTCTTTCAAATCAAAGTATTGAGATATTATTTCTTTATTTTTTTCTCTTTTTATGCTATCAAAATCGCTCTGCAAAATTTTTTCCGGTATAGAATCTTTAAAAAGATTTTCAATATCCGCCTCTTTAAAAACCTGATCAAGCGATTCTGTTATTTTACCTTTTGTCTTATTTTTATAGTTATCTAACCATTTTGAAATAAGATTTATTATGATAGTTTTTTCATTTTCATCAACAACGCCGTCCATAGCTATCGAATATCTTATAGGAGTATTTACCCTATCTCTACGATTACCGGAGTGGATACCGGAAAGAAATAATTTTATCTCTTTATTATTTTTTTCAATATAAAAACTACCTCTTTCAAACGACGTCTGCTGAGCATAGTCTAACCAGGGCTCCTTTGGATTAATCCCAATGTAGTGATAATCTATAGTCTCGGATCTCGTTAATAGATATTTTTTCATTTTAGTTGTCCCTCCTCTAATTTAAATAGTTTATAATAACTATTTTTTTCAAAATCTCTATTTGACAATTTTTCCAACTCTCCTATAATTGTTTCAAGATCATTTTTCTTATCGGTTAAATATAAATAACTTGCATCGTTTTTTTTCTTATCTAAAGAGATGTTATACCCCAAATTTTTCCAAAAACTATCTTTAATTTCATTTGTTTTATTTGTTATATCTCTTATATTTTCATTTCGATTTTCTACCGTTTTCTCTAAAGCAATCTTAAGCAACATTCTCGATATTTGAGATAACAAAAGATCTCCCCCTTTGGGATTTACTTTAAAAGGTTCTCTTTTTTTAAATTTCTGCTTATAACTTAAAATTCTATTCGAATTGTCATAAATCCATTCTATACAAGAAATGTCCACACAACCAAGAGTCTCTATAGGCGAATAAAAAATTTCAATATTTTGTTTATTTTTCAGTTCTTTAGATATTATATCTATTGTTTTTTGATAACAATTTAGAGTCTTATTGAATAATTCATTCGATTTTTCATTACTAAGATACGACTCGCATTTTATTGGCGATAAAATGACCAAAAGAGGCAAATCGGAATTAATTTTTGTTTTCGACCAATTTTGCATTATCTCTTGCACGGTATCAATATGTAAAAATCTCTGAATATTTATTTTTTTATCGTTTGTATCAGCTTCCATAATCAATGTCGCGTCTGTTGGTATGATTATAACATTACAATTTTTTAACTTTTTTTCATATTTATCAAATTTTTCATCCGCCTCTTCGATTAATCCCCCTCTAAAATCATATAGAGTAAATCCTATTTTTACGTTATTTTTCTCGATAAACAAATTATATTCTTTTTCGGTTTCTGTTGCCTCTAATACATCGGATACAAATTCAGATTGGTTTAACAAATTATTCCTTTCAGAAATATATTTGTTGATATCAATTAGGGTATAATAATCCGGTTTTATCATTACATTATTTGACAATATTTTATTACTTAATTCTATTATATTATAGATTAATGATGTTTTACCAATCCGAGACGGACCTACAATTCCGATATTAAATTTAGAATATTCTTCATTTTTTTTCTCAATTTCGCTAATGCGCTTCTTTATTTCATTCTTTTCTATTTGTCTTCTTACTAAGGTAGAAGTGGACGAAATAATTGCGCCAACAAGTATTAATGGAATCATATATTTTCCGCCTCTGTTTCGTCGAATATTTTCATCAAATCGTTGTAAATCTTTTTAAGTTCTAAAAGTTTCTTAACCATAACGTCAATTTTTTTATCGTTGATTTTAAACGCCGCTTTTAATCTATTAAGAACCTCTTTTTCTTCATCAGCAAATTTATTGTCGCTATAAATTATACCAAGAGCTTCGAATATTATGTAATTTTTCTTAATATCGCTTGCGTTTTTAAAGAAATCGACTATTTCATCGAGGTCTTTGCCCTGAATTTTATACTCCAACTCCGATAACATCATCTCGTCTCTATATTGTTCTATCATTATCTTCTCTTCATCGATAAAATCGTTATCGCAGTTAGCAATAAGATAAGCAAGCTCAAGAAAATATTTTTGTTCTTTTTCATTCAGATATCTTAAGAACAATTTATACCGCCTTGTTTTATGACAAACGAATATATTTCATAATAACTCTTATATTCCAATCTTCTCAACTCTTGGATTAAAATTCTTTTCAGACAAAACCGCAATCGTTTTGAAAATCTCTTTATATTTATCTAGCGCATCTGATTCAATTTTTAAGTTTTCTTTTCTCCTTTTTCTCTCGCCGGACAACGCCAACCATATATTTCCAAAAAAACCTTTATCTTCGCTAGCTTTTTTAGAGTACTCTTCAACTATGCTCGACTGTTTTTCTGAGGCAAGATTTACTATTAGCTTTGATATAGCAAGCAACATAGTGTCCGCCCCTTTTTGATTTAGTTTGTTGGGAGTTCTTAATTTATATTCCGCCTCAAAATTATTATCGCTCCACATAGTATCGCACACCTCAACGCAACCGTAAGTATCGATTGGCGAATAAATAACTTCAAGATTTTCAATACAATCTTTAAACTCGCCGCTAACAACCTCAATTAGTCCGCCGTAAAGTTTTCTTACTTTACTTTGAAGCTCTGCGGATTTGTCTTTTAATCCGCCATTGTCGTTAAAATATGACTCGCATTTCACAGGCAACAGCAGTAATAGAGCCTTATCGTCTGAAAACATTTGAGCTCTACTTTTTGCCCATTCGCTTGCTATTTCCGTTACTTCAGAAATAGATAATAAACCGGGAACCAATGCTTTCGTTTTATTTGTATTTGCTTCCATTATGACGGTAGCATCGATAGGCAACATCAATATATGGCTTTCCGATAAAAAAGGTTGGCATTCTTTTTCCCATTTTTCAACATCATTTTTAATCCATCCGCCCGGAAAATCGAGAAAAGATATAACAATTTTAGCTTCATCAGAGTCCGTCGAGTTCATTTTTAAGCTATATATAAATTTGTTTTGAGTACTGCTAAGCCCCCCCGGATTAAACTCTCCAACAGATAAAAAACCGGCCCTCTCATTTCTAAACTCGCTAATCTTTGATTTTGTAGCGGAATCGTTAAATGTAATATTTGCCTTTTCGCCTCTCAATAAATCTTGCGAAGAATCGAGTATTGAAGATATTAAAGTTGTCTTGCCTATTCTTGACGGTCCAACCAAACCAATTTTGAATTCTTTTTCCATAATTATACCCCCATATTTTTTATAATTTATTTTCTATATTATCTCTTATCTCTTTTATCTTTTTGTTAATTCTTGATATATTACTATTGTGTATGTCTATTCCTTTGAACTTATCGGGCCATATTTCGTTAAGATATGATCTAGTCATTCTGTGATATTCATAATCAATATCTTTTTCTCTAATAATAGTATCCTCAAATTGTTCGGCAGCCGAATGCAAAACTAAAAGAGTAATCCCCGCCTCTTTAAAAAGAGCAGTTTTTATATCTGTTGCCGATTTTTTTGCCAAATCTTGCAATTTAGATAGTAATAGCCTAACCCCTTCTTCATTTTGAGTTATATCCTCAATTTGTCTTACCTCTTCATCTCCCACCGTTTTTGTTAAAAAGAGACAATCAAGCGCCTCTCTCACTCTGGGATGGAGATGCGAGCGATACTCTATTTCAAGATTGAGAAGATTTTCGATAGCTTCGCTCAATTTTGGACACTCCTCGCTCGCCTCTTCTAATTTTGCTTTTAGATGTTGTAACGCATCTCTTCCCTCAAGATTAAGCGGTATAAGTTCTCCCAAATGCCTTCTCAATACATTAACTATATCGTCCCATAAAGATGAGATTTTAAGTTTAAAATAGGGGTTTAGTTTTATGTATCTTTTACTTATCTCTACCCTTATCCCTTGAATTTTCTCGTTTGCAATCTCCGCATACCCCTGATGCCTTTTCATTTTTTTGAGAGCGTCTTCTTCCCAATCGTCCATTCCAAATTTATTAACAATCCAATCTTTAATTTCATTATGAATTTTCTCTACCTCCTCTAAGAAGCCTTCGTCCTCCGCTTCCCTATCTTTGTCCTCATTCCTTCTCGCTTTCTTTAACAGAGGTTCCACAATTTCAATTTGTAAATCATTTGAAATATTATCTATAAGCTTTCTTGTCAATCTATCTCTCTCTTCCGCGCTACTTGTTATTGTCGGAAAATTACTTTTCAGATAATTGTCAACATCCATTATACGATTTAATATTCTTTTACTCGTATCTTTTACAGAATTATAGGTAATATCAATCAACTCTTGATCCAATCCGGGTAGTTTCTCTGAAATATCTTTTAAAATCGGGTTAAGTAAATTCTCTCTGACAGATTTACCGTCAATAGCGTTAAAAACATATACGTTATGATTTTTACCTACGCTATTTTTAATATTGTTCATTAAACCGTCAAAGATATTTTTATCATCTCCGTCCGCCTTATTAACTCCAATAGCGACAAAATCTCCGGATTTTCCAAAATGCCCCTTTGCATCGCTTAGCATATCAAGGCATTGTACATCCTGTTTTTCCCAAAATCCCTTTGTTTCAGTTGGTTTCTTAAGCATAATTACAAAATCAACCTCGTTTTTAAAACCATTCACATGAATTTTATCAATATTTGGATCGTTCTCCCCAAGTCCCGGCAAATCAATAAGTCCAAGTTCTTGAACGTCCACTTGAGGAAATTTTACCTCAATTCTTATATCCTTAACGGCAAGATCTTTCCTCGAAAAATTCCCCGATTCCTTTTCTTTATTTGTCGGATACGCTACAAAAGGCCGAAGTTCGCTAAGATTTTTTATCTCTAACTCTCCCCCTTTAAGCAAATCTTTATAAGTTGAAAATCTCTCCTGCATTTCTATTAACTTAGGCAATATATCATTAACTGTGGCTTTTTTATTATCGTCCACTTCATTTTCAATATCTTCAAATTTTGGATATCTGAAATTTTGATATTCTTCAATAGTCGATGGCGCGTATTTATAACTTTCCGGTAAAATGCTATGATAACCGTCTAAAACGTCATTTTTAAAATCATTAAAAGTTCTCAATTCAATAATAGCTCTATTATATGAATTTGAATTATAAATTTTACTTCTAACCGCCGTAACGGGCAACCCCTTACCGGTCGGAACCTCATCGTCAGAAAGCCCTGAAATATTTTGCAATAAAGTACTTTTCCCGACTCTTGCTTGACCGCTAATCCCAAGATTTATCCTGTCTCTATCTAATCTTTTTCTAACCGCTTCGCAATCTAATACAATCTTGGATATTTCGCTGGTCAAATCATTGCCGTTTAATGAAGAAAACAGATTATCGACCATTATAGGATCAATATCGGGCAACTCCTTTAACCTCCCAATAAATTCTTCAAGTTCCTTAACATCGTTTTTTAACGATTCAAGATATTTAATCTTCTCGTCAATTAGCGGGAGATTCTTTTTTCGATTGTTTATTATCCCCTTAATTTTTTCAGATACGCTCATTTTAGCCCCTTATTTTTTATTTATATTATTTTCCTCCGCTTAATAATATCCACAATATTCCTAAGCAGACTCTTTTTTTGATACTTGTTTTTTGATACTTGACAGATGATTTTTGATATAATTTATTATTTTTAAAAAATATATTCTTATTTAGAAGGCAGATAGATAGATAGATAGATAGATAGATAGATAGATAGATAGCGATTTTTCTATCATAATGATCCCTTTTTTACCGTCGTTAAAAAAAATAATAATTAATATCATATCAATTGTCAAGAATATTTTTTTATATTAAAAAATTTATTAATTTTTAAAATATTCCCCCAACCTCTTCCCATCCTCGTCAAGTTTTTCCTCCAGTTTGATAAATTCGTCTCTGATAATACCGCCGAGTTCGTCCAGGATGTCAAGAATTTCGTTTTTGAGATTGAGCATCACAAGAGACGCTTTAAAGACCCCTTTTATGTTGTCTTTGAGGTCGTCGGCGTTTAGAAGCGCTTCGATCTCTTCAAACTTTTTATTAAAAGAGAGGTCTTCGACGGAGATGTTTTGTAATAAATCGAGGGTATAGCTATCTTGGATTTGCTCGGCAATTTTTTTAGTTATTTTTAATTTAGGATTTTCATTATTATAAGCGAGCAATCGGTCTCGAACGAAATTTTGAAATTGATAGACGAGATTTTGCAATCTATCGTCTTGCTCGTATTCTTCGAGTTTGCCGTCAATGTCGTAGCTATTCAGAGTAGTAATGCTCTCCTCAAGATAATCTTCGGGATTCGAAACTTTTATTATATCTTGTTGAAACAGGTCAAATTTATCCTGATATTTATCTCTGATAACGTCGAGACCGTCTGTCAGTTTATCGAGGTTGAATATTATCCCGAGATTGTAGTTTTTATCAAGGAACTGTTTCATATCGGTTTTCATTTTGCCGATCAGATATTCGGATAAATACTCTTTTAGTTGAGTAACGATTTTTTTATATTCCATACTGACTTCGGCGATTATAGGGGCGAGTTTGTTATTTTTGTCGTATTTCACGACTTTTACCCGTTTATTTTGTCTCCTAAGCGACTTTTTTTCTTTTATTGCGTTTTGCATTGTTTGAGTTGTCATGTTATTCTCCTATAAATATATTTATCCTAAATATAACTCTCTTCATAGGAACTATATGTTCCTTGCCGTAAATTTTTATAAATTTATTGAATAATTTTTTTTTATTGATATAATTTTATTATGAGTAATTTATCCAGAATATTTTTCATAGACAAGCGGATAAGGCGGTACGGCTCTCTTATCCTCAAAGAGATTACCGACGAGTTTGAGATTTCCGACAGGATGGCGAGGAAGGATATCGAGTTTATGAGATATACTCTCGACGCTCCGATCGTTTATTCCAAAGAGAAAAAACATTATTATTACGACAAGCCGTTTGATTTCTTAAACTTTGCCGACGAGAAGACGCTCTTATCGTATATATTAATAAAGAATATTCTCAAAAACGGCTATTATATCCCGTTTGTTACCGAAGACATCATTAAAACGATTGAGAAAAACATAAACCGCAAATATCGAGCCGTTTCCGAGAATATCTCGTATAAACTATCGCATTTTGAAAATTTCAACCTGGAGATATTTTCGGCGCTTGTCAACTCGTTTGTCGATCAAAAATGTTGCCGTATCAGATACGAAAATCTCGACGGCGCCGCGTCCGATAGAAACATCGAGCCGCTCTATTTTCAAAACTATACCGGCGCTTGGTTTGTTATCGCTTTTTGCCGTAACAAACGCGATTTGAGGATATTTAAACTGGCCAGAATTATCGAAGTTGCGAATCTTGATACCCCTTATACGACCGCCTATAAAAAAGAGGAGATCGAATCCATTTTAAACGCCGGATTTGGCATATATTTTAGCAAGGATAAAGAGATAATCGAGGTAAAAATAAGATTTTACGGAAGAGCGGAAAGAATCTTAAGAAACCAGACGTTATGCGACGAACAGACGATAACCGACGGTATTGACAATAAAAGAGGAAAATACATCGAAATTACGCTCCCTGTTACCGATTTTGAAGAGATAATGACGATAGTCCTAAAATACGGCGAGGAAAGCGAAGTCATATCCCCCGAAACATTCAAACAAAAATGGAAAGACAAAATCAGAAAAATGTATACTTTCTACGTCGAAGACAGCGTTAAATAATTTACCGATTAAAATATTTGTTTCATATGTGTCAATTTTCTCTACGACATCATATGTGTCAATTTTATCCTTAACATCATATACGTCGATTTTTGTCATGGGAAAATTGACACATATGCGTCGAATTTATTTCCACCCAAAAACGCCGACGGGGGACAATAATTTTTATTAAAATATTTTACAAACAGACGTTTATAAACTATAATCTTTCCCGGAGCGTAGAATATCTATGAGAAAATTTGAAATCGCGTCGGAGTTTGGCCCGTCGGGCGATCAGGAAAACGCTATCAAGTTGTTGTCTGAAAATTTGGCAAGCGGTATGAAAGGTCAAACTCTGTTGGGGGTTACCGGCTCCGGTAAAACGTTTACCATAGCCAAGGTTATAGAAAAAATTCAAAAACCGACGCTGGTTTTGTCCCACAACAAGACTTTGGCGGCGCAGTTATATAGAGAGTTCAAAGATTTTTTCCCGAATAACGCGGTAGAGTATTTCGTCAGTTATTACGAC
>Ga0116182_1004850_pt1 | contig 11706 bp, 11 predicted proteins | sample AD_UKC077_MetaG_FD_89805 | JGI IMG/M metagenome (GOLD analysis project Ga0116182, IMG submission 89805) | Active sludge microbial communities of municipal wastewater-treating anaerobic digesters from USA - AD_UKC077_MetaG | ecosystem: Engineered > Bioreactor > Anaerobic > Digestate | place: USA...
ACCACTTGTTGGGCATAGGAGAGGGCGCTATCGACATCGTTGGCGAACGCTGAGGTCAAGGCCGTGTGACTGCTCAGGCAGATCGCACTGATGCCTTGCTGGAGGTGGGCCGCGATATGGGTGCCCAGTGCTGGATCAACCTCGATGAGGCGACGCTTCAACGCCTCATCAAGGGGACGAGGCAGGACAAACGATTTCATCAACTCGCCCACAATATGTTCGCTGTCGGCGGCGCTGCCGCCGTTGCCGGCGACCAGAATGATCTTCTTTGCCTTGACTGTCTTGAGGAGGAGCGCGGAGGCTGCCGCAAGGTCGCCTTCCATCCCCTCAAGCTGCGGATAGCGTTCCAACAACACCTTCAATGATTCACACATCATCTTCCTCCCACCAGAGATTGTCACGGGCAATGCCCAAGGCCGCCATATCGCCGAGGCTCTCACCCAACTGTGATGATACCACCTCAACCTTTGCAAGGGAGAGCGGGAGGCACTCCGCTTTCATCACTTCTTCCATCAAAGGGCGAAAGAGGCGCTCGCTTCGGGCAAAGATGGAACCAATGATGATCCGCTCAGGATTGAGCAGATCGACCAAGAGGGAGAGCCCAGATCCCAACATCCGGGCACTGGCCTCGGTGACAGAGAGCGCCTTCTCGTCCCCTGCCTCGGCTCGAACACATACCTCTTTGGCCGAGAGGCGCTCGCCATAGCGCTCTCTGTACATCCCACTGATGCCACAGCCACTGGCGAAGGATTCAAAGGAGCCACGCTTGTAGTAGCACTCAGCTCCATCGTCGGCCATACGCCAGTGGCCTACCTCGCCGGCGAGGCCGGAGGCTCCCCGGTAGAGCGCTCCGTCCAGGATGAGGCCGGCGCCAAGGCCGGTGCCGAAGGTGAGGAAGATCAGGGAATCACAGCCCCTGCCGGCACCCCAATACCACTCCGCCAATGCGCAGGCGTTGGCATCATTCTCCAGGAAGGTGGGGATGGCAAAGCGCTCCTCCAAGAGCTTCACCACCGGGATGTCCTTCCACGCCGGCAGGTTCGGCGGCGCTTGGATGATGCCTCTCTTGCTGTCCAGCGGCCCCCCACAAGAAATTCCCATCGCCGAAGGGGTCACGTGATGCTTTTCTCTGAGCGTTTCAATGGCAGCAGAGATGGCAGAGAGGACCTCCTCCACCACCGGTGCGGTGGGAAATACAATCTTGTCGATGATCGAGCCATCTTCGCTTCCAAGACTGATGGCGGTCTTGGTCCCTCCGATGTCGATGCCGATGAGCACGCGAGAATTCATAGTACCCCCTTACCAACCTACAGAGCGAGTCATGGATGCACTGACGCGGATCGGCACTGTAGTATACCGTATCTGGTACGGGATGTGACTACCCAGCGTAACCAAATCTGCGAGCATTGGGTCGCTTCTCGAACACTGGAAAGAACAATCTGTACATGAACTGAATCACACACCGGCGGTGATGGGGGCCTTCAGCATGGGGCTGGAAATCCAGCCCCATCAGTATGCCCCTCTCTCAATCTTCAATAATCGCAAGCAAGCGTTTCATGACCCACATCAAGGCGCTTGTTGCAGGCATATCATATGCGACCGAGACAGAAAAGATTGCTTCGTTGACAGACAATGAACCCATCATTTATGGTGGAGGGCATGAAGGTGAATCCAAGATGAGAAATCCATTTCACCCCGAAGAGAGGCCAGGGCGACACGGCGACGAAGCAGAGAGACGCATATGACACTTCTAGAAGAATCACTCATGGTTCAAATCGAACAAGCGAGCTCAACAGAAGATATTATTAACGCCGCCAGACATTTGAATCAAACATACAGCCCATTTTCAACAGATGCGGTCTTGTGGAAAGAGGTGAAGACCGCCTTCAGCCCTCAGCAAGAACAGCTATTCAATGGATATAGTGAAAAGGTCATTGCGAACAAATTCATCAACCTTCTCCTCCTCAAATATTATCCATGTGAACGGACCATCAAGTACGCACTGATAGAACGATTGAACAAGAGGCTCGATACCGTACTGTTTGAAATGCCGGTTCTCGACAGCAGAATCGATGTAGGAAGAATCAACGGCAATTCTTTTGCGTATGAAATCAAAACGGAGTTCGATTCATTACGGAGAATCGAAAAACAAGTATCTGACTATTCGCGAGTATATGAGTACATCATTGTAATACTCGCGCCTCAATTCTATGAAGAAGCGTTGAAGCTGGTGCCTGATTATTGTGGAATATGGACCTATTCTCATACCAGGGGTACCGGCAAGACAGCGTTCCAAAAAAAACGCCCCGAAAGAAGAAGCCCATACCTTTCCCCTCACTCACAATTGCAATGCTTGTCCCAGCAATCTCTCTTGTCCATCTTGAGGAATAAAAAAATCCAGGACAGCAGTATTCCGGCAACAAAGGAAGAAAGGATTGACTTGATCATGGACGTATATGCACCGAGGACAATCAACACGAAGTTCAAGGCAATGGTTAAGGAAATGTATGCCTCGAACTGGGAATTCATCCATGAACACTACCATGCAATCTTACCCATTGATATTCAAGCGATATTTGGGAGCACCATAGACCCCGACTTGTTGTACCTCAAACAATAATCGCCCTGGTGCTATCCTAAATTCTCATCAAGAGAATAAATATAGTGTCCCATCGTGATCCCCTTCCACAAACCTTGGCTCTTTCCCGATGATTCGCCATGTACAATCTCTTGGATTTTCTTACATCCGGGACAGGTGTTGTGATGGTTCTCATCAAACTCATCCCAATACGATGATTTGATGATTGAGGGAGCAATGTGGTTTTGAAATTCGTCCAATGATTGTCCTCTCCCCCGAAACCCTACGAAGTAATTATGAGCATACGAATAGTAAATTCCTGCCGGACTGATCGAACCACCACTGGTCGGCAAAGCATTCGTGATGCTCGCATAATCAGAGAATCCATCAAATTGGTACGGTGACGATGAATACAATCCCAGTAGACTATTATCAATTTCTTGAATCGGTTCGTTATCGGTTATATTCTTGTTCAACAACGTGGTGGGGCGATGAGAATTTATGATGATAGTCTTAACCTTTCGGCTGCTCTTGGCGTCGACAAGAACTTGGTAAATATTGCTAAACACCGGATTCGTATGATTGTTGTCATCGATATCCAAGAAGAAATAATCCTCATCATTGAGCCCATATGATGCAAAATCTTTCATTCCACCGGTTTGTGCTGGAGTGAGGCGCAGAGCAATCCTTTCAAATTCAGGACGCAATGCAGTTATTTCTGCAGCAATCTTTCCCAGTGGAACGACATCCTTTTTCCTGAATGATACAACAGGGATTATACCGTTGATTCCTTTACACAATTTGAATTGTTCAGCAACAAAAGAGCGTTGCCGGTTTACTTTAACAACAAATTCTTGTACAGACTTACTTGTCGATGCCGTAATGTCTAGTTTCGGAAAATCCAGAAAGAATGAACTCTCGTTGTTGGAGAATATTTCTTTCAATTCATCGATATACGTTTTCTTCGTATTGCTTCTGGATTTTTCTTGGATAATCTCAAACAAAGGAATTGTACTCTCATGCAAGCCTTGAGCCACAAGGGTCCTGATCACAGACATCTCAATCGTTCTATTTTTCAAGACAGGAACATACATTTACAAACTCCTTCATTATCTCGCCTCCGTCATGAGCCAATCGAGATGACTTGTGATCCCATCCAGCCCAGGATAAATCGTCGCTTGGTTCCATCCGTACAGACTCAATATTCTTTTGAATTCTTTCTTGAACTCCTTCTTTATGACGATTGTATCAACTGCATAATACGCCATTGTTCCATTTGACGCCACAATAGTCTCTTCCGGAAATGAAGTTTCAGCTAACGGAGTACTTGGATTGTTGTGTACGGTAAATAGCCCTCGTTGGGCGGTGATTCTTTGTGTTATATGAGGAGGATTATACAAGAAAATCTCTTCTATCCCCAAAGGGTCAGGGTTATCACTCAAGTCAATGATTGAATTGAATTGGGTATTATCACATGCGTAGACAACGCAGTCTTCAATACCGTTGCAGTCTTCGACTGCAAAGTACGCTGCAACCAAAGGATTCTGAGTCCAATCCAAAAACCTTGTAGGTAACCCATGATGCTGGGCAATAGCCCACCACTCCCATTGGGATTGAGGTACGGAATTCAGAAAGGGCATGGCATCATTTTGAAATGCTTGCAACAATCGTTGTTCTTCCGCAACTGTCATGGTTTCGGCATAGCGATCTCTTCCCGCTTTTGGAACCAACTTATACGACATGCGTGATACTCCTCGAAAGATCATCTGCAATCCGTACTGTGTCACAATTTCATGAAATTCGGGAAACGTTGCAACTTTAATTACCGCCATCTCAGCTATGGTACCTCCGAGCTTTTTTCAGGTCAGTAGACCGGCATTCAAAGAATACTCCAGCACACGACAACACTCACAATTCCTTCCCTCTCAAAACCATCACACCCCTCCACCCCACATCAAACAGTATCAGGCTGTTGGGCCGCATATATGGTCAGGAGCAACTCACTATCATCGATGAGGCGGTACTCGGGCATCCTCTGTGAGAGCTTCTTGCTCTCGGTGAGGATGATGGGAACTCCCTCCCCTCTTCGATCCATGATGCAGGTACGTTCTCCCCGGTAGTCGGGTATGGAAATAGGACATCGGGCAAACAAGCCGGTGACCAATGCATTGCGACACGCTTGGCGCAGTGGCATCGATTCAATGGTCATTGTGCCGGGAATCGACCCCGGCGAGAACAGCTCGAGGCGGTCACTGAACATATGGAGTCGTATCTTTGAGGCATACACCGAGTAGTCACGGTGGGCAACCGCATTCACGATGGCTTCGAAAATTGCCTGGAGCGAATACTGGGGAATCTCTTGTCGTGCAGGCATCTTGGTGGCGAACCGCTTCATGTTCTTGTTGACAAAGTGAAAGGCGTCCATAATCTGTCGATCCAGAGGTCCATAAATATCAGCGCTGTCAACCTGATATGCAGCATTGCGCTCAGTCCCACGATATGCAACCGCTTGGATATAGGCATTGTCGATGATCAGATGAGGCTCTTCCGTCGCCATGAGCACACCGGCCACACTGGGGCAGATGTTGCCATCCTCATCGGTGGTGAGCAACTTGAGTTTGAGCAAGAACTCCTCATCGTCAGCTGGGGAGAGCGGAGTGCGGAATTTCTCCCAGAGAGCTTTGACCAACTTCGAGCGATGTTGGCTATTGACCGACTGCTCATCGAATCGGATTAGGCGGGCCTGGCTGCGCTGTTGTGCCAGCCGGAAGAGGACATCAGGAGCCATTTCTCGCTTCGCGCTCCCGATACGATGGAAGTACCCGCCAGGGCTTTTATGAATCATCAGGCTCTTGGGGACATCGATGCGAACAAGGTATCGCTCCTCCTTTCCCACTGTGACAGAGACATTGCGAATTCGACAGAAGAGCGGGGGGACGATGAGGTCGTTGCAAATGCCTTGAAGCCACCTCTCAACGGTACTCAATTTCTCAAGAGGAATTCCCACGATATCTTTGGTTTTGTCATCAACACCCAAAACACACACCCCATTTGCCGTATTCGCCATGGCGGCGAGTTCGTCAGCCATGCTGCTTCGGTGTGGTTCGTTGACCGTAGCCCCCAAAAACTGCAAAACCCTCAAGGCAAGCGATGAATCTTCTCCGAGCCTGATTTGCCTCAAGAGTTCATCCCTTGTATCGAACATGCATATCCTCCATCGTCACGTATCCGCTGCTCCCCTCAGACACCTATATCAGGCAGGCTGGTGTACTGATCGATTCAGGATCTCTTCGCGTTACGCCTGTTCTATGCTTGGCTGAAGCGGCGAGCCGACGTCTATTCTCATGGTAGCGATCAACCTCGAGAGCGACAAACGCATCAAGCTCACTATCCGTCAGGTCCCCTCTCGCCAACAACTGCAGAAGGCTCTCACCTTCGCTATTGATAATTCTCAGGATCCTATTGCAGGGAAGCGGCACCTCACTTACTGCAACCTTGTCACAGAGTACTGAAAGTACATCCATCGTACGATAATGCAACGCCATGTTCCCCTCCGGGTCCTTCCCTGCGATATGCGCACAGACTGCCGAAACAGTCGTGCCAAGAAGTTGGGCAAGGTCTGTTGCACTTATGGCCAACACTGTACGAACGGTGAGGATTCTCTCTTGCATCGCTGTCATATCATCGCTCCCCCCATCTTGAAGCATCTGGAAAAACCATGAGTTCTCATTTCAAAAGACAAACACATCTTCATGCCTTTGTCCCCTTCGCCGCCAACCGAATCTCACTCTTTGCCTGATAATGCCGTTCTATGGCTATGAAGGTGGAGATGTCGCTCTTCTTGAGAGATCCGTCCTTGAGGAGATCCTTGGCTGTCCGTCCAGAAAAATCCCTTCGTTTGAGCAGGGAGGGAGAGGGCACGGGAAGGCCGCTGTCGCTGACCATCTGTGAGAGGGAGTCGATGAGATGGACCTTGGCAGCGATCGCCTCCTCGTTCACGCTCGGCTCCTTGCCATCAAGGAAGGAGTAGAGCGTCGGCCTGCTCACGCCCAAGATCTCACTGAGCGCCGTGATGCTGATACCCAACACATCACGGGCGCGCGCCAGAGAGGCGGAGATGGGGATGCGGTGCATCTCCAGCACCGAGCGAATGCGCTCGCTCATCAAGAGGCGCGAGTAGCAGCGAACCTCACACTCATACTGCAGGGCACGGTCATCCATCAGCGGATAATACGCACTCCCCTCCGTCAAGACCTTTGCCATTGTGCCGCCCCCTCCTCACTCAGCGCCTCCATGAGGAGCGCATCACACCCACGCTTCAACGCCGTCAGCATATCGGACAAGGAATCCACCTCATCGGTGAGCAGAACATGCTCGATGTCCAAAATCGTTACAAAGACTCCCGGTCTCTCCTCCTCGGGAGAGAGACACACAACATCAAGCGGATAAACCAACCCCCGCCCATTCTGCAACATCTTCACCGACAGGTTGCCCAAGCCATACGGCCCGACATCACTGACCCCCTGGCTGAAGAGCGAGTGATACTGGAGAAGATCATCGACAAAGAGCGGAGACCGAACCCCATGATACGAGCGCTTCAGCATCCGTCGCCATCCTCCCCCTTCCATGGCAAAGAGACGCCGTATCCCCACCCGCAGGAAAACAGCCCCCGCAGAGAACTCAACACCGTCACAAAAACACGAGAAGAGCGCTTCAGAGCGATCCTCGATCCCACCCCCCGCTCCAAACACCTGAAAGACAAAGCTTGAGGCGGTGATGATCACCAGCTCCCGCTCATCATGGCTAGAGAAGAGCCAGCGATTCTCCTCGTTGCGATAGTGGACCACACCGCTCCTCCGCATTCCATCCTGGATGCGGGGGATGAAGGATTCCATCAGGATGATGGGAGAGAATTGAATGGCAACCTGGGAGAGTGTTGGGACTATCATACGTCAACATTACACCTGATTTTACAGAAAAGCAATGTTATTCTACAATATCTTATCATTTTTATTTTACAGCACCATTTCTCTTCACGCTAGATTACCGCATACATTGCATTACCGACGAAACTTCCCCTTCCTTCTCAGCAATTCACCCACCGTAAATCCAAAGAGCATCTCTTGGCTTTTCGCTCTTTCCGTTTCAGAATGCATTCACATAGATTTACAATAAAAATTGAGCACCACTGAAGATGTTACACCATCTTCATAGCATGTACCATAGTATACTATTTCAATACATTGAAACATTTCCATTGATATTAAGCTATATTCCGCTTATAATATGATGTACCAAAAATGGTATATAGATAGGAATGGAACAGATGGATACATATGATTTAATTGCCAGACTGGTTCGCTCTAGTTTGGAATTCGACAAAAAGAGCGTTGAAGCACTAGCGTTGATGATTTCCAGAAAAGTCAAGAAAGAGCGACCCGACATAGCCCGTGAAATAGCAAAATCTTTGTCGTATTCCGAATATGACAACCTCGCAACCCGTTCATTGGATATGGCACCGCTCCCTGTTGACAGAGAGACCAGATATTCCTTGGTGCAACTGACCGAACCAACCGAAATCCCTGATCCTGTACTCGATGCATATGTACGCCGACAACTTGACGATTTCATCAAAGAAAGAGAAATGATCGAGCAATTCCTCCTTGCAGACATCGTGCCTCCCAACAGTGTGTTGTTGAGTGGACCTCCAGGGGTAGGCAAAACATATATTGCCCAATGGCTCTCATACAAGCTCAACACACCTCTCATAACGCTTGATTTAGCCTCTTCGATATCTAGTTTTCTGGGAAGATCAGGACAGAACGTCAGAAGTATATTTGAGTATGCTATTAATCATAATGCAATCTTATTCCTTGATGAATTGGACTCCATTGCCAAAAGAAGAGACGATATCAGCGACCTGGGAGAATTGAAACGATTGGTTAACGTGCTCTTGAAGGAACTGGAGTCCTGCCCAAGTTCCTGCATTATAATCGGGGCAACAAATCACCCACAGTTACTTGATACAGCCATCTGGAGAAGATTCGACCGCAGCCTTACGATTCCTATGCCCGAAGAGAATGAACGCAGACTCCTCCTGCAAAGACATTTGGGTGCATCCGCTCGACGCATTACCAACAACACGTTGAATTACCTCTCAAACAATACAAAGGATATCAACGCAGCAGATATATGCAAAATGTGTGAGCATATAAAACGGCAAGGATTGATGAATCCACATATCGACACCAATCTCATAGCACTGACAGAGTTGTTCAAGATACGGAAATTAGATTCAAGGGAAGAGAAGATTCAGATTTGCCAGCAGCTTCGAACAGAATTCCATGGGTTGTCCCTAAGAGATATATCCAACATCACGCAAATCCCTTTGACATCTGTTTCTCGGTATGTAACAAGAGCAAAGAAGGAGCAATAACATGGAAAGAAAGCGGCATCCGATCATCGCGCACGGAGAACTGTACTGTGAACCTATCATCGGGAAGAGGTTTGGCGGTGGTACAAAAAAGATTCCTCATGAATATTTTGAGGCAAAGCAGAGAATCATATCCGATCTCGATGAAATTTCTGATGCAATACAAGAACAGCGTGAGATATTCCTTGAAGAGAAAATCATTTGCGTACGGTTGGAGCCAAAGTTTGAGGCTAAATCATACGTTCCTACTCAGCTTTTGATTGACGATACCATCCACTTCGTTGGTGGACGAAAGTATAGCGTGGTGGATGAAGCTGATGAACAACAAGAAGCGAAACTCTATTTCATTCGTACCGATGATGGCGGTATCCGAAAAATGCGGGACACATTGTCTTATGGAAGCAAGGATGGTATCGAAGCATGGCGCAATCAGTTAGGATCCATTCATTCGATGGATTTGTTATCGCCGGAAGAAAAGGTCATGGGGTTCCCTGACTCATGGGAGGCCGGCACTGTCGAGATCGTTCTGCACCCTCTGCAAGATGAGCTTGCGAGAATGCTGGAATTATTCCATGAAACGAGCAAAATCCCATCACACAATACACGGATTAAAACCTATGAGGACGGATTGACCTTCATCAGTGCATATTGCGGCAGACAAGAATTAGATCGACTTAAGTTCTTAAATCCGTTGAGAGCAATGCATCCTCTTGGGCGTGTAACAATTACACCAGTACGCATGCTCTCAGATGGGAACGCCCCTCAGCCCCCTGTAGTAGACAAAAAATCCACAATAAAAGTTGGGGTCTTCGATGGGGGCGTCAACTGTTCCGTTCCCTTGTTGAATGGTTTTGTAGACGCAACTGAATGTGTAACAACGAGTCCTGATACAGATGGCCTCGCACATGGAACCGCAGTATGTGGTGTAGTACTCCATGGTAATCTTGCAGGGAAAAGCAAGGTGGACTCACTTCCAGTTCCTTCGGTATGTGTGGAGAGTCTTCGGGTGCTCCCTATCCTCGACCAATATGACCCTGAATTATATGAAGCTATTGATGCCATTGAACGTATCGTGCCTCTTCGCAAAGACATCAAGCTTTACAACCTATCCTTTGGCCCTTGTGGAGCCATTGTCGATGACAGCATAAATCGCTTTACATATGCTCTTGATCGATTGACCTATGAGACGGCCGATGAAACCAATCCTCTGTTCTGTGTCGCAGTCGGCAATGATGGCGCCTTGGAAAGTCCTCTTAATCGGATCCAATCCCCCAGTGACATAGTGAACGGATTGGGGGTGGGTGCGTATACATACTCTGATGATGGAGCCAAAATTCGGGCTTCCTACAGCTGTATCGGACAAGGGCGCGAAGGTGCGAAGATCAAACCGGACCTCCTCGATTTCGGAGGAAGCATGGAAAGGCCATTCGTTTTAGTCTCCACAGAACCCAATCAACTGGCAACAGGTTCTGGAACAAGCTTTGCTGCGCCGCTCGCTGTTCACAAGATTGGCAAGATCATGGCCCAGAGTGAAGATATTGTCCCTCACATTGGACGAACACTTCTCGTCCATAATGCTACGGTAGGTGAAGCATTCTCCCAAGAGGAGCAGGGGTACGGGTTCAGCATTGAAGAGGCCGACGATATTCTTACGTGCGAGGATAATACAGTAACAATCTTGTATGCAGGAACCCTATTGCCCTCACAAACTGTTCACCTACCGATCTTCTCTCCAAAGATTAATTCAGTGAGCGGTATTGTCCAAATTTCTTGGACAATCACAACGATTGTATCCCCGTATGCAAATGATCCCGATGCCTACACAAACAACTGTATCGAAGATGTGTTCATTCCCCACTCCATGACATTCATTTTCTCCAAAAGAGATCAGAGAACTGGAAGGATTCTTAAATCAAAGAAACTCAATTTGCTAAACCCAGCACATGCGGAACAAGTGACATCTCTCATCGACGAAGGCTATACGTGTTCTGACTTCCCTGCAAGTCGCCCGGTAAAATGCTTTTGGGATGAATCCGACTTACGCGCCAACGACTTCAAATGGGACACGGTAATCAAGAAACAAGAGAGGCTTCGAGGGTCTTCTCTGCTCGACCCGAAGTTGTCGCTACATGCCATAGAGAGAAATGGAAATGTTCGAGACAGCATGAAGTATTACGCTGCAGTAACAATCGAAGCGCCCACCTATTCAGGGAGTCTCTATGATACGGTTCTTCAGACCTATCAGAACCTCGCTCCCATCGAGATAAGAAATATAAATCGCATTATGGTTGATGTTCGATGACAGGGCATACCCTACGGAGTTGATGACCCTGCGATACCTCCAGGTCATCACGTCCAACACCCCCAAGAGGATACTTCCCAATACCCACAATCCAAAAAGTTTCATTGAAACGACATTGTTTTCATTGACACGTCATTGAAGCTGTGGTATATCTCAATCAGAACACGGGAGGACGCCATGGAAAAGAGACATGCAGTACCCAAGGCTGAGACCATCGAGACGGTGGTGGCCGCATACAAGAGAACCGGGTCCATCAACGACACCGCCCTACAGACCGAGATCTCGGCGACGAAGGTGAGGAAGATCCTCATCACCGAAGGCCTCTGGGAGAGTGACCGCTCCCGGGAGATCCGTGCCCTCTCCGATGCAGGCAAAACCTCAAGTGAGATCGCC
>Ga0116182_1004856_pt1 | contig 11692 bp, 9 predicted proteins | sample AD_UKC077_MetaG_FD_89805 | JGI IMG/M metagenome (GOLD analysis project Ga0116182, IMG submission 89805) | Active sludge microbial communities of municipal wastewater-treating anaerobic digesters from USA - AD_UKC077_MetaG | ecosystem: Engineered > Bioreactor > Anaerobic > Digestate | place: USA...
GCGCACGGCCTGGCCGACGGTCGAGTGGGCCTCCGAGAACGGGACCTTCTTGCGGACGAGGTACTCAAGGATGTCCGTGGCGAAGAGCGTGTCGTCCGCGACCGCTTTCGCCATCGCCTTTTTCTGCCAGGTTGCGGACGCGACCGTGAGTGCGAGCACTTCAAGGGCGATCGTCGTCTTGTGGACCGCATCGAATGCGCCGGGCTTATCCTCCTGGAGGTCCCGGTTATAAGAAAGCGGCAGTCCCTTCTGGACGGTCAGGATCGACTGCAGATGCCCGAAGATCACCCCGGCCCTGCCCCGCACGAGCTCAAAGACATCAGGGTTCTTCTTCTGCGGCATCAGGCTGGAGCCCGTCGCGAACGCGTCGTCGAGCTCGACATACCCGAATGCCTCCGAGTTCCAGAGGATGAAATCCTCGGCGAGCCTCGAAAGATGCATCCAGAGGATCGAAAGGTTCGCCAGAAATTCCGCAAGGAACCCCCGGTCGCTCACGGCGGTCATGCTGTTTCGGGCGATTTTTTCGAAGCCGAGCTCCTTCGCGAGGAATTTTTGATCGATCGGAAGCGCGGAACCCGCGAGCGCCGCGGAACCGATCGGGAGGATATTGACGCGCTTCAAGGTGTCGGCAAGTCGGGCCTTGTCCTCCTCGAGCATCTCGACATAGGCGAGGAGGTGATGCGCGAGCAGCACCGGCTGGGCCTTCCTCAGATGCGTCATGCCGGGGACAATGGCCCCCTGGGCTTTTTCCGCCGCGGCGACGAGCGCCTTCTGGAGACGCGAGGTTTCATACCGTATCACCGCGATCTTTTCCCGGAGGCAGACCCGGGTGGACGTGACGACGAGGTCGTTCCGGCTGCGGCCCGTGTGGAGTTTCTTCGCGACCGCGCCTGAGCGCTTTTCGAGTTCGCTTTGGATCAGGGTGTGAATGTCTTCGACCTCCGCGACATAGCGGGCGATGTCTTTTCCCTCGAGGTCCTTCTCGATCCGCGCGAGGCCTTTCAGGATCGCCTTCGATTCGGCCTGTGTGATGATCGCGGTCCGCGCGAGCATCTTCGCCCACGCCGCGTTTACGGCGAGTTCCGCGTCAAAGAGCTCTTTGTCGACGGCGAGCGAATAGCTGAAGCATCTCAACGCCGGATGCATTTCCTTCTTGAACCGACCGCCCCAGAGTTTTTTGGACATAATTACCCCCAGCTTGGAGCCCAGCGACGAGAGCCAAGAGCTGTTCCAGGCTCTTCGTTTTTCGCCCTTCGCGCTTAGCTTTTATACATTCCCTCGTACGGAAGGCCCCAGAGTTTCATGAACCCCGTCGCGGCCGTCCGGTCGAAGAGATCGCCCTTTGAATACGTCGCGAGTTTTTCCCGGTAGAGCGCAAACTTTGATTCGCGGCCCACGCAGATCGCGTGGCCCCGGTCGAGCTTGATCCTCACTTTTCCCGTGACACGCGCCTGGTTGGAGGCAAAGAAGGCGTCGAGGGCTTTTCTCAGGGGCGAGAACCAGAGCCCGAAATAGACAAGCTCGGCATATTTTTCGCTGAGCACGCGCTTGTAATGGATGAACTCGCGGTCCATGACGAAGCCCTCGAGCTCGTCGTGGGCCTTCAGGAGCACATCCGCGGCCGGGGCCTCGTAGACCTCGCGGCTCTTGATCCCGACCAGGCGATTCTCGATCATGTCAAAACGCCCGACGCCGTAGGCGCCCGCGACTGCATTGAGCCTGTCGATCAGCGTCACGAGCGGCATCTTCTTTCCGTCAAGGCTGACCGGCACGCCCTTCACGAAACCGATCTCGATGTAGCGCGGCTTCTTCGGCGTCTTGTCACAGGCCTTTGTCATCACGTACGCGTCTTCCGGCGGCTCGAGCATGGGGTCTTCCAAAATCCCGGCCTCGATCGCGATCCCCCAGATGTTCTTGTCGATCGAGTAGATGCTTTTTTTCGTCACATCGATCGGGATACATTTCTCCCGCGCGTATTCGATCTCTTCTTCGCGGGTCTTAAACTCCCACTCGCGGAGCGGGGCAATGATCTTGAGATCCGGATTGAGCGCCCTCACCCCCACTTCAAGGCGGACCTGATCGTTGCCCTTGCCCGTGCAACCGTGCGCCACGGCCTCGGCGCCCTCGCGTTCAGCGACCTCGACCAGGTGCTTCGCGATCATGGGACGCCCGAGCGCGGTCGCGAGCGGATATTTCCCCTCGTAACGCGCGTGGGCCCAGATCGCGGGAAGGATGTAGTCCTTCGCGAACTCGTCCTTGAGATCGACGATGAAGGTCTTGAGCGCGCCGGCGGCTTTCGCGCGCTTGATCAGCTTGGTCTTGTCCTTGACTTCCCCGATGAACGCGGAAAAACAGATGACCTCGTAGCCGTAATGTTCCTGCAGCCATTTCACGGCGCAGGAAGTGTCAAGTCCGCCTGAATATGCCAGCACTATTTTTTTCATTGTTTCATCCTTTTCAATGACTGAAGGCCGGAAATGTTCCGGTTTTTCAAAAATCGATCGTCCCCAGCCTTATTGGATCGCTCCTTCGTTAAAGAGATGAAGCAAAACGGCCTTCTGGATGTGAAGCCGGTTCTCGGTTTCGTCGAATACGATGCAGTTCTTGCTTTCCATGACACTGTCGGTGATCTCCTCGCCGCGGTGCGCCGGCAGGCAGTGCATGATGAGCACGTTTTTCCTGGCCTTCGCGACGAGCTCCCTATTGACCTGCATGCCCTGAAAGTCCTTCAGCTTCTTCTTCCGCATCGCCTCTTCGCCCATACTGACCCAGACATCGGTGTAAATCGCATCCGCTCCGGCCACGGCCCTGGCGGGGTCAAAGAACCCTTCGATCACGGCCCCCGTCTTTTTCGCGATTTCCCGCGCGGTCCTCACGATCTTGGCGTCGGGCTGGTATTTCTTCGGCGTCGCGTAACGGATCTTCGCGCCCAGTTTCGCCGCGACAAGGATCAGCGAGTGCAGGACATTGTTGCCATCCCCTACGAACGCGAGGACGGGGTCTTTTTCGGCGGGGATCTTCTCATACAGCGTCATGTAATCCGCAAGCGCCTGGCAGGGATGCTCCTTGTCGCTCAAGCCGTTGATGACGGGTTTGTCGAAGTAGTCCCGGAACTCGGTAATTGTCCAGTGCGAAAAGGTTCGCATGACGACCCCCGCGAGGTACCGGTTGAGGACGCGCGCGACATCCCGCACCTCTTCCCGCACGCCGAGCTGGATGTCCTCGGGTCCGAGGTAGATCACACCGCCTCCCATCGCAAAGATGCCCGCCTGGAACGAAACCCAGGTCCTGGTCGACGGTTTCTCGAAAATGAAACCGAACATGCGTCCCTCGAGAACGTTCCGGAAATCCTGCGGCCGGGCCTTGAGATCCGCCGCAAGTGCGAACAACTTTTTGATCTCGTCCGTGCTGAGGTCGTTGATCGAGATCAATGAGTCGAACATGAGCAGTCTTCCTGTTTTTTCGACAGCTTCGCGAATACCTGGTCAAGGATCGCGACGGCCCTGCGGACCTCTTTCGCGGTCACGTTGAGCGCCGGCAGGAACCGTAGCACGTCGCCCTGGGTCGAATTGACCAGAAGCCCCCGGTCGCGCGCCTCCTGGGCGTAGGGCGCGGACGGTGCGCTGAGCTTGAGGGCGCACATAAGGGCCATGCCGCGATATTCCTCGATCACGGGATACTTTTCCCGGAGCTTCTCGAACTCGATCTTGAGGAGTTCCCCCATCCGGACCGTATTCGTGAGCAGTTTTTCCTTGCGAATCGCCTTAAAAACGGCCAGGGACGCCGCGCACACGAGCGGGCTCCCGCCGAAGGTCGAGCCGTGCATGCCGGCCGTCAGAACCTCTTTTCTGATCCGTTTGTTCACGACAAACGCACCGATCGGAACACCGCCGCCCAAAGCCTTCGAAAGCGTCATAATATCCGGTTCGACGCCGTGGTAATGCTGGTAGGCGAACATCTTGCCCGTCCGCCCCATACCGGTCTGCACTTCATCCAGGATGAGAAGCATGTCCCGCTCGTCGCAAAGCTGGCGCAGGCCCTGCATGAATTCCGGCTTCGCGACGTGGATTCCGCCCTCCCCCTGGATCGGCTCGAGCATGATCGCCACAGTCTTCGGCGTGAGAAGTTTTTTCACGGACTCAAGATCGTTGAACTCGGCGTAGTGGAACTTCTCGATCAGCGGCTCGAAACCCTGATGAAACTTGTCCTGGCCGGTCGCGGTCATCGCTGCGATCGTCCTTCCGTGGAAGGACCGCTTCATCGTGATGATCTCGTAGCGACCGGTCTCGCCACCGTACTTTTTGGCGAACTTGATGGCACCCTCGTTCGCCTCGGCGCCGGAATTGCCGAAGAATACGCGTCCCGGGAAGGAGGCTTTCACAATCTCGCTGGCGAGCTCCGACTGCTTGATGTTGAGGAAGTTGTTCGGGATGTGGAGCATCGTCCGGGACTGGTGTTTGATCGCGTTGATCACGGCCGGATGGCAGTGCCCCAGGCACGACACGCCCCAGCCCGGGAAGAAATCAAGATACTCCTTGCCTTCCAGGTCCCAGACCCGCGATCCTTTCCCCTTCACGAGACAGACCGGCAGCCGCGTGTAAGTGGGCATCACGTATTCGTTATAAAGTTTCTGGACGTCTGTGGTTTTCATAGCCCTGTGTTCAGTTCTCAGCCCTCGGCATTCAGCCTTTACTGATAGCTGATCGCTGATGGCTGATCCCTATAGAGTTATTTCCGTTCCGATTCCCTGATCGGTAAAAATCTCGAGTAGCAACGCGTGCGGGATGCGCCCGTCGATGATGTGCGCTTTGGGGACACCGCCCTCAAGCGCGTCGATGCAGGCCTTCACCTTCGGGATCATGCCTCCCGAGATGATCTGCTGGTCGATCAGCCTCTGCGTGTCGCCCACGCACAGTGACGGGATCAGGGTGCTTTCATCCTTGAAATCGCGCAGGATGCCCCTCACGTTCGTAAGCACCATGAACTTCTGGACTTGCATGGCGGCCGCGATGTTGGCCGCCGCCTCGTCCGCGTTCACGTTGTATATTTCGCCGTCCGGCCCCTTACCGACCGGAAAGATCACGGGAATCTTTCCGAACCCCGTCAGTTCCTTGATCGGGACCGTGTTGACCGAGGACACGTCGCCGACGAAACCGATGTCCCCGTGTTCCGTGTTCTTCACGACACTCAGGACCTTTGCGTCGTAACCGGAAAGACCGACCGCCGAACCGCCGAGCCGTTCGATGTCGTGAACGATGCCGCGGTTGAGCTCGGCCAGCGTTTCGTTGACAACCGAAATCGCGGGTTTGTCCGTCACGCGCAGTCCGTTGATAAACTGGCTCTGGATGCCCTTTTTCTTCATGTTCTCGGTGATGTACTTGCCGCCGCCGTGAATCAGGACCGGACGGATACCGACGTAGCTCATGAACACGAGATCCTGGAGCACCATGTCCCGCACTTCCTGGTACGTGAGCGCGGCACCGCCATACTTGATGAGAACTTCCTTGCCGCGGAATTTCTGAATGTACGGAAGCGCTTCGATGAGGACGCCGGCCTTTTTGATCAGTTCCTGCATTTTTTCGTGTGGAGCGCAGCGTGTTCGGCGTGGAGTTTTCCCCTACGCTCTACACTGCACGCTCTTCCCTTTCTCTAGGAATATGCCGCGTTAATGAGAACGTACTTCGTCGTGAGGTCGGACGTGATAAACTCCGCCCGGCCGCGGCCTTTGCCGATCTTGACATCGATCGTGTACTCTTTTTTCTGGAGGATCCGCCGCGCCTTCGGGATGTTGAGGACGCGAAGCTTCCCGAGGTGCACGACTTCGGCGTCACCGAACGAGATACTCAGGTGGTTCGGGTTGAAATCCACGCCGCTCGCGCCAACCGCGGCCGCGATGCGCCCCCAGTTCGGGTTCGAACCCGCGAGCATGGTCTTGAAAAGCATCGAGTTGGCGATCTGCCGCGCCGCGCGCTCGGCGTCCGTCGGGGTTTTCGCCCCCGAGAGACGCAGTTTGCAGACGTGCGTCACGCCCTCGCCGTCCTTCACCATTTCATAGGCGATGTACCGCATAACCTCTTCGAGGGCCTCACGGAACATCCAGTAGTCGCGGTCGACCTTCGCGATCGTTGGGTTGCCGGCCAGGCCGTTCGCGAGGCAAAGCACCATGTCGTTGGTGCTCATATCGTTGTCGATCGCCATGCTGTTGAACGTGTCGTCCGCCGCGTGGCGCACCGCACGCCGCAGCATCGGTTTCGTGATCGCGCAATCGGTCGTGATGAAACAAAGCATCGTCGCCATATTCGGGTGCACCATACCCGCGCCCTTCGCGCAGGCCGCGATCGTCACTTTCTTCCCGCCGAGCTCGATCGAAAGCGCGATCTCCTTGTTGGAAAGGTCCGTTGTCAGAATCCCTTTCGCCGCGCCGTGACCGCCCGTGTCGGAGAGCTTCGCGACCAGTTTCGGGATCGCCCGTTTGACGCGCGTGACCGGGAACGGCACGCCGATAATTCCCGTCTGGGCGATGAGGACCTCGTTCGGGAGCACCTCGAGGGCCTTCGCGGTCTCCCATGTGATTTCGTCAACCGCCTTCTTGCCGATCGCCCCATTCAGGCAATTTGCGTTCCCGCTCGTCCCGAGAATGGCGTGGTGCCTCGCATTGTTGATAACCTTCATGGAATACAGCACGGGCCACGCCTTCGCGCGGTTGGTTGTGAACGTTCCCGCCGCGACACACGGAATCTTCGAGAAGATCAGCGACATGTCATATTTTTTTTTCTTCTTTTTGATGCCCGCGTGAATGCCGCCCGCCACGAAACCGCGCGGGGAAGTCACCGAACCGTTTTTTTCTCTCTTCCAAAAAGGTTTTTTCATCGAGAACTGCTCTCCCTTAGATTGACTTGCATAGCGGTTTTCGCACTTCGTTCACAGCGATCATATCGTGAAGCGGTTTCAGATGAGCCCCGCACCCTCGGGGAAACCGAACCGGATGTTCATGTTCTGGACCGCCTGACCGGAGGCGCCCTTTAAAAGATTGTCGATGGCCGTAATGATGACAAGCCGCCCCGTGCGGGCGTCGAGCGAAACGCCGATGTCGCAGAAATTCGTGTTCCGGACGTCCTTCAGGCTCGGGAACTGTCCCGCAGGCTTGACCCGCACGAACGGGTCCTTGCCATACGCGGTCACGAGCGCCCGCCGCACTTCATCCTCCGTCACCGTCTTTTTGGCGGGCTCGACATAGATCGTCGCGAGAATACCGCGGTACACGGGAAGAAGATGCGGGATGAACGTGATCGCAACCTCGCGGCCGGCCGCCAACGAAAGATTCTGCTCGATCTCGGGAATATGCTGGTGTTTATTGACCTTGTACGCGTTGTAGTTCCCGTCCACTTCGCAGAACTGTGTCGAGGTGACAAGCTTCTTCCCCGCGCCGCTCACGCCGGACGCGGCATTGATGATGACGGGATCATGCTTGATAAGCTTCTTCTCCAAGAGCGGAATGAGCGCGAGCGAAGGGCCTGTCGGATAACACCCGGGATTGGAAATAAGCTCGGCCTTCCTGATCTTCTTCCGGTTCACTTCGCAAAGTCCGTAAACGGCCTGCCGGAGCCGCGCCGGGAACGCATGGTCGATTCCGTACCACTTCGGATAAAGCGTCGCGTCTTTCAGCCGGAAATCCGCGGAGAGATCAATCACAACCTTTCCCGCCTGCAGAAACAGGTCCCCGGTCGTCATCGCCTCCGTGTGGGGCAGGCAGAGAAAAACCATGTCGGCCTTCTTCCTGAGATCTTCAAAATCATACGGGGTGATCTGGAGTTGCACGCCCCTGGGAACGGACGGAAGGACCTCAGAAAGCGGGATCGGCTTTTCCTGCCGAGTGGTGAGATGAGTGATCCGAACATCCGGATGGGAAAGCAACAACCTCGTGAGTTCAGCGCCTGTGTAACCCGTAGCGCCCAAGACAGCGCAGTTCAACATCTGACGTCGGTTTCTCCTTTGCGGGAATAAAGGGACAGCCTCCTTGAGAACGCGTTATTATAGGAATAGCTCTATCCTTTGTCAATTTAAGAAGTTACGTCAAAAACCGGGGATGGACCGCGGCTCAAAACACTCATAACTCCATACCACGAATCAGGTTACGTGTATTTTGATTGACATTCAGAGGTTAAATCTCTATCTTATGAAATCCATGAAAAAGACACCTCAGATCACCAAGTCCCTTCTCAAGAAGTCATTCGGCCTGACGGTCAAAAAAGTCCCTCTTTACGAAGCCGCGCTGACACACCCTTCCTTCCGGCATGAAAACCAGATCAAGGCCAAACTCGAGGATTTCGACCGTCTGGAATTTCTCGGGGACTCGATCCTGAACGAAGTGATCTGCCAGAGGATCTACGCGGATTTTCCGGACGCCGACGAGGGCATGCTTTCGAAGCTCCGGTCGATACTCGTTTCGCAGAAGATCCTCAGCCGCATCGCAGCAAAATTCAAGCTTCACAATCTGATCCGGCTCGGGAACAGCCTGGGCCAGGCCATGAAAACGCCGTATAAATTCAAACTGATGACAGACTCGATGGAATCGATCTTTGCGGCGGTCTTTTTCGATCTCGGCCGGAAAAAAACGGAGGCATTCATCCTGAAACATTACGCGGAATATATCGACGCCAAACGGCTATTCCGCCTTGATCCCAACCCGAAGAGCACGCTCCAGGAACTGACGCTCAAGAAATGGCAGAAACTTCCCCAATACACCCACAAGTTCGGTCCGAAAGGCGTGACTACGACAGTGTCCATAGACCGCCGGCGCAAGGCTTCGGGATTTCACAAGATCAAGAAGGAATCGGAGCTGAAGGCGGCACGGGCCCTTCTGAAACTTCTCCGGCAGGAACAATAATGGGGTCAGTCACCGTTTCCCTAAAACGGTGACTGACCCCATTATTCTAATCCAGAACGAGTTCGAAAAGGAGAGCGCGGGCTTTTTTGTTCCGGATCTTTTCGACGAGTTCTTCGACTTGCGCGGGGTCCGGTTTGATTTCGGGAGCGGATAAGGGGCCCGTGACCAGCATCGTGATCGGCCCCAGATGGGCACGCGTTTCCCTCCGAAAGGTTCCAGCCATCTCCGGAAAAATCTCCGCGGCAAGGGTCGTCGGAAAAAAAACATCCCACCGGAAATTCGTCAGGCCATCGAAACCAAGCGTACCTTCCCCAGCCACGACATAATCGGAACCCCTGGTCAGGAAGTTATCCGTCATGACCTTGCCGTCGAACAGACTCCAATTGAAATCCAGTTCGCTGAACGCGCCCGGGTCTTTCAACCGTTCACGGATACCGGAGAAAGGCGTAATAGTCGCCACAGCGCCGGGCAGATCAATGAAATTGACCCGGCCGTTCGAAAGAGTAAAACGACCCTTTCCGCCGAGCAAACCAGCCCAGTTGTCTTTCCCCCAGCCATTTCCATGCAATGAGAACTTCAGGGTAAGCGATCCCGTCATCGGCGGCTGTTCCTGGCCCGAGCGGGTCAGAAAGGATGCAAAGTCCAGCCCCTTGGCCTCGCCTTCACAAAGGTACCCGATCGGTTTGGCTGAAAGGTCCAGCGACCCCGCCAGATCCAGCATTCCGCCATAAACCTGGGCGTGGAACTTGGGAACATCCCATTGCCCGTCCGAATAAGCCAGTTCCGCCGAAAAATCCTTGAGCGTCTGCCCCGAGGGGAACAAGTCTCCGATCGAGGTCTTCACATGGTCGAGCACGTCCCTGCCGGAGGCGAGATCGGCCTTTTTCCGGAAAAGCGCCATGACCGCGTCCCAGAATTCTTCCACTCGCAATTCCCCCGAAGAAAGACGGGCCCAGACCGCACTCTTCACACCCGGCTGGGTGACCTTCAGGTCCGCGACCAGAGCGCTCCCTCCGATCTCGAACTTCATCTCCCGCCCTTCGAGCATGAGCGGGCTGTAATCGAAGGAAAAATTCGCGTTCCCGACGCCCTTGCCGTCCTTGCCCGTCAAAGCGCCGTTCTCGATCGTCACATGAAAGATCTGCTCGGTCTTGTCAAAATGCCGGAGGTCCCCTTTCCAGTTCGCAAGCAACTTGGCATCACCGCGGACCTGGTATCCCTGGAGGGCGGGAACGAATTTCTCCCAGCCCGTCATGGAGAATTTGTTGGTCAGGAGATTCAACTGGCCGATGGCCGTCGCCATATCAAGGTCGGTCAGGTTCCCTTTGAGCGACATCTCCTGGAACCGCACGGAGAAATCTCCCGAAAGCACCGATCCCTTTTGGACAAGATAATCAAAGGTCACGAGGAACGGAACATCCTTTGGCTTCGCGAAATAATTCCCGTATGTAAGAAGCGCAGGGCCGAAATCGAGATTAAGGTGGAGCGAAAGATGATCGAGGGTTCCTTCCAGGCTCAGGTTCCATTGGCTCATCCCCGAAAAACCAATCTGGAGCGGGAGGGCGTTCTCGACTCCGGGCCAGCAGGTGACGAGCTTTTCAAGCGCCACTTCCCTGGATGTAAAAAAGAGGCTTGGAATCTCACCCGTCCCGAGCTTGACGGTGCCGTTCGACTCGACCACCCCGAACGGGAAACGGAAAGAGGATTGGCTGACGGTCAGTTCCTCTGCCGACGCATTCCAGGCGCCGGTGATGTCCATATCGAGATCAAAAGGTTCCGGAGCATTCCATAGTTGGCCGTTCAAAACCTCATAACTCAGCCCCACGATCCGCCCGGTCCCCGAGAAATTCATCGCGGCAACCTCGGGCTGTTTTTTGACCTCAAAGGAACCGTCCAGGATACCGTTCTTGAAAGCAAAAAAACGTCCCGCCTCACCCGCCATTTTTCCGGGGTTCACAAGCGGAAGTCCCTTGAAATCGATCAATAACCGGACATTCGTTTTATTCCAGTCCGGTTTTTCGACCGACGGAATGACCACATGGCCTTTGACGCCAAGCGCTTCGGCCCGGTCACCGACATCGCTGGTCATCTGGACCGGGATGGGAAGGTTCGGGCGGATCGCACCCATTTTCAGCGCGACGTTGCGGAACTGGAGCGGACCGAGCACCGGGAACCAGGGAATGCCGGCATCAGCCTGGCCGCCGAAGACACAGATGCCGGACGGCTCAACCCTGCCCCACGCCATCGGGATGATATTGAAATCAAAACGTATCGAATCCGCGCGGATCGTCGCGGATCCGTCCGTGAACGTCAGGGAAGGTTTCAAGAGAGAAATGGCCGGCTGCGGAAGGAATTTGATCTCGATCCCGTCATGGGAGACGAGCCCGCCGGAGACATTCTGGATTTTCTGGATGAGATAATCCTGAACCCTGGGCGAGCGGAGGAGACGATCGGACTGGAACCAGACAAAAGCGGCAAAGGCGACCGCGGCGAGGAAAAGTAACAGGAAAAAGCGTGCGCCTTTCTTCATGCGGGCCGTCCTCGTATTAAATGACCGGTGACCTTCCGGAGCCAGCGACGGGCATCAATAAGCGTTGCTGCTCATCTGGGACCCGCCGAGCGGCGAATAATTGTAATCCTGCAAAAACTGCTGGCAACCTGAACAGACCCATCCCAGCAGAATAATCAGGGACAGGATCAGGAACTGACGCATTAACGCTTCGTATACTGGAAGCGACGGCGAGCGCCTTTGCGGCCAGCCTTTTTGCGCTCTTTTTCGCGGGGGTCGCGAGTAAGATAACCACC
>Ga0116182_1004858_pt1 | contig 11688 bp, 8 predicted proteins | sample AD_UKC077_MetaG_FD_89805 | JGI IMG/M metagenome (GOLD analysis project Ga0116182, IMG submission 89805) | Active sludge microbial communities of municipal wastewater-treating anaerobic digesters from USA - AD_UKC077_MetaG | ecosystem: Engineered > Bioreactor > Anaerobic > Digestate | place: USA...
GCCAAGTTCACTGCCTTCAGACCAGAACCGCAGACATTGTTGATCGTCGTCGCGGGTACGCTAGAAGGCACACCGGCCGCGACAGCGGATTGCCGCGCGACGTTCTGTCCTTGACCGGCAGCCAGTACACAGCCCATCAATACTTCATCGACCACGTCGCCTTCGATTCCCGCGCGCGCCAAAGCCTCACGCACCACAACCTCACCGAGTTTCACGACGGGTACCGACGCGAGCGTCCCGCCAAAGCTACCGACTGCCGTACGGCAGGCACTTACAATCACAACTTCTTTCATTTTCAGTCATCCATTCCCTTACTTCTTGTATTGATAGAATCCTTCACCCGATTTCCTGCCGAGTTTGCCGGCACGCACGAGGCGTCTCAACATGAGACTCGGCCTGTATTTCGGGTCACCCGTCTCGCTGTACAGAACTTCCATAATCGCCAACACGATGTCGACACCGACGAAGTCGGCGAGCTCGAGCGGTCCCATCGGATGATTCGCCCCCAGCTTCATCGCCTGATCGATATCCTCGCGACTTGCAACGCCGCAATCTAACAGCTCGACCGCCTCGTTGATCATCGGAATCAGGATACGGTTGACGATAAACCCCGGACTTTCACGGCAGATGACGGGTTCTTTACCGATCGAGCGAACAAGGTCGAGCGCGACTTCCAGCGTCTCCTCGCTCGTCGCATCGCCGCGGATAATCTCGACGAGTTTCATCACAGGCGCCGGATTGAAGAAATGAATGCCGAGAAACTGTTCCTCGTGTTGAAGACCGCTCGCCATCTCCGTTATGGAGAGCGACGAGGTGTTGCTGCCGAACAGGCAATCGGGAGCGCAAATGGCGTCGAGTGCTTTGAGAAGTTCGCGTTTGGCGATCATATCCTCGAAAATCGCCTCCAGAACGAGCGTTGCGTCGGATGCATCGTTCAAATCGACGGAGCGCGAGAGGCGCCGGAGTGCCGCATCGACTTCTTCCGCCGTCATCCGCCCTCTCTCTTCCTGTTTTCTCAGTTGTTTTTCGATCATGGCATACCCGCGATCGACGAGCTCCATCGTTCGGTCAAACATGACGACCTCGTACCCGCTGACCGCAAACGTCTGCGCGATCCCTGCTCCCATCGTACCGCAACCGGCCAAAAACACTTTCATATTCTATCCCTTTCTGTTTCGGTCAAAACGTATCTCGAACACGTCTATCATTACCTTGCTTTGTGTGACACCAGATTCTTCTCCCGGATGCCGTCACCCATCAATTGCACAGGGTCTCGGTCGGGCAAAATGCTCTAGAACACGAGCTCGGATGCCATCGTCTCCGCTTCGGACGCCTCCAAGAGCGGTAAAAGCGATTCGAAGAAATCCAGAATCTCCGGATTTTGAAGCGCATCGCGGTTCGTCACTTTGCGCCGATGCAAAATATTCGTCACGGCGCCCTCTACTATTTTACCGTTCAACGTCTTCGGAATGTCTTTTGTCTCCATTATAAGCTTCGGGACGTGACGAGGCGAAGCGTTCAGGCGAAGCGCCGCACGAATACGCTTAGCGACATCTGCCGTCAAGACCTCCCCCTCTTTCATCTGAACGAACAAGATGACTCGCTCGTCGTCTTCATATTGTTGCCCGACAGCCAACGAATCCTGTACCTCATCGACTTTTTGAACTTGCGCATAGATCTCCGATGTGCCGATACGCACGCCGGACGGTTTCAGGATGGAATCGGAACGACCGTAAAAAGTGACGCCACCCGTATCGGAGTGTATTTCAATGTAATCGCCATGACGCCATGCGCCGGGAAACACGTCGAAATACGCATCGTGATATTTCTGTCCGTCTGCGTCATCCCAGAAATAGATCGGCATGGACGGGATCGGGAACGTACAGACGAGTTCACCCTGCTCATCGTATATGGTCTCACCCTTGCCGTTGAACGCTTTGACCGGTTCGCCGAGTCCGATGCACTGAAGCTCGTTGCTGTAAACGGGCTCCAAAGGATTGCCGAGACAGAAACACCCGTTGATGTCGGTACCGCCCGCAATCGAACAGAAATGTAGATCGCGCTTAATCGAGTCATAGACATACTTGAAGCCTGCGTCGGAGAGAGCGGAACCTGTCTGCGAGATGTTGCGAATGTGTGAGAGATCGGCATGGTCTTTCGGCACGAACCCTTCCGCCATGAGCGCATGGATGTAACTTGCCGAAAGCCCGAAGAGCGTCACCTTCTCCTCTTCGAGAATTTTCCAAATCGCCGATGTGTCGGGGTAAGAGGGATTGCCGTCGAACAGGACGAGCGAACACCCTGTCCCGAGCGCGGCGAGCATCCAGTTCCACATCATCCACGAGCACGTCGTGATGTATAGTATGCGGTCTTTTTCCGTCACATCGTGGTGCAGCGCGATTTCCTTGAGCTGATTGATGAGGAGTCCCGCCTGTGATTGCACCATGCATTTCGGTTTCCCCGTCGTCCCCGAAGAGAACATCACGACGAGAGGGTGCGAAGCGGGCAGTTGTTCATATACAAACGATTCCGGCGCGTCTGCGGCGAGGTATTCGTTCCAACCGACGCCGTTCGGCACCTCTCGAATTAGGTCGCGGTCGCCGGCATAATGGGCAAAGACGACGCGCTCCACACTGGGAATACCTGCAGCCACTTCGGTGGCGCGTTCCGTCACATCGAAAGGACGACCTTTGTATGTGTAACCGTCCACGGTAAAAAGGATCTTCGGCTCGATTTGTCCAAGTCGGTCGATCGCCGCGGTAGGCCCGATATCCGTGGCGCAGGAACACCAGACGGCTCCGATCGCGGATGCTGCCAACATCGCGATGATTGTCTCCGGCATATTGGGCATATACGCGGCAACGGTATCCCCGGGCGCGATCCCTTCCCCCCGCATGGTCGTGGCGAGACGTTCGATCGCGTCACGGAGTTCGCGCCAAGTGAGTGTTCGGCGCGTGTGGTTTTCACCTCTGAAAATGATGGCGATCTCATCACTTCGCCGGTCGCGGAGCATGTTCTCCGCATAGTTCAGTTTTGCGCCGGGAAACCACTCCGCCCCCGGGAATTTCGACAAGTCGTCGACGACCGCGTCGTAGTGGCACGATGTGATGATGTCGAAGAAAAACCACAGCTCATCCCAGAACAATTCCGGGTTATCGATGCTCCATTGATGAAGTTCGCGATAGCCGGAAAAAGTCAAGCCAAACCGCTCTTCCAACTGCGTCATAAAAGACTTCATTTCCGACGCATTGATGCGAGCCTCACTCGGTCGCCACAATATCTCCCTCACTATTCCTACTCCTTCTCTTTTCTATACACCATCCACGGAAACAAAGTGCTTCTCTATCCGGTGCACTCTACCTTGTTACTCGTTTCGTTCCCGTCATGTAGGCGTTGGGCTCCTCTCCGCCTGTCGTCTCTTGTCAAGCTCCGTAACAAAATAACTGGCTACATCATCTGCATATTTGCCGAGACCGAATCCCGCATCACAACCGAGTTCCTTCGCCAGCTCGTGCGTCACGCGCGGGCCTCCGAGGATGAGCAGAAAGCGCTCTCGCACCGATTCAGCTTCCAACAACTCGACGAGCTCCGTCACGTTTTGGATGTGAACGTCCTTTTGCGTCACCGTCTGCGAGACGAGCATTACATCTGCATCAAACGCGATCGCTTCGCGAATGAACTCTTCGTTCGGCACTTGACTTCCGAGATTGAGCGTTTCGATCATGTCGTAGCGCTCCAACCCGAAATGACCGGCGTAACCCTTCATATTCATGATTGCGTCGATTCCGACCGTATGCGCATCGGTTCCGGTGCTCGCTCCGATCACTTTAATTTTGCGCCCGAACCGCTCGCGTATCATGGCGTCCGTCTCCTCCATGCTCATAACGTGCACATCGACCGTTTGGACTTTAATCTTCGAATAATCGATTCCCTTTTCGTGCGACCCATAGGCGACAAAAAACGTGAAACCCTCGTCAAGCGCTTCATGCCACGCGATCAACGGATCCGCCAATCCCATGGAAAGCATGATTTCTCTTGCGGCTTCGATGGCACGATCGCTATCGGGCACGGGCAACGTGAAACTCACCTGAACGCGACCGTCATTCATCGTGTCACCGTAAGGTTTCACTCGGTGTTCAGTCGACATCGCGTTTTCTCCCTCATGTTCCGGTATCCGATGTTTCATATCACTTTTACTCCCCTCGTTGCTCCGTCATAAACAAGTCGACGAAAGGGTTGTCGTAGCGTTCACCTTTCGCGATGACGCCGTCGAGCCCCTTTCCACCTGTAGAGCGCCGCTTGATGCCGGCGAACAGCCCCGTCTCAAGCGCATGAAAGAGTCCGTCGACGCGAATATTCTCCAGAAGTTCCAGCGCTTCACTTAAGACTTGATCAGCGCGTCGCTCCATCAGGCCGCCTTCCTTGTATTCAATTTCCGATGAGAAATCGGCCATCGCGCGCTTGATGTATCGCGCGTTCTCAATCGCCAACGCGCGATCAGACATGTGCGGCGTATGAATCGCTTCCGTCATCATGCCGAGCAGGAGAAAGCGCTGATCCGTCAAGACCGTCACGGCATTGAACAGCGCATCCTGAATATGCCCCCTGAAAATATTGCCTGTCATATATTTCGTCGGCGGCATATATTTGAGAGGCGCTTTAGGGAATATCTGTCGTGCCATTTGCGCCTGTGCGAGCTCATAGACGAAAGAGTTTGTCAGTTCGGGATTCATTTCAAAGGCGTGTCCGAGACCCATCTGCTCTTCCGCCATCCCGGCGCGTAGCGCGAATTGCTCATTGATAAGCTGCGAAGCGAGCACCGTGTGCGCCTCCTCCCACGCGTCCGCTGTCGTCAGGTAATTGTCTTCGCCCGTATTGATGATGATGCCGGCGGCTCCGTTTACCATGCGAGAAAAGCTCTGGTCGATGAGCGTGCGCTGCATATTGATGTCGCGGAACAGAATCCCGTATAGCGCGTCATTCAGCATGACGTCGAGACGCTCGAAGGCTCCCATGACCGCGATCTCGGGCATACAGAGACCCGAGCAGTAATTACACAGTCGCACATAACGACCGAGCTCGTCGCCGACTTCATCGAGCGCCGCGCGCATCAGCCGAAAGTTCTCCTGCGTCGCCATCGTCCCGCCAAAACCTTCCGTCGTCGCGCCATAGGGCACGTAATCGAGCAGACTTTGCCCCGTCGTCCTAATCACTGCGATCACGTCTGCGCCTTGGCGTGCGGCTGCCTTCGCTTGCACGATGTCCTCATAGATGTTACCGGTCGCTACGATGGCGTAGAGAAGCGGACTCGGCCGCTCACCGAATTGCTCTATCTTATCGTTGCGAAATCTCTTGTTGTCTCGTATGCGGTCGAGCGCTTTTTCCGCCCGTTCTCTCGCCCAGAGCGAGCAGGCGTAGGGGTCAGCTTGTTCCAAACGTGTGAGATCGACATCACCCGCAGCGATCCCTTCGGCGAGTTCCTGCTGAGACAGACCGGACGTCAGAACGCCTTGAGCGAGCCAGTAGGCGACACCTTCGCCCAAGACATTTTTGTCTTTTAAGTGGTCGACGACGACATTGGAGAGCGGAACGTCGAACGCGTCGACACCGTCGATCCCGAACAGGCGTGCGATGGACCGCTCGACCGTCACCGTCGTGAACCGACCGAGTTGGTCGTTGACATCGTCGGCAATAGCGGAAGAAGCTTCCCGCGCTTTCGCCACCTTATCCCAATCAATTCTCAATTCCGCCATGGGTTCCCCCTATCACTTTGCAATGTTCGCTCTTCCCTTGTTGTAGCCTCGCTTTTCCTTACACGTCGTCGATGAATGCGAGAATATCTCCGTCCAACCCGAGAAGTTCCGCGATGCGAATCGCATCGGTCGGGACAGACGCATCCCCCTCAACGCGTTCGATGCGATAATCCATCAAAGCCTCGATCCTTCGGATGGCATCGCGATCCGACTCGGGAATGCCTTCCGACGCGATGACATCCAGCGCTTCCGACTGAATCCCGCGAATCCTCACGTGCGCGATACCGTCGCCGGCGGGAACGCGGTAGTGCGTCGAGATAACAAACGATCCCTGTTGTTTGCCGTAAAACCGAGCCAACGCTCCGACGAGAGCCGTCGCTTCTTCGGGATTCGTACCGCGACATGGCTCGTCCATCACGACAAGTCCACGTTCCTTTCGAGCGCGGGAGGCGTCATCGCGAATCCTCACGATCTCATTGCCAAAAGTGGACAAACCGCGCTTCGTCGTATCGAGATGGTCGGAGCTGTAACTGATAAAGTCGTAAAGAGGCGTCGCCGACGCTGTAGCGGACGGGTAATATCCGAGTTGTATAAGAACGAGCGCCAAGGTCATCGATTTCAGGGCGACTGATTTGCCGCCCATATTCGGACCCGACAGAACGGTCGTTCCCGGCGGAAGCGAGACAGATTGTCGGACAAAGGTCGCGTCCCTCTTTCGCAGATCCTCCTTTATGACAGGGTGACTCATATTCTCAAGCGTTGCAGAATCGCCCTCGCCAAGAAGTGACGGTTTCCCTGCACCCCATTCATCCGCCAATGCGGCACGTGCGAGACGAAAGTCGAGAACGCCGACAGCCGAAAAGTTTGTCTTCAACGCATCAAGATAGGCCGCCAAAGCATCCGTCAATCGAGCTCGAACAACCGCCTCTTCACGTTCTTCCTCCGCGACGAGCGATGCCCTTTCCGCAAGCAACGATTCACGCTGAGACGAATCTCCCGATTCCATTTGCCGTTCTACGGAAAAGCGCCGTCTTCGCAACTCCGCTAAACGTGGCGAGTATTCATCGTATAGATAAAACCCGCTCGTTTTTCGATCACTCGGGTCGAGTAACGCTTCAGCCTCCGGCATAGCGGTCACTTCGACCGATGCCGCGTGGAGTAGCGGCTCCATCGCCGATAATTCGCGGAAAAGCTGTAATGCCTGCTTGATCTCGAAAAGTTCCGTCACTTCGAGCGGGCGCCTTTTTTCAAGTCCTGAAAGTGTTCCGACCAAATCGCGAAATCTTCCGAGCGTTACCGCGGCGCGTCTCACATCTGTTGGATGTTCGTTGAGAAACACGATGAGCAACTCGATCGCATCGAATTCTCTTGCGAGCGCCGATCGGTCGGATGGTGCGTAGAATGCACGCTTCGCCTTCAACCGACGACCTTGAGGCGAATAACAGCGACATGCATCAAGCACCTGCGGTAGTCCCAGTCTCTCTTCGTCATGGCGGCTAATGATCAGCATGATTCACCTTCCACATTTTCTTAGAGTCCGTCAAACGAACGACGGACCAAGTTCACATACGGGGACGTCCACGACGGATATGATCGCCTCCAGTATGTCTTCACGTTCGACGGTCGTCCCGTCTCGACGCATCGGGTTGACGCAGATGAGCGGAAGTGACAAGTCCGACAGGACGGCAAGTTCGACAGATCGCTGTCTCAGCTGTCGCACCGCCTTGTCGCTGAGAAAAAATCGCGTCCCGTCTTCTGCGACGAGCGTCATATCGACAAAAGCGCTGTCGGACAGCAAATATTCCAACACATTGTCGGTAATTGCCCCTCTCAACAAAAGTGCCGTATCGTCTTTTCTGAATTCATCGGCGATCGTTTTCCCTTCTCCAATGACAGAAGCTAGCGGCAGCGACCTCGCCCGTATCGTCTTCCCGGTCGTATCACCCTGCGACAGAAAAATAGCGCGGTGATCCGGAAACTTCTCCATCACCTCGGAGAAGATCTTATTCTCCTTTTCCTCCACGGATGGCAGGGTAAGGAACAAAACTTGTCGCGCCGTCTCTATGGCGAGTTCTTCAAGTGACGGCGCATTGGCCGCCCCTGCGACGAGAATGACCGACTCCGTCAATCCTCCTCCGGCAGGCGATTTTCTTGACAAAGCGCCATCGACGATGAAAAGACAATCTTCTTCTATTTCGCGGCAATATCGTTCACACGTTGCCACGTCGCGAGCGATGGAAGGGCCTGCCAATTCAACGTAACCATTCGTTCGCATACGGCCGATCGCTATTTCGCCGGTCGCCGTATGAATTCCCGTCAGAACGAGTATCTCGATCACGGCATCACATTTGTCAAGCGAACCGCAAGCAGTCGCGAGCAATGCACCCTCCGTGAGATAGATGCGTGGCTTCGCGCCTCCGGTAACAATATCTTCGTCTTCTCCGTCGAGACCGATCGACGTAACGGCGACGACTCTCTTCCGCTTCATTTGCCGAACGGCACTTAAAAGATGGTTGAGAACGGTCGTCTTGCCGGCATTTTTGCCCGTCCCGATGATCGCAAGCGACCGAAGACTGTCGAGTCCGAGAGCGTCGACAAGAAAATCAGGTGAATGTCGTGGGGCGCACTTCAAGAGATTAACCCTTTAGATGTAGTTGACGCCTTCGTCAACTTTGATTTTACGGAGAAGCTCCTTCGGTTCAATCACGAGCTCCTGGCCTTCAAGCAACCCCGAGACACCGATCATTTTTATTTTTTCCTTCCCGGAACAGACAGGACAATGACACTCACTCTCGTACGCCGCCGGTTGCGTATACGCCGAGATCAACCCCTCATAGTTTCGAAGAATAACGCGCTGAGGACCTCGTGAGATGACATAGTCGGGCATCACGGGAATTTTTCCTCCGCCGGCAGGCGCGTCGACGACAAATGTCGGCACGCACAGCCCCGACGTGTGACCGCGGAGACTTTCTATAATCTCAGTTCCCTTTGAAACACTTGTCCTGAAATGGGCGATCCCGCGCGACAGGTCACACTGGTAGAGGTAATAAGGTTTCACGCGAATCCACACGAGACCGTTTACGAGCTTACGCATCACGTGCACGCAGTCGTTAACTCCCTTGAGTAACACGGACTGGTTGCCTATGGGAATACCGGCATCGCTCAACCGCTCACACGCCGCGCGGCTCTCCGGCGTTATCTCATTCGGGTGGTTGAAATGCGTATTGACATAAATCGGATGATATTTTTTGAGCATGTCGCAAAGTTCCGGCGTAATTCTCTGCGGAAGTACGACAGGGGCTCTCGTGCCGATGCGAATCATCTCGACGTGGTCGATTGACCGCAATTCCTTAATGATATATTCAAGGCGATCATCGCTCATTAGAAGGGCATCGCCGCCGGAGAGCAAGACATCGCGGACGAGCGGTTTGCTTCGAATATAATCGATGCAGGCGTCTATTTCCTCTTTCGTGCGCGCACCATCCGTTTGTCCTGCGAGACGACGCCTCGTGCAGTGGCGGCAGTACATGGAACACATATCGGTAACGAGGAAAAGAACGCGATCCGGGTAGCGGTGTGTCAGTCCGAACACGGGCGAATCGACATCCTCTTGAAGCGGATCTTCCATATCCTCCTCCGAAGCTGACACTTCATGCACTGTCGGGACAGCCTGCTTGCGTACGGGATCGAACGGATCATCCGGATCGATCAACGTCAGATAATACGGCGTGATCGCCATGCGAAATTGACGTAAAGCCTCCTCCACGCCTCGTTCTTCTTCATCCGTCATGGTAAGGAGCTCTCTCAGCGCATCGACCGTCGTGATGCGATGCTTCACCTGCCAATGCCAGTCATTCCACTGCTCATCCGTCACATCATGAAAAATCTCCGCTTTTCTCTTTGCGCCTCTTTTATTGATGTATTTGTCTTCCGCTTTCATGTTCAGTTTCCCCTTCCTACACCTCACTGAGCCGGTAGCCGGTGTGACATCGCTCGAACCGATCCAAGACTACGGAACGGTCGGCTTCAATTCTCGCAATATGTCTTCAGGCGTACCTCGTCTCGAAAATGTGCCGCAGATTTTCACTTTCACGCAACACCTGCAATGAAAACTCGGCGTGATTTTTCGTGTAGCCGTTGCCGACGATCATGGTGACATCTTTGCCCACACCTTCAGCGCCGAGCGCAGCGCGCGTAAAACTCGTCGCCATACTGAAGAAGTAGACGAGTCCACCCTCTTTGGCGGGCAGAATGGACGACATCTCCGTTCCGTCAATGTTCACGACGTTGATAACTACGTCGTATTCATTACCGTTATTGGCGGCAAGCGCCTTCTCAAGCACTTCTGTCGGGTTCTGCGCATCAGCGACAAAGAACTTGTGCACGAGTCCGTTCTCTAGCAAGATGTCCTTCGGGCGATCGTTTCTACTCATCCCGACGACATTCCCGCAGGGACCAACGCGTTTCATCGCCTCGTAACCACAGAGCATGCCGCTCTTGCCGCCCGCTCCGAGAATGAGCACGCTGTCTCCCGGGCTGACAATTCTAGCCGCCTGCGCCGGGGCGCCGGCGACATCGAGCACCGCCAACGCGAGGTTTTCGCTCATGTCGGCGGGAAGTTTCGCGTAAATGCCACTCTCAAATAAAATCGCCTGGCCTTTCACCTCGACGCGCTCAATTTCCGGAAACACGGCCATTATTTCCTCAATGTGCAAAGGCGTCAACGAGAGTGACACGAGTGTCGCGATGCGGTCGCCTGCCTTGAGGTCGCGGTCTTGCAATGCGCTGCCGATCTCCGCGACCGAACCCATGAGCATGCCCCCCGATCCTGTCACCGGATTTTGCAACTTGCCGCGTTCGTTGATGATCGCCAAGATTGATTCCTTCAGCCGTTCTTCATCGCCGTCTGCAGATTCCCACAATTGACGAAAACTTGCCGCGTCGATGTTGAGCGCCGATACGTCGACGAGAATTTCATTGTCATAAATCGTCATGGTGTTGTCGATTTTGTCCGCCGCTTGCGGCAGGAGTCCTTTCGGTTCGAGAACGCGGTGTGCCCCATATTTACTTCCCATAGCCATATATACTTTCCCCCTTCGTCTGCTTCTTATTTGAGCGGAGGCATCTTGAGGATTTCACGCGCCTCCTCCGGTGTCGCAACTTCCAATCCCAGTTCGTGCGCGATCCGCACGAGACGCGCCACGAGTTCGCCGTTGTCTGCGTTGACTCCACGAGAGTACTGGAGGTTATCCTCCAACCCCGTACGTGGATGGCCACCCATGACCATCGCCATTACGTTCAAGGGTAGCTGGTGACGACCGACCGCCGAGACAGTAAACGTCGCCTCGGGAGGTAGCGAATGGCGCATAAATAACAGATCACGCGGCGTCGCCGCCGCGCCGCCATTGACACCGAGAACAATGTTGAAGTGGAGCGGCCCCTCGATATGGCCTCTTCTGACAAGACGCATCGCCATATCGATCTGGCTTTTGTCAAAGCACTCGAGTTCCGGCTTGATCCCGCGCTCTTTCATCCTAGCGGCAAATTCGATGATCATGTTTTCCGTATTGACAAAGATCTCGTCGCCGCCGAAATTCATCGTCCCGCAGTCGAGACTCGCCATCTCCGGGTAGAGCTCGGTCGGCTGAAGTCTTTCCTCCGCCGTCATCCCTGTCGCTCCGCCCGTCGATGGTTGAATGATGACCGTCGGACAAGCTTCTTGAATCGCATCGATCAGAACCCTGAAACGTTCGCGATCCTGCGTCGGCGTTCCGTCGTCCTCGCGCGCGTGCAAATGGATGATCGCCGCACCGGCGTCCACCGCCGCCTTCGCTTCTCTGACAAACTCTTCAACCGTATACGGAACGGCGGGATTCATCTCCTTCGTGACCTCCGCACCGCTGATTGCCGCCGTGATGATAATTTTTGACATGAA
>Ga0116182_1004867_pt1 | contig 11680 bp, 11 predicted proteins | sample AD_UKC077_MetaG_FD_89805 | JGI IMG/M metagenome (GOLD analysis project Ga0116182, IMG submission 89805) | Active sludge microbial communities of municipal wastewater-treating anaerobic digesters from USA - AD_UKC077_MetaG | ecosystem: Engineered > Bioreactor > Anaerobic > Digestate | place: USA...
AAAGGAAAGTTCAGGTCCAAGAATTCATGTATTTCAGATGGAGTTTCAATATATCCGGATCTTGATACACGCATCATTTCAGCAATAGCCTTAGCAGGATCATAAAGGTGTTCAAGAATGTGAGAACAATGAATAAAACTAAATGCATCATTGATAGACGGGATATCGTGAATATCACCGCATACGATTGGCCGGTCAATAATAAGTTTTCCTGGACGCTGAGAATCATCCCCGATAAATCTCTCCATTAGAATGTTTGCTCGCCAGAATGGATTCGAACCAGACCCTATATCTAAAATTGCTCCTCTCCGGACGGTAGCAAACCTTAAGTGCTTGTATAACCAATTCATGACCGCTCCTTTTGTATCAAATCAATATTTAAGATTTTTTAAAGTATTCCCAGTTATTTGTGTAATATTATAATAGTAATGACGTTCTTACGCTTTCCCTGTTTGCTTACGCACTCCGGCTCAAACAATGCAAGGGGGGGATATAAAAAACCTGCAGTTCCGGACGATCTTATATGCTTGATTCAAAACAAGTCGTGGGCTCCAATCAATATGACAGACAGCTTGGGAGAATTGAAATTATGCCTGCGAGTTACCCATTTGGAGTAAAAGTATCCTCCAGCAAAGCTGGAGGCTTTAGTTTATGAACCGCTCAAAGCGGTTTTCCCAAGAACCTTGGCCCTAGCTAAACATGTTCAACTGCTCAATCCGCTGGTCTTCTTGCTCTTGCTTCTTTATGTATGACCGGACCATTTCCTCGTCCAGTCCGACGGTGCTCACATAATAGCCCCTAGCCCAAAAATGCTGTCCTGTGAAATTCTTCCGCCTTCCCAGGTATGATCGCGCTATATGTATCGCACTCTTACCCTTCATATATCCGATCACCTGAGATACCGAGTACTTCGGCGGTATTGATATGAGCATATGGATATGATCCGGCATCAGATGTCCTTCTATAACTTCACTCTCCTTGTGCCTGGCAAGATTCCTTATCACTTCCCCAAGGTGATTGCGCAGTTGACCATACAACATCACCTTCTTCCGATACTTCGGTATCCATACAATATGATACTTGCCTTCCCATCGTTTGTGACTTAAACTTACTTCATACTCCATGTATTGCCTCCCCTGTAAGCTTTGAGCGGTTCACAGTCGGAGGTTCTTCAATATTCCCGGACTTGTAACACTCCGGCGTGTCACCCCGGCAAAGCCGGGGGTTTACCTAGAGAAAATTATTTTAAAGGTCAAGATCACCATCAAACAATGAGATATCTCTAAAATCTGGCGTATTCTCTCTCAACTTTTCATCGATAATATTTATGAATACATCCCGGGGTTCTCTCTTTATGAAACAGAACTTCTTCAGCAGATATTCATACCGCTGGGTCCCGAAATAATTGATCTGGATCGAACGGGCCTTCTGAATATACATTTCATGAAGGAATCTGGACAGCAAAATTTCCTCTGAATGTGCTCCAGAAGAAGATATCTGTTCGACGATCACCACATCATTCTGTACAAAGAATATTATATAGCCGAATAATTTACTGTCGCCCGATTTCAATAAAAACACTTTTGAATTGCTCGTACCAACATCTGTGTACCTCCACTTGAGGTAGTCTGCCGAGCTTCTTACACCACGATTATCCGACATGCCTTCTAGAATTGAAGCATTGCCGACTTTGTCGATCACTATCTTCATTTCTTTGAGTATTCCCCTATAACGTAGATTCGCCCATTGAATGAACGACACCCTGTATAAGAGGATATCAATAAGTGGTGAAACGAGCTTGATAACATGTTTATTAGGTATTATGGGCTGAATTTTCTCCTCACACTTTAAGATCTTGCTCCATCTGAAAGCAGAGCCTATCCTTATATACCCAGCCCTTTTAAATACAGGTTGAGACATCTGATTGGGCATGGCCAGTAATACCTGATACCCAAGATCTTGTGCGCCCTTTACCAGGGCATTTAGCATCATGATAGCCGGTCCGAGTGTACGATGCTGCTTTTGTATTATGATATCGCAGTTTACTCCTACAAGAACGGATTCGCCGTTTATATCTAATTGACGGGGGAATACGGACAGGCTGCCTGCCGGCTTCTCACTTTCGTTATGAAATATCATCCAGGTCGAAGTAACACCATAAGAATTATCTTTATATAATGCTTGTAAACGTTTCAGTTCCGGCTTTCTCAGCACCTCTTTCCAGAGTTGGAACAATTGCTCTTTATCCTTTTCAAAAAAGAATTTTCTTACATGATATCCCATAAGTTTCCTAAGCCTTTCGTTCTTAAAAATTCAGTATCTCTGAAAGATGCTGATCACCCTTTGAATAGGCATCCTGATTTCTTTATCGATAAAGAAAAGCAACAATAAATAGATTGAGAAAAAAGGAAATGTTGTATTAACGATATTGATAAATTTGCTATGTATATGAAAAAATGATGAATACCATGACGCAAAAATAAAAGCTATCAATGAAAAGATGGCATACTGTGCTACTTTTGTGTAATGAATCTTAAAGTCGAAATACTTCCTTGAAATAATATAAAAAGCCAACAAATAACATATATAAGAAATCAACGTTGCAAACGCCGCACCCATGATCCCATACACAGGAACGAGGAGAAGATTCAAGCCTATATTCGTGAAGGCAGCCACAATCATGGTGATGAGAATAATGTTGGTCTTTTTTGCAAAGTGCAATCCAGCACTTAAGGGGAAATCAAGTGCTTGAAGAAATACACCTATAAGAACAAAGGGAACGACCTGAGCCGACCTTGCGTATTTTTCAGATGCAAGGAGCGTTATTAAATCATGCGATATTAATACTGACAGAAAACAGACAGGGATAGCGAACATCAAGAAGTATCTAGTTATATTCGCAAGCAAATCTCTAATCTCTTCCTTTTTGCCACCTTCCCAGAACTTGAATATCAAAGGAACCAGAGCCAGATTTAGCGGGCTCACTAGTAATTCTTTGAGATAGAGGCATAGATTGTAGCTTACGCTGTATACAGCTACATCTTCTGCTCCCAAAAAGGTGGCAATTACATACCGGTCTCCGGTATTGAGAATTATGAAGGGAACTGAGCTCAAGGCGAGCGGGAGTCCATAAGAAAACGATTCTCTCAGTATTCTTTTTGATAGAATGCTTTGCCCTGAAGAGTAGAATCTGAATTTGAAAACCAATAAAAATAAAAGTATCGCCACAATAGCTCCCTCAATGAAAACCATCCCCAAATAGAACGCAGCAAGGCTGTTAAAAAGAAGAACAAGAGTTATTGCAATGATCATCCCACCATACTTCCTGATGATGCCAAAAAGGTTATAAAGGAAAATCATGCCCTCCATCCGGAATGGTGTATTGAGCAGCATAAACAAATTTTGCAGTACCATCCAGATAAGCGCAAGGATGATGGGAACAAAGGCATACTGGACAAAATGCCAGAATGAACCCAGTAACAGGCATGCAATAACGGCAGCCACCATAAAGACGAAACCGAAGATACAGATGATTAAAAACAGGGTCGATAACAGTACCGAGAGCTGATCCCTTTGCTTATACTTCTCGTAAAGCCTCACTAATGAGCGGTTGACCCCCAGCGATGATACGGTCATCAACAGGGTAATGGTGACACCTATAAGACTAAATATCCCATACTGTTCTTTGGAGAAAACACGAGTAAGTATGGGGAACGAGATGAGCCCAGACAACATGATCAAGGCTTCACCCCAGAAAAATTGAGAGGTTTCCAAAAATAGTTTTCGCCTACTGCTCATAAGATTATTTATTTAACTAACCATAGGCAATGTCATGCAGGTTGGGAATCAGGACTATCCGAAAAGATTCCTTCATTAAAAACATTCTGTTGAACTGCAACAATCAAAGCAATTATTACATAAAGGATGGAAAAATGTACCCTGTTTGAAAATATCGCACAACTCCAGAACCCAATTAGCGCTATTATAAGAAAGCGATGGATTACAACACCTTCCGTTTTTCCACGGACATCTGAATCATCCAAGAGCTTTCTGCGGCGCAAATATTTCCATGCCTGCCAGATAGGATAGCAGCTGAAGAGGGTGAAGAAGACACCTCCCGGAATTCCGGTTTCTGCGAAGACCTGAATCAGGGTATTATGCGGTGGCAGCCCCCGAATACCGCCATAATGACGCATGGCACTGGTTGACTCTCCTGGGCCTATTCCAAGGATAGGATGATCCCTGATCATACGTGCACAGGCCTTCCACTGCTCGATCCGATGCTCCGAAGAGTCATCTCCTATCATACCACCTGCAAGATCAGCGCGCTGTAAGACTATTGATGCACCGAAGGTCAGAATTGCAAACAGCATGACACTCGTTAATATAGCTCTTAAAGACTTTGGTACCCCCTGCATTGATAGTAAGCTGATTATTACTACAACAGGCAGCCCCAACAGGCCCTGCCTTGAACCACAAAGAATTATGCTTGTTGCAAAAAGTCCAACCAGAATCAGATACCCATATCGCAAATACTTATACCTGGAGGTTTCCATAAAATAAAAAACCAATGGTATGATTGTCACTTGGATCAACACGAGATCATTAGCATTTTCATACCATCCAAAGCCTTCGGCACGGAAGCCTGGTAAGTAATTCTGAATGGAGTAATATGCAAGATAGGTTAGGCTGATCATAATTGTGCTAATCAGGGTTCTAATGTGTTTGACCTCAGTGCATTGTTTCACGATCAGGTAAAATATGATTATAAAGTTCAGCCACAAGATCAATGTATCTATTCCCGCACGTAACCAGACAAAGCTGGAACTAAGAACTTGCCATATAACAAAGAGTAAAAAAAATTGGGTGTATTTACTCGCAAAGATAGGCTTGCCGTTTTTTTTCCCAACTATGAAATACATTAGCAATGCAGCCAGTGCCGAATACCTATATGGTTGTATTGGCTCTAGGGCAGGAAAAACAAAGGCCGGCTGGAAAAACATGACAAACGTAAACAGAAGGAGAAAGAAGAAAGCCATTAATGCATCTTTTCTTGTATCAAATCGTCGTAGAGCTCTTCATATTCCTGCAGCATGCGTTTAATTGAATATTGATCCCATATCAGCGTGCGTGCATTGTCCCTCATACCCCGTAGCAACTCTACATCATGATAAAGTTCCTCCAGTCTTCCGGCCAACATTGTCTCATCACCCGGTTCAACCAGAAAACCATTCACACCATCTTTGACAAGTTCAGCAGCCCCGACTGAACGTGTGGCTAATACGGGAACCCCCGATGACATAGCCTCAAGCATTACATTAGACATACCCTCATGCCGGGCAATACTTGTTGAAACTAATACATCAGCAAGGCACAGGAGTTCTGGCACGTCATCCCTGTTACCCAGTAAAAAAACAGCATTATGCAGGCTCTCTCTTTCTATAAAGGAAGTCATTTTCTCTCGATCAGGCCCATCACCAACGAAAAGTATTTTTAGTTTCATGGATGGATTGTCCATCATTAAGCGTTTAAGTGCATACAAAAGCATCATCGGTGCTTTTTCAAGTTTGAGGCTACCGATGACTATGACATAAAATGATTGTAGATCAAGCAAATAGCCTGCAGAATACAGGCGTTCGATTATCTCCCTTTTGGGGTAGTTTCCATTAAAAATCTCTGTGTCTACGCCATTCCTGATTACCTTTATACTTGACAGCGGCAGCCCGATGATGGTGTTCACCCTGATTTTCAACGACTCGGAAACGGAAAGGTTGGCATCGCACAGGGAATAAATAATTCTTTGCGCAATTTTCTGGTGACGTTTTGTGAAAAAACTGCCATGTTCACCATTTATGACAACCGGCACCCTTGCAAGTCTGGCTGCCAGTATACCATAGAGCGATCCTTCACCCCAGGCGTGGGTATGTACGATATCTACTCTTGAGCGTTTAAAAAATAAGGCCAACCCAATCACATTCCTAAATTTAAAACCCTTAGAATAATCCATACAATAAGCTTGCGTAGATGGATTAAGCCTTTTGGCCATAGGTCCTAATGCATTCAAGCAGCAGATAATAGGGTTGAAACGGCTGCGATCAAGGCGGTTACAGATATTTACCACCCCATTTTCCATTCCACCGATACCGAACCTGTTTAACACATGGCAAATGGTAATCTTGTTATCTATTTGGGCGCTCATTCTCATAATCTATAAAATAGCTGATCGTTTTTCATGGAATAATGACGAATCGTTCAGGCAAATATTGTGCAACGATCTACAGACAAGTCGAGGATAAGATTTTGTTTCTTTCAAAACACGCTTACTTGAGGCTAAACCTTTATTCTGGGACGATGGAAAGCCCAGTGGGTTATGATGCTGACAGGATCAAAACCCAATTGAATCATGGGCTTCCACTGGGGAATATTGTCTATGTGAACAACTCCCCAAATATTTCTTAATTCGTTACTATTATTCTCTTGGATAATATATGCCATCAATGACTTCGCCACCCCTTTCCCTCTAAACTTAGGCAATACGGTGTTATAGTTCAGTTCGGCATCGTTTTCTCCAAAGATCAGGAAACGGCTGTTTTCTCCTGGAAAAGCCAACCAGTGGATGGCTGCAATATCGTTATTGATGAACGCGACATATGGTTTGGTAAAACCATGAATTTCATCACAATAAAATTCAATCGGCAATCCCGGATGGTCTTGTCTAATGCTGCGCAGATCCTCTAAAGAAATCTCCATCATCTTGAGGGATTGATTCTTCTCAACATACCAAAAAGGTTTTTCAAAATTTAATCTCAACACCATGAATTTATTAAGATACAAATACCCAAAAATGATATTATCGACAGTCTTTCTCAAACCTACTGAATTAATTGATCGAATAAAATATTTTAACTTTCCTAGCATAAGTCCACCGCCTAGACTTTGACGAATGCTACGATCAGCGTTCCACTTTATCCCAAAGTACATTCTGCTTTGCAGATAAGAATCGGAAAGCTCCAATCAGTGCTGCTAGATTCACGATACAGAAATAGTACGGTATATAAAAAATATGCAACTTTCTCAGGCGAGGAATACAATGAGCACCGAGGGCAAGAAAATAAAAGACAGCCTGCCCTGTGAGAAAATAGTTGAAGAGGCTTCTTCTCAGAAGAAAAACATTTGAAACAAGCGTACCGATCATCAACATGGGCGCAGCCCATCTTAGTATCTTATGAGATACAAAAGAAAACCACACCCTGCTATCCATTCTAACCTTTTTGTTTAGCAACCCTGCCAAGTACTGATAACCGCCTGATACTATACGTATTTTGCGCTTGAGTTCATTCGATGCCAAGGCAATGGCCTCCTCTATAGCGCATGCATCTTCTACATAGACTATTCTCTTGCCAGCTAAGGGCGCTTCCATTGACAGTGTGAAATCATCGAGAATAATCCCGGGTTCCAAATGCCTGAACAGTTCTTTTCTCAAAGCAAATAGAGCACCATCTATCCCCACCATGCTCCAAAATCTTCCTTCAGCCCTCTGAACCATCCCTTCGAATTTCATATAGAGGCTTTCACCGGCGATTTCATCTGTTCCTCTTGGGCGCACAAGGACCTTCCCGCAGGCAGCACCGACCATTGGATCTGCAAAAGGCACCAACAGATTCCGTGGCGCATCAGGTTCCAGCATCACGTTTGCATCACTGAATATCAGCACATCGCCTGAGGCATGAGATACGCCCACGTTCAACGCATTCGGTTTACCGGCTCGCTGTTCATAGGAGAAAATATGCAATCTTGGAGATGTTCCGATATACTCAGAGAGAATCATATTTGTATCATCGGTTGATCCATCGGAAACGATTATGATCTCCCAATCTGCAGTTCCAAAATCCAGCATCAAGCAGTTTTGGACCTTATCTCTAATTACATCCTCTTCATTATGCGCAGCCACAACCATGCTCACTTTTCCGGGAAATGATGAATCCTTAGCAACAGGAGTGGGAAAATTTATAGATAACAAATACATTACCAATGGATAGAGCAGAAAAGACCATGCCAGTAACGTTAGAAAAGTTATAAATAATATTAGAGCCATACTTGTTCTCCCTATGATCTAGTCCGCACCGGCCAGCCCTGCTGGTCTTTGGATTCTGCAATGATTACCACAAGAATCACGCGTGATTTTTTCCACTGTGTTTATTCTTAAGGTTCACAAATAATAATGACTGATTTCGTCTGCAATTTTCCCAGCTATCTCGGGGGTAATTCCCGAATGTGTTGGAAGCGTAATAAGGTTCTGTGTAATAGTCATGGCACCTGGCATGGTTTGCTTCCGATCTGCCAGATAAGAATATATTGCAGGTTCCTTGGTTATTGCTTTCGGGTACATCCTTCTGACGCCAAGTTTCCTGAGCGTTCTTGGTATACTCTGTCTGGCTGTCATTACAGGAAACCTTGTATAAACAGGTTCTGAACCTTTTAATACTGGCACGGTTCTGTCTATCGGAAGATTATCAGTATAAATTTTCGCAATGCAATTCCTGTGAGCATTGAGTTCGTTTAATTTACTGAGCGTTATTGCTCCCAACCGTTTCACAGCCTCAGGCATCGATGAGACTGAAAAGTTCGGGTAGAAAACAGTCTGTCCAAGGCCGAGTGGCAATCTCTCTAGAAACCCGTAGATCCCGGGGTGCGAAAGAATTTTGGCGCATGCTGTAATAGCAAGTTGTTTGTATCCCTTTGTGCTGTCTCCTGCGCAAATTCTTTCCATGACCGTCTTATCAGAACCTATTAAAGCACCACCACATCCTAGTGGTAATGGCTTGCCTCGTCCAAAGCTGAATAAACCATAGTCTCCTGTTGTCCCAAGCGATCGCCCTAAGAGGTTGCCTCCGAGGCCCTGAGCTGTATCTTCGATATGGGTGATGTGGTTTTTCTGTGCAAGATCGTGCAGCTCATCTATCGATATAGGTATTCCGAAAAGGTGTTGAGATAGAATGGCAAGTATTTTTCCATTTATATTTTTTTTTACTGAATCCATATCAGGATAAAATGTCTCTGGTTCAATATCATAGGTTCTAATTTTCAAACCTGCCCTGGCAATAGATGCTGCAACAGAATAACAGGTGTAACCAGGTATCAAAACTTCATCCCGTTGTTTATTGTCCTGCTTGTATAGTACCTGAAGTAATAATGTCAGAAGTGTCCGCCCGCTGTTTGCTAAGATGCACTGTTTTACACCCAGGTAGCTACAGATCTGTTGATTAAAATCACTGTTTGCCGGCAGTAACGATTTGAGTATGGAGATGAGCGGGATCATTGTCTCTGCCGGGGGATACCATTTGTATTTGTTTAGGGCAGCAGGCATTTGATGGAATCTAATCATAGCGATTTACCATCTTTCTCACGGCCTGCCTCGGAGATACAGATAGCATTTTATTCACAACCAGAAGAAGTACAAGGCCTATGAAGAATACGATGATCCCAGAGAAAGTGTGGGTGGCGCCCAAAGCGGCATCTTCACCATATGCCTGTACCATGACCACGGCAATTATCAGGCGCATTATGTTCGACACAATCGCGATTGGTATGGCTGATATGAACAACGCCCATTTCTTCCATACGCTGTGACTGCTGATGAAGGCAAACAACGCCCCCAGGGCCATGAGTGAAACCAGAGAACGCATCCCGGAGCACGCGTCCACAACCTCAAGAGAAGCAGTGGGCAGGTAGATGAAATTCCCCTCGCACAAAATTGTCATGCCCATGGCATGCATGCAGGCGACCGCGATCTTCGATGCCGCCAGCCTAAGGGAAAAAGCGAAGTTGTTCCAGATGATCGCGGGCAAAGGAATCATAAACATGAGATACAGGACCGGCGCCATGAGGACCCGTGTCATCTTTACCCCTGCAAGGAACAGCACTATCCCCAAGGCAACCACTATCATGGATGTGCTCTGAAGAAAGTGCTCGGCGCCTATGATCCCCAGAACCAGCTGAATCAGACCGATAAGAAGAAGGAAAATTCCCCAGTCGTTCGGCTCGCAGGCCATGCCTTGCAACTCTCCCCTCTTCCAGTAGACCATGTATCCAACGATGAAGGGAACAAAGTACCCGTGGGAGTAATCGGGGTTGGCCTGCCAGCTACTCATCAGGTGGGATATAACCGGATAGTAGAGAACCGCAAGTAGCAGCGCGATGACAGCTATGAGGACTGTATTCCGCAGGGCCACTTATATATTTCCATCTGCAGACAGCAGCTGCCTGCCGGGTATGTACTGCTCGAGTACCGGGACCAACCGGCTGGTAAAATCGATCAGCTCGGCAGACGTGTCTTTATCTTCTCGCTCAGAAGCAATAATGCGGATAAATGCGCCATCTGTGCGCCTTGAAACCATGGAGTCGATGACCCGGCAGACCTTTTCCGCATACTCTGATCTTATGTATCGCCCGCGGCACTGAAACCAGTATAGGACAATCTGCCTTTCGCCTCTGTTCTTCATGACCATGATATTGACCGGAATCTTTCTGCCTCTCTCTCCGTCTATCGGTAAATCCACGACACCTGTACTTACCACCTCAGAGCCGCTGCCGACTATACAGTTCTTCGGTGAATGAAACTGCTTCCCCTCCCGCAAGCTTTCAAAATAGCTCACATAGAGATCGATTCTCTGGTTGTCCGGCGATTCATAGATATACTCGATGTAATCATCAACACCGAGCATGCCCACCACCTTGTCCTGCAATTTCACCTCGCCAGCATATTCCCATTTGCCGATATTCCGTTGGAACGAGTTTAGGGGCTTGAGGATCTGAACGTCTATGGTTCTCTGGGGGCCAAAGAAAATTAGGAGGACCGTCAGAGCGAGTATGACGATCACGATTAGCGTTCGTCTTGAGAAATGCGAATTGTCGCTTGTCTTGTCAGGCATATGTCTGCCTACGGGAGGTATTGTCACGCCCTTTTCATCCCGATATCTTTCAAAGGTCCTTCCATGTCCCTGGTTTGCTTCCGATATTCCGGGTTACAAAGAAATAAACTTCCTCAGAGCTGGCCCCAGCCTGTCGGCTACCATCTGAGGCAATTGAGACCAGGCCTTTTCTGCAATTTTCCTTACACCCCCGTTTGATGGTGAAAATTGCGTCTGATTTTTCTCAGTCGGTGCATACCAGAACAAAAGTTCAGGTCTGGCGCCCCACTGCTCCTTGAACCGGTATGTGCCCTCATCAGGGGTTGATCTGCCGAAGTCGAATGATTTAAACCCGCTGCTGCAGGCATATTCCAGTAAACCCCAGTACAGGAGCATGTTCGGGCTTAAGGAATTATATTCTCTCAAGGTCGATGCCCAGGGGATGGAGACTGTTTGTCTGCAGTCGAGAACAATGCCTGATGCCATGGGCAGGTCTTCCCGGTACACTATTCCCACATGCGCCCTTTCTCCAAAGGAATCGAGCACTGCCTCAAACCACTTCTTCGCATGCACGGGCGACCCCAGGTCCTTCATGTTTCTCGAGAAAACCTGATAGAAGGAATCGATGAGCTCTGATGACCCCAGTTGAAAAGTAAGGCCCTCTTTCCGGGGCTTTCTGATCTGGCTGCGCAGCTTTGATTTGAATGAGCTCCAGAGCGCTTCGGATGACTCAGGGAGGTCGAGGCTCATCCTCGACTTGTGATTGCTCA
>Ga0116182_1004879_pt1 | contig 11659 bp, 10 predicted proteins | sample AD_UKC077_MetaG_FD_89805 | JGI IMG/M metagenome (GOLD analysis project Ga0116182, IMG submission 89805) | Active sludge microbial communities of municipal wastewater-treating anaerobic digesters from USA - AD_UKC077_MetaG | ecosystem: Engineered > Bioreactor > Anaerobic > Digestate | place: USA...
AATTAAGGCTAATTGTATTTACAAAGCCATATTATTGTGAATGATAGAGAATGTAAAAAAGTCCTTTAAAAAAACCTTTCACGAAAGTGAAAGTACCTAACCTTCGACGAAGTCGAAGTACCTCACCCGCAGCGAAGCGAGGATCAGAAGTACACCTTCGCCTATCAACTTGTTGCGACAAAAAACCTATAATTAAAGGCGACGACTTAAAGCTGGTCAAAGCCTTAAAAAATATAATAGTGCGCTTTGCTCTCCCGAAAACCACCCAAATCGTATTCTTCGAATCTTTAAACATAAAATACACATTAATCATCGTTCTTGCTGATGCAAAGCGAGAGTAAGCCTTTTTTAAACTTATTTTAATTATTTATTGACAAAGTAAGTCCTTTTTAATATATTTACTTTGTGTGAGATCAAAAAAGGAGTGATAAATATTTGCAGAGAACATTTGTAGCATTTGAGCCAAACGAGCAAGTAAAAGAGCATATTTGCCAATTAACTAATGAGATACAGTTGAAATACCCGCAGATTAAGCATTTGACAAAAAAAGAGAATCTGCATTTCACCTTTCGCTTTATCGGCGACACCAAAGATGAAGATCTCTCCAAAATCTCCTCATATCTGGAGGAATTTGCCACCAAGCTCCACCCTTTTTCTATAAATAATGGGCAAATTGAGTGGTATCCATTCAATCACAGTCCTCTGCTCTGCTTGCTGTACTCTTTTCATTACCCCAATCTGATCACGCATTACCAGCAATTTGGTGACTTTCTACGCAGGCTAAATTATCAAATAGACAATAGGCGACTGAATTTCCATCTAACCTTAGCCAGATTAAAAGGAATAGAGATTGAGCCGCAAAATGACGCTTTTCAAAGCCATTTAACAATGATTAACGAAATAAAACTCGATAAACTCGTTTATTATAAGAGTGTCTTGCTTAGGACTGGTGCAGTTTATCAAAAAATAAAAGAAATAAACCTTAAGGAGGAATAAATGGTAGCAGATAAAGGAAAAGAACAAGCACTCAAAGCTGCTATGGCACAACTTGAAAAGAAATATGGCACAGGTACGATCATGTACTTGGGGGATAGACCGAAAATTGACGTAGATGTGATACCAACAGGGGCTTTCAATTTAGATATCGCCCTCGGCATTGGTGGCATACCAAAAGGTAGAATCACTGAAATATATGGCGCCGAAGCATCTGGTAAAACTACTCTTACCCTCCATATTGCTGCAGAATGTCAAAAACTCGGTGGCATCGTTGCTTTTGTCGATGCAGAGCATGCATTAGACCCTATCTATGCACAAAAGTTGGGTGTTGATATAGATAATCTTCTCTTATCTCAGCCTGATGGCGGCGAGCAAGCTTTGGAGATTGTTGAATCTCTTGTTCGTTCAAATGCTATTGATCTGGTAATTGTTGACTCTGTCGCAGCGCTGGTACCACGTCAAGAGATCGAAGGTCAGATGGGTGATGCGCATGTAGGCTTGCAAGCACGCTTAATGTCGCAAGCTTTGAGAAAGTTGACTGCAATTGTCAGCAAATCTAATACTGCTGTAATCTTTATCAATCAAACTCGTATGAAAATCGGCGTTCCATCTTTTGTAAATCCTGAAACAACAACCGGTGGCGTTGCCCTCAAATTCTACTCTTCTGTACGTATGGAAGTGCGTAGTGCTGGCAGCATCAAAGAAGTCGCTGGTAGCGCACAGATCGTCGGCAATGTTACCAAGGTCAAAGTTGTAAAAAACAAGTTTGCTCCACCATTCAAGACTGTTGAATTCCCCATTATTTTTGGCAAGGGCATTTCCAAAATGGATATCATCCTTGACTTAGCTGTAGCTCATGATATTATCCAAAAAGCAGGCTCTTGGTATGCTTATGGTGACGCTAAAATAGGGCAAGGTGCTGAAAAAACCAAGCAATATCTCGAAGATAATCAAAATGTCTATGACGAGGTATTGGAAAAGGTGAAGGCTCTTTTAACCCCCGACTCAATCCCTGTAGAGCATGAAGATATACCTGAAGATACCGAATAATAAGAAATATTTAAGAGAAATAGGGACAGATGAGCTCAGTATAGGCGTCCTTCCGCTGAGTAATCTGCCCTTTTCTTTTCGTGGAACTGAAGACGAACCTGTCTTTGAAAAAGAGATTAGCGAGGGCTACTTTGAAGAGTTGAAGCATGCTTGCCTCTCTTTTGCCAAGAATAAATTACTCGATTATCTTGCCAAAAGTGAGAAGACAAAATACGACTGCACAGTCCTCTTAAAACGCTATCAAATACCTGATAATCTCATCAAAGACCTGATAAATTGGGCAGAAGAACAAAAGTACCTCTCTGACGAACGATATGCAGAGATGTATATTCAAGAGGCAATGCTCAATTGTAAAAGCAAGGCTGAGACTATTTATAAACTTAAGCAAAAGAGAATTGAGAGCTCGATAATAAATAAAAAAATAGCAGAACTGTATTCAATAGAAGCCAGAGATGAGCTGTTAGATAGCCTGATAGATCAGTTATTAAGACATGAAAACATGAGCGATAAAAAGGCTGTTTTTGAAAAATGTGCCACAAAATTATACCGCAAAGGCTTCCATTACGACGATTTTCGCACATTACTTTATAAAAAAATAAATAATTTACTTGACGAATAATGTATTTTATACAATTTGGTACATTGAGGGACTTTAGATTGGATATAGATATGGTTTTAATGATGAAAAGAGCATTACAAATAAGTGTAATTCTTTGCCTTTTTTGTTCAGCACTTTTGGCTGATATTAGAGTAGATTTTAAAAACAGTAAAAAGACAGAGACAATTAAAACTATTAAGGTAAATGGTATCGAATACTTCGCTGTGAGCGAACTTCAAGCTGTTTTTAATGCAAAGAGTATTACCGAAGACAGGATCGAAAACAAGATCAATATCAGCATTTATAATGAGAGTATCAATGTCTTACAAAACTCCTCATATGCCAGCTTTAAAGGCATTCTATACAATTTTAACTACAATAGTTTTTATCAAAACGAATCTTGGTATTTACCTACCACTTTCATAAAAAGCACGCTGACCACATTATTTCCCACTAAGCTCAGATACAATGCCACAAAAGGCACAATAGAAGCTGACCCTGTCATAGACAGTAGAGTAAAAGTAATTGTACTTGATCCTGGGCATGGAGGCAAAGACCCTGGTGCTGTGGGTGCCACCAGCAAAGAAAAAGACATTACCCTGGACATGGTCTATCTTATCAAAAGTAAGCTGGAAAATGAGCTTGATGATGTAAAAGTCCTCCTAACACGCAGCAAAGACGAGTTTGTATCGCTGCAAGCCAGAACAAAATATGCCAATGATCAGCATGCACATCTTTTTATTTCAGTGCACTGCAATGCGGCTTTGGCAAAGACTTCCAGAGGGATAGAGACCTTTTTCTTATCGACTGCCAGAACTACTGAATCCCGAGCCGTTGAAGCGCTGGAGAACTCGGTTGTTATGGATTATGAGGGCGGGCAAGAGGCAGTGAAGAATTATGATGATTTACAGATGATTTTAGCAGATATGCACCAAAGTGAACAATTAGAAGAAAGCAGTAATTTGGCTTTAAGAATACAATTAGCCTTGGTGGAAGGTAGCAAAGCTGTCGATCGAGGCGTCAAGCAAGCGGGGTTTTACGTGCTGAGAGGCGCATTTATGCCTTCAGTCTTAATCGAGCTTGGTTTTATTACAAATGTTGAAGAAGAAAAGAAATTATTGAATAAAGACTATCAAAACGAGCTTGCCAACTCAATTGTGCAAGGCGTCAAGAGCTTTAAACAAAAATACGACTATATTCAATAATTTATAATTAAATATTAAAGGAGAATAAGAAAATGAAAAAGTTTCTTATTTCTACTATCTGTCTGCTTGCTTGCATCAGCTTTGTTGGTGCAAATGACTTTCATTACCAAAGCCCTGGCGGCATTATTGAAGAAATTTTTAATAGACCTTATAATCCCACAGTCGCAACATATGACAATATTGGACTAAAAATATATAAAGATTGGTCACTGTATATCCCTTTAGACTTGCTTGCCGAGCCTATCACACAATTAGCAGGAATTAAAGTATATGAGAAAAACCGTGCCTCTGTACGCTCTTCCTTCTATACCAGCTTCAAGTGGGGTGAGCTTTACTCTGATACTCTCTACAGCCTACCCGTCCCACAAAACTCAATTTTTGGAGCTGATGACGCTTCATATGACTCTAAAAAGACTTTCTTTATGGAATATAAAAAAGAGCAAATTAACCTCTGGTTGATACATCTGGACTCATTAAAAGCGGGAAATACAGATAATGCGCTGGAAATGCTCCTGCAAGGTGGTATCAGTCAAGTATTCTCTCCAAGTGTCGATTGGATGCCTGATAATCGCCATCTGTTAGTAAGAATGATTGCGGATGATCTGACTGAGCCTGAAAAGCCCAGCAATGTTCCTCTTGGACCAATTATCCTTGATTCTTCTGGAAAAGAATCTCATAATAGAACATACCCCAACCTATTAAAAGATGAATATGATGATGATTTGTTTGAATATTATGCTACAAACCAATTGGTTTTGCTTGACACGCAAACTAAAACACTGACCAAGATTTTAGATCCGATGATGATAAGCTATTATTCCATTTCTCCTGATGGCAATTACTTATTGTGTAGAGAAATAATTAAACCATTCTCGCACAAAAGCCCTTACTCTTCATTTAATTTTCAGTGGATTATCATAGACTTGGTTAATATGACAAAAGAAGTCCTCTATACTGCACCATCGCGTGATAATCTAAAAACAGGCTGGGTGGTGCAGGGAATAAGATCATTTTGGTGGGACCAGAGTAAAGATCATAGCTTGTTTTGTTTAAAAACTTTAGATGATGGCAGCCCTGATAGCAAAAAGAAATACAAAGACGAAGTTTTGACCATTAATCTGCCAAATTTGAAGTCTGAAAAGTCGCTTTATAGATCTCAAAATAGAATTGCCAACTTTGAATATATTAATAACCATATTATTCATATTGCCCAATATAATTGGAAAGAAAAGAAAAGCAATGCCTTTCTAAAAAACTTAAATACTAAAAAAGAGTTTGTGATTTATGACAAACTAAATGACGAACAGTATAATCTTCCAGGTAACTTGCAATACAAAGTATCTGAAGATGGTAGGACTCGCCCGCAAATTATTGACAATTGTGTTTTTCTTATTGGAACAGGGCTCACCAAAGATAATCGCAAGCCTTTTATCGATAAAGTTAATATAGATACCTTTAACACTGAGAGAGTTGTCGAATTTGACGAAGAGGACTATATCACAATCAATTATATACTTGACCAAAATCCAGATGAATTCTATCTACGTAGACAAAATAAAAAAACGCCCAACAATCTCTACACTTACAATATTAAAACAAAAGAAGAACGCGCCATCAGTAAGTTTGTAGACATTTCCCCTGAGCTAACCGATCTACAAAAAGAAGTTATTCAATATACACGTGCAGACTCAGTTTTGCTCTCAGGAATACTGTATTTGCCGGCTGATTATGATGGGAGCAAACCTTTGCCATTGATCATGTCTGCTTATCCAAGGGAGTATTCAGACTCTGAAACAGCCAGCCAAAGCACCCATACCGACAAACAGTATGTTAGACCGTGGAGCTCTTCCCCACTTTACTTTTGTTTAAATGGTTTTGCCGTCTTACAAGATGCGTCTTTCCCCATTATTGGCGACCCTGAAACAGTCAATGACACCTGGATGGAGCAAGCAGTCGCCAATGCCAAAGCGGCGATAGATTATCTCGCAGACAAGGGTATAGTCGATTCAAATAAAGTGATTATCCAAGGACATAGTTATGGTGCCTTTTTAGTGGTAAATCTCCTTGCACACTGCGATCTCTTTGCTGGAGGTATTGCAAGAAATGGTGCATATAATAGAACTTTGACTCCTTTTGGTTTTCAAAAAGAAAGACGTACCCTCTGGCAAGCAAAAGACGTTTATCTCAATCTATCACCATTTCTCTTTGTTGATAAAATCCAAAAACCACTGCTTTTGATACACAGTATAGAAGACACAAATCCTGGGACATTTCCATTACAAAGCCAAAGACTCTACGAAGCTCTCGAGGGTAATGGAAAAGACTGCAGATATATTCAACTGCCTCTGGAAGACCATACATACTATGCAAAAGAAACACACCTGCACCTGCTCTGGGAATACCAAAAATTCTTTGATAAGGTCTTGAACACTAACCCGACAGACTAATGTTGGGGCGAACTTTTATCATTCAGTTTGCACCCTGTGGATGACAAATAAGAAAGAGAGGTAAGAAATGGATAAAGATAAAAACCTCATAAAATCATCTGCTGCAGAATATTTAACTTACATTGCTTCTATGGGTGATAATGAAGAAATCATTGAAATGCGCTATGAGGATGAAAATATATGGCTGACACAAAAAATGTTAGCTTACTTATATAATGTTGATGTGCGAACAATTAATGAACATATTAACAACATATTCTCAGATAAGGAACTGGAAGAGAATCGAACTATCCGGAAATTCCAGATAGTTCAAAAAGAGGGAAATAGGAGTGTTAAGAGGGAAATCAATCATTATAATCTTCAAATGATAATTTCTGTTGGCTTCAAGGTAAATAATGATAGGGCGGTCCAATTTCGTAAGTGGGCAGGGCAAATTGTAAAAAGCTACACTATTCAGGGATGGGTAATGGATAAAGAACGCTTGAAAAAAGGTCATATGTTTACAGATGAATATTTTGAGCGCCTTCTACAATCCATACGAGAGATACGTCTTTCTGAACGTAAATTTTATCAGAAAATTACAGACCTTTATTCTACAGCATTTGATTATGATAGTAAGGCTAACACAACCCAGCTCTTCTTTCAAACAGTACAAAATAAGATGCATTGGGCTGTCCATAGGCACACTGCTGCAGAATTGATTGTAGAAAGAGCAGATGCAGAAAAAAAACATATGGGATTAACCTCATGGGAGTCTGCACCCAATGGAAAAATTGTGCAATCTGATGTTCTTATTGCTAAAAACTATTTAAATGATAAAGAAATATCGTATTTAGAAAGACTTGTTACGATGTATCTGGACTATGCTGAATTACAAGCTGAGAGACAGATACCAATGACTATGCAAGATTGGGGAAAACGCCTCGATAGCTTCTTGGAATTCAACGGCAATGAATTATTAATTGGATCAGGGAAGATTAGCTCTGAAAAGGCTAAGCTGCATGCAGAAACAGAGTTTGGAAAATACCGTATTATTCAAGATAGAAATTATCAAAGTGATTTTGACAGATTTTTATTAGAAGGTAATGAAATAGAGGGACAAAGATCTTAAGCTTTTGCTATATAATTCACCATGAGAAAGATATATCAAAAACCAAGGATTTCTCTGTGGTTCAAAAAGAAGGCTCGAGAATATTCGGATGAGCAAACCTTTATGGCGACCGCCGCAACTTTTTAAAAATAAATTACATGTTTTTCAAGTTGGAGGTTATAATATATAAACAAAGGTAGAAAGAAGGAGTTACGTTATGAGTTATAAATACAGATTAAAAGAAATAATATTGGATGAAAACACATTATCTGAACTGTTTAAGTATTCTTCTGAAGTAGGTTATATTATTATTTCTGCATTTAGTGGTAGTGACGGTGTTTCTGGCATTCTTGATCATAATTTAGAGAAAAGCAGATCATTAAAAAGTGATATACGAGCTTCGGGGTTTGCATTTATACCTGTTTGGGGTGACTTTATTGAGGATGAAGGTACAACTATCAAGGAACAGGCTTTTATCGTTTTTAATTTTGTGAAAAGAATAGAGCAGGAAGATTCTGAAGAACTGTATAAATTGGGTTTAGATCTCTGTAAAAAATATGATCAAGAAGCGATTATATATAAACCTATAGGTCAAGAGAGAACCGCACATTATGTCGGTTCTGATGGAAGCACTATCGCTACATTTAGTACAGCTTCACCAGCAACTTCTGCTGATGTGTATTTCACAAATTTAAATAAATCAAGGGAAAAAGAATCTGGAAAAGCATTTGCATATAGAGAAGGTCATGTGTATTTAGCGAAGTCCCCTGAAACCGTAGCTGAGGCATACCTGAGACCAGGAGAAATATATTTCAGGATTAGAGATGATAGCTAAGTTGACGGGTAATTTCACTACGTGAAATTGAGGGATTAATCCGAACAACTAAGGATAGATTGTCCGTACTTTGGCTCACTATAGCTTACAGAATATTCAAAATCACCTGATTTAGTAATTTTGTTTAAGTAATTAATACGTATATCAGCTTCTTGAGAGGACTTTACTTTAAAACCAAATTGTTTATTTACGCTATTTAGCTTATTATGGTCAATATTGCATTCGTTAACAAATCCGATATGGTTCATTATTCTTTTTTCTAGATAGTCATTTAATTGAATATGCGTATAATCATCGATAGATGATTTTATGTGCTCTATATACTCTTTATCGATTTCTACACCGATACTATTTCTTTCTGAGCTCATTGCGGCAAGCATCGTGGATCCAGTTCCAAGGAAAGGATCAAGGACAGTATCACCTTTTACAGAGTACATATTTATTAATCTGTAAGGTAATTCGAAGGGGAAAGCACCGCTTCTATTACGGCTTTCAATGTTTTTTATTCTTTGAGATGTGCCATTAAAGTTCCATATATCAGAGAACCACACATTTCTTTCTTCCCAGAAGAAGGCACTTTCTCTTCTTATTTGTTTTTCAGTTTCATTCTTAAACTCTCTCTTTGCGCCTTTTCTGAAGATCAGAATATACTCGTGTTCCAATGTCACATAGGCTCCAACGGGTAGCATGCCTGAGCCCATAAACTTGTTAGGAGCATTAGTTTGTTTTCGCCAAATGATATTAGGCAAGTTATCAAATCCTAATGATATGCAGTAAGATAAGATCCTTGAGTGGTTTGAGTATAAACAAAATTTATTGTTTATAGTCTTTGTTGCATCTCCTATATTGACACACATGATCCCGCCTGGAATTAACACTCTATACATTTCTTTCCATACTCTATCAAGAATTTTATGCATTTCCTCAAAATATAAATACAGGTCTGATGGTATTTTTTTTGTGTAATTATCAAGTTGAGACTTAAAGCTTTCATCCCACATTTCGATTATTGGATAAGGAGGTGAGGTAACAATTAGAGCTACTGATTCGTTTTTTATTTCTGGCAAATCGCAAGATGATTTATTAAAAAGAGTATGTTTTGTGTTCATTATTATCTCCTCAAGTTATTATTAAAACATAATAAATAAAGTCAAGTAAATAATATTTTTCGTCGATTTTCTGACGAGCAAAGCTCACCCCTACATTAGGGTGCAGACTGGATGATATTTTTCAATAAAAACATTGACAAGATTTTTCAACTATGCTATCTTGACAAAACTGATGAGTTAATGGAGTGTGAAAATGAGAAGAAAAGTGTTATTAGTGTTTATTTTACTGTGTGTGATGTACATGTCAAATTTGCATGGGATCAGGGAGATGCGGGCACGCCAGATTGATGCCCCTAAGGTGAAAGAATTGTTTTTATCCAATCCAGAAGATGGCGGTTTGGTAATTTATTCCACTATACCCAATCTACGTTTTGATTCAAATATGAACAGTATCGTCAAGCTCGATGAAATGCCTATTGATGGGAAGTACAAATTGTATTTAAAGACGATGCGCAATCAGATAATCATTATCAAATCCGTCGGTTATGCTGAATGTCATATCCATATTGCCAACCTACAGCCGCAAGAGGGTAGATATTATGCCTTGGAGGACACAAGCGAAGATGAGGGGATAGGGAATTCTGTGCCTGTAATCTTCAATGTCAAGCCTACTGATGCGATTATTCGGGTAGGAGAAAAGGCTTTTAAGTCTGGAGAGGTACAGTCATTGGCACCAGGCAGACATCAAGTGAAGATCTCTAAAGAAGGCTTTCAAGCTATACAAGATGTAATCGAAGTTAGTGAAACAAATATTATGTTTAACTATGAACTGAAGGAGATAGAAATTGTCTTGGTGACGATTAATAGTACACCTGATGGAGCAGATATCTACATTGATAATGTGAACAAAGGCAAAACGGAGCGTGCGCTATTCCTATATCCAGGCTCTTATAATCTTCGAGTCCAGAAAGATAGTTACCTTGCTGTGGACGAAGCAATTGAAGTGAAAGAAAAAGGCACAAATTCATTTACTTATCGTTTAAACAAAAACTCAGGCAATTTAAATCTCACATTGAATCCTACAAATGCAAAAGTCTTTTTAAATAATGAACCAGTCAGCTCATCGAGCAGAATAGAATTGAGCCCTGGGTTTTATAAAATAGAAGTTAAAGCAGACAATTATGAGAGTTTTACCGAGACTATTGAGATCAAATTAGGTGAGACTATCTCAAGATCGATTAACCTTACCCCAAAATATGGTGATCTGATGCTCTTAGCAAATCCTAATTCTGCAAGTATAGAAATATCACAGAATAATCAGATAATTAAAACCATCACAGGCTCGCAGATAGTCAAAATGCAAGAGGGTAATTATGAAATTGCGGCTAAGGCAAGCGGATATAAGCCCTATAATGGTAAATTTACTATCAAAGATCAACAGAAAACTGAATTGAATATCGAGCTGCAAAAGGAACCTGATATACCTACACATATGGTTCAAGTTAAAGGTGGCACATTCCAGATGGGGTCGAATGAATGGGATTTCGCTAAGCCTATTCATCAGGTTACATTGTCTTCATTTTATATCAGTAAATATGAGGTAACTCAAAAAGAATGGCAAGCTGTAATGGGAACCAACCCCGCTAAATTTAAAGGTGAAAATCGACCTATAGAGAAGGTCTCGTGGTATGATGCTGTCAAGTATTGTAATAAACTCAGTGAAAAAGAAAAGTTGACCCCCGTTTATACGATCAATGGCAATAATGTGACGTGTAATTGGTCAGCAAATGGCTATCGCTTGCCCACGGAAGCAGAGTGGGAATATGCTGCCAAAGGCGGAAATAAGTCTAAAGGCTATGCATATTCAGGCTCTAATAATATTGCTGATGTAGCTTGGTACGATAAAAATTCTGGTAAGCAGACACATGAAGTTGGCAAAAAAAGAGCTAATGAGCTTGGTCTTTATGATATGACAGGCAATGTGTGGGAGTGGTGTTGGGATTGGCATGATAATTCATACTATAGTAAAAGCCCAAAGGATGATCCCAAAGGCGCAAGTAGCGCTACCAATCGCATTCTTCGCGGTAGTGCTTGGGACTTCTATGAAGAACTCTGCCGTGTAGCTATTCGCTTCAGCTATGCACCTGACTATAGCAGTAGCTTGCTGGGGTTTAGAGTTGTACGTAGAAAGCCTTAGGCACAATGAGAGGCTGTTGCATGAGAGATGGTTTTTCTGACGAGCAAAAGTTGCCCATACATTATTTTTGGTCCTCGCTTCGCTGCGGGTTAGGTATTTTCACTTCGTGAAAAGTTAGGTACTTCGACTTCGTCGAAGGTTAGGTACTTTCACATTCGTGAAAGGTTTTTTTAAAGGAAAGCTTATTTATGC
>Ga0116182_1004894_pt1 | contig 11641 bp, 10 predicted proteins | sample AD_UKC077_MetaG_FD_89805 | JGI IMG/M metagenome (GOLD analysis project Ga0116182, IMG submission 89805) | Active sludge microbial communities of municipal wastewater-treating anaerobic digesters from USA - AD_UKC077_MetaG | ecosystem: Engineered > Bioreactor > Anaerobic > Digestate | place: USA...
AAAAGACGGTGAAAGAATACAAGGTCAACACGATACCATTCATCTCCGATCCGGAGCCGTTTTTGGCGGGCCACAAAAGTAAAATCGCCGCCAAGCTCCAAGAGAAAGGCCTCCAAATGGCGGATCAGCGCCTCTTCGAGCTCGCTTTCGGAATACTCATCCTTGAGGCCAAGGAATTCCAGGACGTAAGGGTCCTTGATCTCTTCTTCCGGCGTCATCCAATCCTGCGATTTTTGGATAGCACCTTTTTTGAGCATCCCAACTTTGTTACGGGACAGAGCGGCGCGCTCATAAAACTGGGAATCAATCTGCCGGTCAAGCTGGCGAACCGACCAGCCTCCCCGCAAGGCCTCCGCCTCATAGAATTTCCGGGCGTGATCGTTCTTTACGGAAAGGAGCGCAACATAATGGGACCAGGAAAGAGGAAAAACGGTTGCCAGTACCCCGATATCGAGTTTACGCGATCCCGCTCTCGATCCTGGAAAGGATAATTCATTTCTCCCCAATTCTTCAGACGGTGTCTGAAAAATCCGCCCTCCCTTCTGGGTCGCCTCTCCCTGCGGCAATTTTTCAGACAGTGTCTGAAAAATCCGCTCAGGGGACCAAAGCAGATAGAATTTCTTCATCTGGCTCAGGTTAACCGCACCCATCCCCCGGCCAAAACGGTGCGTGAGATCCTTTGAGAGCTTTTCTAAAAGCAGTTCCCCATACCCGGCTCTGCTCTTTCCTCCCTGTTCATGCACCACGATCCGACGGCCTATTTCCCAATAAGTCGCGGTCAGAATGGCATTTACGGATCGGGCAGCCTGATGCCGGGCTTCTTCCAGAAGCCGCTGGATCCCGGAGAGAAGTTGGTCATATCCTTGAAGCACTAGTTTTGATTTCGGCTGTTTCATAATGTCCGACATTTTATCATAGCTCCTTTTTGGGGTCGTTATTTTTTGGCTTCAGGTCCTGGATAATGCTGACGACGCGAGGATCGTGGCGCAGGATGTCGGCTTTGATCTTGAGGACACGGGCGCGCAGATTCAACATGTCTTCGGGCTTAAACCTTTTTTGATAAGGATCATAGTCCGTTTTCTCCGGATCCTTTCCCGGAACATAGAAAAAGCGCCGTTCAATGCACCGCTGTCTTTGCCCGCGGTCGTACCGCGCCATGAAACCCACGCTAACCCGGCCCCCGCCGATCTCCCATAGCAGCATATTGCTCGTCCTAGCGGTCTCCCCGTTCATCAGTGCTTCAAAATCCCGTTTTTCTACGAGCCGATCATTCCCCTCAAAGATCCCTTCGTAGAACCGTTTGTATTCCTCGCTTTTCCAAACACTCTCAGGAACACCCGGAAGAAAGAGAGTGCTCCCATCCCGGTTTTTCCAGTAAAAGGAGCTGAGCCTTGATGAAAAGATCCGGCAACATTCCGGCGATATATGCGGCTCGAGTGGATACGCTTCCGTAAATTCCTCAGGGAAGAACAGATAGATGACGTCCTTTTCATTGCAAGAAGAATACTTCATCCGCCCGGCCATCTCGCAGAAAAGACGGGAAAGAAAATACCGCGTGAACTCCGCGCCTTTGCTTTCCAGCTCGATCAAAAGATGCTTCCCGGAATCCAGGATGTCCTTGATATCCAAAGGATATCCCTGCGTGACGGGATATTTCTCGAGTCGCATGGTATTTCCCCATTTTGTGAGTTTTTTTGCCAACTCAACGCGCGATTTCCGGAGAGAATCAAAGCGCCATAGGTATTCCCGCGTCAGATCGATCTCGTTAAGCGCTATGGCTCCGCGCTTGTCCTCTAAGAGCAAAAGGAGATCCTCCAGCGTGTAGGGTTTCCCGCTTTTTTCAAGAGACCTCATCAGCCGTTCCAGGAGACCCGCTCCCGGGCCGTCCCGATCAAGCTTAAGACGGTCTTTCAAAAAATCAATACTCCCTTTCCCGTAAAATGGCGAATAGCTCGCGGAAAGATCCGGTTGTTTTAACGAGAAATAAAAAAAGGCCCGCTCCCTCTCGGAACCTCTTTCCCTTAACACATACGTTACTTCCCGGAGAAGGTCCTTCTGAGTCTCGGAGGCGAGGATCAGGACCGAATGGCCGTATTTAACGTCAGCTTCCAGCGCCTTTTGTAACATGGAACGGGCGTAAGCTCCCGGAGGACCCAATACCTGCAATGGGAAGGAGGGATCAAAAAGAGAAACTGGGGCTGGATCACCCGTGACAAGATCCAGGCCCAGGACATCCCGGTTTTTCTGCCGGTCCATGGCGGCCTTAGCCTCCCGTATTTTTTGGGATCTTCTTTCGAGGCTCCATGTTGAAAGAGCCAAGCTGGCCGCAAAAGAATGGATCCACACCCAAAGCATAAAAACACCACAACCATGCAAAAATCCGGACTCCCACATCCCCCAAAATTGCTCTCCAAGGAATGGCATGAACGAAAATCCGCGACCCCCGAGCGTCCCATAGTCGAAGAAGTCACGCGCCCACAAAACGATAATGAAAAGTAGCGGGCAATATCCGGGGACCGGGCCCAAAAACTTCCGGAGCGGCCAGGCACAGAATCGGCCAAGCCCACAAGTCCACCCCAAACAAAGAACGAAGAAGATCTCCCAAAAGCCGGGAGCCTCATCATCCATCAGAGCACCTCTTTTAAGGCGAAACTCCCGCGCCATGTTCTCAGGACCGCTTGTTCCCGGAATTCCATGAGCTCCTTGTAGAGAACAAAGCACATGCGGTCCGCCCATCTTTCGCCCGCTTCTTTCATGACCTTTTCCCGGACGGAAGCATCCCCGCAAACATAAAAAATGTAACGTATCTTCGGATCGCGCTCATAGACCTCAAATATCTTCCGGTAGGTGTGTGCCTTCTTAACATGCAGCTCAAGTTCGATGGCAATCCCTTTGCCGTTCCTCGTAAATACGCCGTCTGGCACTTTCCGTTCGCCCTTCGTTCCAGCCCGTAATGCTTTCTCGCTTTTCCAGTCTTTGCACATCCCGAGCTTTTGAAACAAGAACCTCACGTCTGTCACTTTTTTGTCATGATCATAGAATGCGATCTCGATCGAATCCTGGGCGTCAGGAGCACTAAAACCTCGAACGCCGACCACGCATCCGGCCTCTCTCAGAGCCTCTATACCCGCCTTACCTAAAAGATAGCTTTCCGGTTCATCAGCCAAGGTTTTAACCGCGTTCAAATAGCCGAATTTTTTAAGCTTCCTGATCCGGACCTTGGCATAGCTTCTGGCTCCATCAAAGACATTCTCAATCACATGAGGCCTTGTTAAGAACTTCTGTTCCACGATCAGCTTCATCAGCCGGATATCCCTTCCCGTAGTCTCAAGATATTTCCAGTTCTGTTTCTTAGTTTTTTTCTTACCAGGTGTAGCCTCCATTTACTTATTCCTCTCCCAATCAATCGTCTCTGTTTGCCCGCCACGTTTCGACACCGAAGACCACGCTCTCGCTCCCATAAGAGGAGAGAGTGTGGTCTTCGGTAACTGCACCCTCCGGGTGCTGGGACGAAACGTGGCGGGCAAACGAGTTACAATGCTTTCGCCTCCACCTTGATATATACGCCATGCGGAATACATACCAAAAAAGATCTGAAAGCACAGGAAACCCCGAAAAACCAGATCATTTTTGCCTGAGCTTTCATGGAATTTTTCAGGCCGGAATTTGCGAGGGAGTAGCCGCGAGTGTAGTGTTGCGGGGTTCATTTCAGACGTTCTCTTTTGCCTTTTCCGGGGCCTGGCGGGCCGCGGCTTTCGGGCCTTTCAAAAGGCCGCGTTTCTCGGCAAGACGGAGCACGCCTTCGGCTAAAAGTTCGCAGGCTTGATCGAGCCTTTCTTCATCGGAAAGATGAGCCAAAACCCGGTAAACGGGGCTTTTGAAGGTGTTCGGGGAGATCACTTTCATTGCGGCTTCTTGTCCTCTACACCAAGAGTCGTGGGAAGGATCTGCTTGGCGCTTTCGGTAAGATAAAGAAGCTTGGGATTTCCGCGCTCAAGGAAGCCGAATCTGATCAACAACCGGATACGCTGGAAACCGGCCTTGGCTTTCTTGGAGCGATTGTCCCAAAAACACCGGGAAAGATCCGCGGATGTTTTCGCGCCATCAGCCTGCAACAGCTGGAAAATCAAAAGATCGCGCTCTGTCAGTTGCACAGACCGAACTTTTGGAAATCGGCTATGGAGTCGATGGTTTTGAGGTTCAACGGGGTCTTTAAAAGTTACGGCGGGACCTTGAGAAGAAACTGCTTCGGGTGATACGTTCGCCATGTTAAGTTCCGCTCCTTTCGGATTGCCCTATAACGGGCTGTAGATTGATTCGCCTAAAGACCGGACTGCATGGTCGCCATCCCTGTGGTCTTTATATCCAAGGTGTTACCAAGGATGGAAGGCTTCTACCTGATCCGAATCCGCGGAACCCGCACCCATAGCGAGTCACGCCGCTCTTGTCATTAGCAGCTAAGGGGAAAAGTAAAACACTCCCCTTATATTAGGTCCGTTTTGGGGGTTTTGTTCGAGGGTTTTTCTACAGAATCCTAGATTTTTTTTGGGCCTCTTCCCATGAGATATATTCCTTCTGGGAATAAATGTACCCGAGAGTACGGATGGTCCGGATATTGTCGTAGATCGTCGAAAGCTTGGAGCCAAGGGAACGGGCGATCATGGGGGGCGGCCAGCATTTCTCGAAATAAAGATGCCGTACTTTCCTGAGTTTCCGGACATAGAGAAAAGCACCCAAAGTACGCTTCAGCCTTTCACCCTCCTCGCGCCGGAGTTTTATCTTCTCAAGGCGCAAGAGCGCTCCGTGGAGCCGCGCCCAAGCGCTTGAAAGGCTGATATCAAGCTTCAGGGCAAGCTTCCGGAGGTTCATATTGCGCTTTTTGGTCATGAAGAAAAGCTTGTAGGCTTGCTTCTGCTTCGGAGTAAGCCGGGCGTATTTCACATAACGCCGCAACCGGCGTAGGTCCTGAATCGCTTTCTGTTTCTTTTCGAGGGCCTTCTCCTCAGCGATTAGCTGATCGCGGGGGTTATTCTTCAAATCACGGACATTATTCAGAACGCTCTTCTCAAATTCCGTGAGACACGCTTCGGAATCGCTCTCGATATCCTGAAAATTTACGCTCCGAGTTCGGGCGCGGGACTGACGCCCCGACCGGGTTAAATCCGTTTTCATCTTGTATGATCCTCCTTAAGATGAAAGATACCATACAAACAGCAGGATTTAACAAATGTTCTTCTGTAGTATTGGGCAAAAAAAGGGGGACTGTTCATGGTTTCTTTGCATTTCTATACTAGAAATAATTATGTGCGGACCATTTTTGGGCATCCCACTGCGCGGGTTCAACACCCCTCATAATAGAGGCATTTACGACATGGACATTCACACCAAACGAACATTTCAAAGCTAGAAATAAATTTTTCGCGGATCTCGTCTGCGAGGTTTTTGCCCCCCTACCTCTTTCGTACCCATGGGAGAGGCGTTTACGACAGGAATGTTCATTGATGGTTTTGGAAGGTTTTTAAACTTGAAATATATTTCATCTAAACTGAATTCACAGAGTCTTGCTCGGGGAAACACATGCCCGGGCATGCCGGAGATCCCGCTCGACCACGGTCTCGAGTACCAAATTTAAGAGACCGTGATCGAGCGAGCGGGATATAGGCCCGGGAAATAGGGTGTCGTGTCGTTAAAGAGGCATACCCGGATGCGAAGGTGGAGGTCGTCGAGAGGAAAAAACTATCTTAGCCTCCGGAAATTTTAAGAAGGGTGAGCAGCCCAAGGATGATCATAAGCACGGCCACATACCTTTTCAGTCTGGCGGAGTTCGCATTCTTGACGGTAAGCGTCGCTACCGGCACAGCCAAGGTAGCGCTGGCCACTAACACCCAGACAAGTTTCCAGTCGATCGCCTTGCCACTGGCCAGATAAACCAGGAAACCTACCAGGCATGTTATCGCCTCCGCAAATGCGGTAATACCGACGGCATTTTTGACAGGAACTCCGGAAAGCATCTGCCCGCCCATGACAAGAGGACCGTATCCGCCGCCGGAAATTCCCTTGTTGAACGAGGCCAGAAGACTTATCCCCGCTATCTTACGCCACGAAAATTTCATCGGTCTTGCGGCATTCACGAAGATTAAGAGTCCCATGGAAAGAACCAGGATGCCTATATACATGGAAAGAAGCCACTTGGGTATATGGATGGCAATGAGGGCCGCGGTGATGACGCCGATAGCGCTTATCGCTCCCAGCAGACAGGCCACCTTAAAATCCTTGGAGCCCGGCGAGAGATCCACGTTATGAACCTTATGATGCATCACGCATGCCGCTATATCCGTCGCCAGCTGAGATATTAATATCGCCGGGACAACCTTTAACGGATCATAACCCATGAGAATCAGAATAGGAGCGAGCGCTGTTCCATACCCCATCCCGAGACCGGAATCGAGGTATTCGCTGATGAAAGCCACGAGGGCCACTACGGGAGTTATCATCTTATGATCCCCGCGCCTTGGACGCCAGCATCATTCTCCAATACAAATCTGCCAAGCCCCGGAATGAAAGCAAGATCTTCTACGACGACCGGTTTTGAACAGACAATCCTGACCTTGCCAATTTCGTTGGGGCCGACACTTCCGGCCATTTCATCGAGCGTCTCGAGCGTTGAGGGATCGATCCTCTTCTCGATCTTCTCAATCACACACTCCGCCTCCTGGGAAGCACAGCGAAACGTGAAACGTTCCCCGGCTCGCATCGGCAATTCCGCGAGCCAGAAAATATCGGCATCAAAGGACTCCCTTGGGACAGCAGGACGGGCTAAGGCGGAAAGCACACTGCCGGCTAAAACACCTCGCTCCTCGGCAAGAGTAATTCCTATATTTTCGCCCTCTTCTGCTGAGACTCTCGAAACCCTGAATCCTTTTATATCTTTCACGGTGGTCCGCTCACCCGAGGTTGAAACCAAAACACCGTCCCCTTTTCTTAAGGTGCCGGACTCGACCCTCCCGACAAAGATCTTTTCACCGCCGATCTCATACACATCCTGCACGGGAAACCTGAGAGGCTTCCCGCCCGATAAATTCTCCCCCTTAAATTTATCAAGACACGACAATAGCGTAAGCCCTTTATACCACCTCATATTTTTAGAACGTTTTGCTATATTATCGCCTTTCACGGCGGAAACCGGGATCGCGTAAAGCATTTTTGTTCCGATGCGCTGCAGAAAAACTTCCGTCTCCCCTACTACGGCGTTAAACCGCTCTTCGCTATAGGCCGCGAGATCCATTTTGTTTACGAGCACCGCCAGCGTTTTCATTCCGAGCATGTTCAGGATATACGCATGCCTCTTCGTCTGTTCTTCCGGACCGTCAGCGGCGCTCACCACCAATATTCCGAAATCAGCGCGTGTGGCGCCCGTCATCATATTCCGAGTGAATTCGGCATGCCCCGGTGAATCGATGATCACATAATCCCGCAAGGAGGTGGAAAATCGTATTTGAGAGGTATCGATGGTCATTAATTTTTCCCTCTCTTCCTGAAACTGGTCAGTAAGAAAAGCGAGGTCCGGGCCTTCCGCCCCTGCTCCAGAGGCGACCTTGATCGCGGCGAGTTTATCTTCCGGGATAGAACCTGTATCGAAAAGAACCCTTCCTATCATCGTTGACTTGCCGTGGTCCACGTGGCCGGCAATCACGATGCTCAAAATATCTTTATCCATTACATATACCCCAGACTTCTCAACTTCTGCATCGTGTAGGCGTCTTCCTTATCCTGCGCCCTTCCGCTTCGTTCGGAGATCTTCGTCGTTTCGAGTTCCTTGATGATCTTCTTAACCGAATCCGCCTTAGACGCTACGGGCGAACAACACGGCTGGCATCCTATACTTCTGAACCTTTTACCTCCGACGGCGAAATAGAGGCTTACCGTCGGGATCTTCTCTTGCCGGATATATCGCCAGATATCTACTTCGGCCCAGTGGAGCAAAGGATGGACCCGCAAGTGTTCGCCGCCGGAGACGTCCTTCTTATATAGATCCCACAGCTCCGGAAGCTGATGATCATAATTCCATTTGAACGCCGCATCTCTCGGAGAAAAATACCTCTCTTTAGCCCTTATGCCGTGCTCATCCCTCCTTATCCCTAAAAGGAGCGCCTTGAATCCATGCCTTTCTATCGTCTCTTTAAGCGCTGCTGTCTTCAACGCATCACAGCAGAGGAACTTTCCTTTTGACGGAGAAGTTCCCTCGCGAAGCATCGTTTCGTTCCGGCTTACGATAAGATCCAAAGCCCAGGCCTTCCGATACTTTTCCCTGAAATCGTATATCTCTTTAAATTTAAAACCCGTATCGATGTGCATCACGGGAAAGGGGAGCCGCCCGAAGAAAGCTTTTCGCGCAAGCCAGAGAAGCGTCGTCGAGTCCTTACCGATGGACCAGAGCATCGCCATAGTTCTAAAGCGTTTGTACGCCTCTCTTATGATATAGATCGATTCGTTCTCGAGCTTCGCTAAATGATCCATCGATACTTTCTTTCTCTGGCTTCAGGTTTCAGGCTATAGACTGCAAGTTTCAGAGTGTCAAAGCGTCAGAGGTCAGCAGACGGAAGTCAGATGACCGAGGTCAAACTTCTATTTTCCGTCTGCCGACTTCTGGATTCCGGCTTTCGCCGGAATGACCGCGTTTTTCGTCTTCTGCCATCCGTCCTCTGCTCTCTGTCTTCCGTCTTCTGTCCTCTATCTTCTAAAACAAGTCCTTGCCGTCCATCCCGAGCCGCGCTATCTCCTCGTCGGTATAACCGATGAGTTTCAAGACGCTCGGCGCAATGTCATAGATCGACGGCACTTTTGTTTTAACGCGCTTGTTTGTGAATAAAACACCCGGCACGCTCTTCGGGTCAAACAGATGGTCGCCTGACCACTTCTTCAGGTTATCTTCCAGGAGGACCTCCGGCACCGCCCCCAAAGCGGTCTGCCACGAAGCCCTGTAGCCGATATTGAAGCCCACATAGAGATCGGGCATCTGGCCGGCATATGTCCCCCAGAATATCTCCTCCCGCGTATAAACTTTTTTCACGACCGATTCGTTAGATGGATCGTCGGTCCAACCTCGCATTTTTCCCGTTATCTCCGTTTTGAGGTTTTCAGTTTCGCTCCCGGGCTCCACGATGCCTTGGCCTTCTCTTCCCTTTTGATTGATATAAATAGCACCGAACCCTATCGCGTAGGCCTTAGTCGAGCTCCAATCCACGTCTTTGAGAAGTTCTCCGCCGGAGCGCGCCTGAGGGTCCTTGAGCGTGAGGTATCCGTTCGCCCTAAGCCAGCTATTGATATGCGCGGCCCTCCGGAAGGTGCCGAAACCGTGGTCGGAGAGAACGATCAGCGTGTCCCCATCTTTCAGGCCGGCCAGGACCTCTCCGACGACACCATCTAATTTAATGTAACAGTTCCTGATCGCATCTTTATATTCGGAGGGCGCGTTCTTCTCATAGAGCGGATGACGTTCGTCCCTATACCTCCAGAACATATGCTGCGTGATATCGGCATCCTCGAAATAGACAAAAAAGATCCCGCTCTTAAAACGCGCCAACTCTTCCTCCATCATGCTTCGCCTCTCCCGGAAAACATCGTCGATCTGCTCGAGAAGCTCTTTTTCGCCAAGCCGTTTTTCATTGACCGCCCAGGTGTCCACCGGCATGCCCTGCGTGTGAAAAAGTCCTATCTTGCCGGCGAGATCCCGGGCATAATTTTTAGGATAGGCTAGCGGGAGAAACGGACTTCGCGGATCGAGATTGATCGGGCTTATGTATAATTTGAATCCGGGCTCGGTCTCGGCGAGATAAAACTTGAAGATGCCCTTGGCGGTTCTGAAAATATCGATCTTGAAACTCACCTCCTGCCAGTCGCTCCAATGCCCCGTCTCGATGAAAAACCGCCTGCCCCCAAGCGTGATCTCGGCTTTATCGGAGCCGTCCTTCAGAGCCACTTCGAACGGCACCTTGAGGTTCTCCGCCCCCCCACCGACTTGCTTTCTTGGACCGATCAGGTTAAGCGTCATCTTATCCCCGCGAGCGACTTTAAAGACCTTGCCTCCCACGTCCTGGACCGCCCCCAGGTCCTCCGTCGTATAATAAGTGAACGTCCCCTCCGTTCCGAGAAGATCGGGGACCCCCATACCCGAGAGCATTTTTCCGCGAACTTTATCGGGCGGGAATGTGACCGGACAGGATAGGACGGTCACGGGGACTTTTTTTTCCGAGGCGTATTCCCAGAACGAAGGGATCTTTTTCGCCTTTTGCGGGCGCAGATCTTCGATCTTGGAGATCGAAAGACTGAGCCGGTAGTTCTCCGGGTCGCGGATGATAAAGTCGGAGACGCCGTGTTTGGCGGGATTCGAGCCGGTGGCAAATCCGCTCCACGCCACCGGAGACTGGGACGGGTTGGTGGTGGCAAGCGGCGTATACGAACCCATCGCCTTCAGCCGGGCAAAGTTCGGAAGCGCTCCCTCCGCCATCAGCGGCTCGATCACCTGAGGACTGAGCGCGTCAAAACCCAGGATGATGACCCTGTTTTTGAAATCAGACCTACCGGTATGCATCATCGCCATGACCCCCGCGGCCGTGATGATCACGATCGCCGCCAGTATCCCTAAAAATTTTTTATGTTTTCTGAAAAACTTTTTTATCTTTTTGAATTTTAAAAACAGAAAGCCGAAAAAAGGCGCGGCAAGAGCGACGAGCCACCCCAAACCGCCCGCGATCGTAACGCCTGTCCCAGGGTCAATATAGCCCAAAAAAGTCGCCTCTTCCTCACGGGCCGTTATTTTAACACATGCCGCACATCGCATAAAAGTTATCCCCTTTTATCAGACTGCAGAAGTCAGAGGTCGGAAGTCAGAGATCTGTCTTCTGTCCTCCGTCCTCTGTCTTCTGTTCTCTATTTTATCTTATCAAGTTCCTGGCGCGCGATCGCCATATCGGGCTTGAGCTTGAGCGCTTTTTTCAAATGCTCTGCCTCGTTTTTTTTGTCCCCCGCCGCTCTGTAGGCCATGGCGAGATTAAAATGCGCGTCCGCGAAATAGGGGTTTATCTCAAGCGCTATCATGAAAGACTGTATAGCCTTATAGGGCTCTTTATGGCTCCAGTACAATGCCCCGAGGGCATTATGGCCGAGGGAATCATCGGGATCCAGACTGAGCATCCTTTGCAAAACCGCTTCACCATATTTAAATCTTATCTCCGTTGAATTTTTATCAAGCGCCAGCGCTTCCTCGAGACACTGAACATTTTTCCCAAGATCAAAGATATCCTTATAGCTCTGAGCGAGCTCGGTCAATAGCGCCGCGGTCTCAGGACCTTTCTTGCGCTTAAGCTCAAGCGTGTTGATCTTCAGGTACTTGTTGATATCCGGAATGTTCGGATTGATCGCGAGCGCCTTTTTATAATATTCTTCCGCCGACTCAAGTTCCCCCGCGTCGGCATAATAGGTCCCCAGATCCGAGTAGATCATCTCTTTGAGATCGCTCCTCCCGGTGGTTAAGAGCGCCCCGTTCGCATAAATAATAGCTTTCAGATATCTTCCTTTGAGCCAATAGATATGCCCCATGGAGCTGTAATAACCGCCCAGGATCTCCCGCGCAAGGTCCGAT
>Ga0116182_1004908_pt1 | contig 11619 bp, 9 predicted proteins | sample AD_UKC077_MetaG_FD_89805 | JGI IMG/M metagenome (GOLD analysis project Ga0116182, IMG submission 89805) | Active sludge microbial communities of municipal wastewater-treating anaerobic digesters from USA - AD_UKC077_MetaG | ecosystem: Engineered > Bioreactor > Anaerobic > Digestate | place: USA...
CCATTTCATTGAGTTCTTGTCGTCAAGACTTTGTTTTTGAAGCCAGTACTGGAGATTTAACTTTCTCAAAAGACACCATTTATTTGGATACTGTTTTTACCAACATTGGTTCAAGCACTTATACCTTAAAAGTGTATAACCGAAGTAATAAAGACATTAAAATTCCTTTAATTAAATTGGGCAAAGACGATTCAAAATACCGAATTACGGTTGACGGAATGACCGGTGAAAACAACCATACTTTTCGAGATGTAGAAATGCTAGCCAAAGATAGTATGTATATTTTTGTAGAAGTAACTGCCGATGTAGCCGATTCTAATCCAGCTGATTTTATTTATACAGACCAAATTCAATTTGATACTGGAACGAATTTCCAAAAAGTAGATTTGGTTACTCTAATACAAGATGCGTATTTTATTTATCCAAGTCGAACTCAGAATCCTGATAATTCTTATACGTATGAAGAAATTAATTTAGGTGTAGATGCTGATGGAAACCCAATACCTTTTCGAGCGAGCGTTTTAGACGAGAATGATCCAGTTAATGGCAACGAGTTTATTTGGAATAATTCCAAACCTTATGTTATCTATGGTTATGCCGTAGTTCCTGATGGGAAAACGCTTAACATAGAACCAGGTGCACAAATTCATTTTCATGCCGATTCAGGATTGATTGTTGGAACGGGTGGAACTTTAAAATCAATTGGTACATTACAAAATCAAATTGTTTTTGAAGGTGACCGCTTAGAACCTATTTTCTCTGATGTACCCGGACAATGGGGAACCATTTGGTTAACCGCTGGAAGCACGGCGAACGAAATAGACTATACTACCATAAAAAATGCGACTGTTGGTTTACTAATTGATAGCAACGATGGAAATTTTATGACCATCAAAAATACACAAATATACGATTCGTCCAATCTTGGAATTTATGCTAAAACTGCAAAAATTAAAGGCGAAAACATTGTTATCAATACTGCTGGAGTGGCTTCACTAGCATGTACTCTTGGTGGAAGTTATGAGTTTAAACATTGTACGTTTAACAATAATTGGTCGAGTTCGAAACAAGTTGCCGTGTTGTTAGATAATTATTATCGTGATGAAAACAATGCACAAGTTCCTTTTGATTTAATACAAGCTGATTTTATCAATTGTATTATTTATGGTTCAAACACATACGAATTAAGGTTTGACAAAGGGGAAACTGGAACTTTCAATTCGTCATTTACCAAGTGTTTAGTAAAATTTGGTACTAGCAACGATGCACTTTATCCTTTTATATATGACGAGAATAATATTAAACGAAATAAAAATCCGAAATTTCTAAACATTTTTACTAATCAATTAAATATTGGCGCAGATTCTGAAGCAAAAGAATTTGGTGTAGATGCTGATGTTCCGTTGGATATTTTGGGTATGCCTCGAACTGCTCCTTATGATGTTGGTGCCTATAATTGGGTAACTTTTCCTGAAGATAATTAATTTTTTGTAACTTTATCAGGTTAACCAATAAAACCTAGTAATATGAAGTACAAAACTTTAACAGTAGCATTAGCCTTGCTGTGCTTTGTTTCTTGTAAAAAAGAAGCAGCAAAAACCGAAACTGAAACTACTACTGAACCAACAGAGGAAGTGACGATGACAATGCCCGACTCGGCTACAATAGCCAAAGCTTGGCAAGATTATGCGACACCAGGAGAGCAACATGCTCTAATGGCAAAAGACAACGGCTCTTGGACAGAAGATATGACCTATTGGGAACATGCAGGAGCCGAACCTTCAAAAATGACCATGACAGCCGAAAGTAAAATGATTATGGGCGGAAAATACCAAGAAATGACTCACAAAGGGGAATTGTATGGAATGCCATTTGAAGGAATAAGCACTTTTGGCTATAACAATGCCGAGGAAAAATACATTTCCACTTGGATAGATAATATGTCCACTGGAATTACGGTATTAAAAGGTACATATGACGCACCAACTAAAACTTACAAAATGATTGGTGAAGTAATAGACCCAATCACAAAGAAACCAAAAACTTCTAGGGAAACGATTACCATTATTGATGATAATACTCAAAAACTAGAAATGTTCGATGTCGGGTTTGATGGTAAAGAATTTAAGAACATGGAAATAATCATGAAAAGGAAATAATAATTTAAAAGACCGATATTCTCGGTCTTTTTTTTATTTTAATTTGAGTTGCACAATCCATCAAATTGAAATAAATTTGCAACTACAACAACACACTAATTACGAAACAAATGATTCATTTCTTCGGAAACGAAAGTGCTACAGTTTTTGCCATACAATCGCAAAACGAACTTTCGGCAGAAACCATCTCAAAATTAAATTGGCTTTTGGGTAACACCACTAAAATAGATAAATCCGTTCTCGCGGATTTTTTTGTTGGTCCACGTGCCGCAATGATTACTCCTTGGAGCACCAATGCCGTTGAGATTACTCAAAACATGGGGATTGAAGGCATTATTAGAATAGAAGAATTTGAAAAAGTGACTCAAGATTTTACCGATTTTGATCCAATGCTTTCTCAGAAATATTCTGAATTACATCAAGATATTTTCTTTATCAATGTTGAGCCAGAACCGATTTTAGACATTGATGATATTGCTGCATATAACCAACAAGAAGGATTGGCTTTGAGTTCGGAAGAAGTTGACTATCTCAATACTCTTTCGACTAAATTAAATCGGAAACTAACCGATTCTGAAATATTTGCTTTTTCTCAAGCCAATTCAGAACACTGTCGTCATAAGATTTTCAACGGAACCTTCGTTATTGATGGTGAAGAAAAACCAACATCCTTATTTAAATTAATCAAAAAAACATCTGAAACAAATCCTAACGATATTGTTTCGGCATATAAAGATAATGTGGCTTTTGTAAAAGGACCAAGAGTTACACAGTTTGCACCTAAAAGTGCCGACAAAGCCGATTTTTATGAAGAAAAAGAATTCGACTCCGTACTTTCTTTAAAAGCAGAAACCCACAACTTTCCTACTACTGTTGAGCCTTTTAATGGTGCCGCAACAGGTTCGGGTGGAGAAATTCGTGACCGTTTAGCCGGTGGACAAGGTTCATTACCATTGGCTGGAACAGCGGTTTATATGACTTCTTATTCTCGTTTGAGAAAAGACAGAAATTGGGAAAACGGCATGAAGAAAAGACCGTGGTTGTATCAAACGCCTATGGATATTTTAATCAAAGCTTCGAATGGAGCTTCTGATTTTGGAAATAAATTTGGGCAACCTTTGATTACGGGTTCTATATTAACTTTTGAACACGAAGAAAACAACCGTAAAATTGGTTACGACAAAGTCATTATGCAAGCTGGTGGCATTGGCTATGGAAAACTAGACCAAGCCATTAAGAAGAAACCTCACGAAGGCGACAAAATAGTGGTACTTGGAGGCGAAAACTATAGAATTGGAATGGGTGGTGCTGCGGTTTCCTCAGCCGATACTGGTGCTTTTGGTTCAGGAATTGAGCTAAACGCCATTCAACGTTCGAATCCTGAAATGCAAAAACGTGCTGCCAATGCCATTCGTGGCTTGGTAGAAAGTGATACTAACCCAATTGTTTCTATTCATGACCATGGTGCGGGAGGCCATTTGAATTGTCTTTCTGAATTGGTGGAAGACACGGGTGGATTGATTGACTTAGACAAATTGCCTGTTGGCGACCCAACGCTTTCCTATAGAGAAATTATTGGAAATGAATCGCAAGAACGAATGGGATTGATAATTGGTGAAAAGGACATGGCTATACTGAAACGTATTGCTGAAAGAGAACGTTCGCCTATGTATGAAGTGGGTGAAGTAACGAATGACCATCGTTTTACTTTTGAATCAAAATCAACAGGTGCAAAACCGATGGATTATGCTTTGGAAGATTTCTTTGGAAGTTCGCCAAAAACAATTATGACTGATAAACACATCGCTACTCATTATGCTGATGTAAGCTATACTGCTGAAAATATTCCAACGTATTTAGAAGAAATTCTAAAACTTGAAGCTGTGGCTTGTAAAGATTGGTTGACCAACAAAGTGGACCGTTGTGTTGGTGGAAAAGTAGCCAAACAACAATGTGCAGGTGCTATTCAGTTGCCATTAAACAACGTTGGAGCGATGGCTTTGGATTATAACGGCAAAGAAGGAATTGCAACGTCAATAGGTCATTCGCCAATTTCGGCATTGGTTAATCCTGCTGCTGGAAGTAGAAATGCTATTGGTGAAGCACTTTCTAATCTTGTTTTTGCGCCTTTGAAAGAGAATTTGAAATCTGTTTCGCTATCTGCCAACTGGATGTGGGCTTGTAAAAACGAAGGCGAAGATGCTAGATTATACGAAGCGGTACAAGCTTGTTCAGACTTTGCTATCGAATTAGGCATCAATATTCCGACTGGAAAAGATTCGCTATCGATGAAACAAAAATATCCTAACGATGAAGTAATTGCACCAGGAACGGTTATTATTTCGGCTGCTGGACATTGTTCTAATATTACTAAAGTTGTAGAACCTGTTTTGCAGAAAAACGGTGGTGCTATTTATTATATCAACCTTTCGCAAGATGATTTTAAACTTGGTGGAAGTTCGTTTGCGCAAACACATAACAAAATTGGTAAGGATGTGCCAACCATTAAAGATTCGGCGTTCTTTAAAAAAGCTTTCAATACAATTCAAGAACTTATTAAAGACAGACAAATTGTTGCTGGTCATGATATTGGTTCGGGTGGATTAATCACTACTTTAATAGAAATGTGTTTTGCTGACACAAATCTTGGTGCTACTATTTCTTTTGAGGCGTTGCCAGAAAAAGATTTGGTGAAGATTTTATTCTCTGAAAATATTGGTGTTGTGCTTCAAGCAAAAGACGATGCTGCATTTGAAAAAGCTTTTGAAGGATTGGAATTTTTTAAAATAGGAGCAGCTACTAATTCAGATAGTTTAGTTGTTTCAGGTTTCAAGTTTCAGGTTTCAAGTTATAGAAAACTTTGGTTTGAAACGTCTTTCTTACTCGATCAAAAACAAACTAAGAACAACAAAGCGCAAGAACGTTTTGATAATTTAGGTAAGCAAGCATTAGAATATACTTTCCCGAGTCATTTTACGGGAGCGATGCCTTCTAAAATCACCTCGACTGCGCATGGAGTGACAAGACCTAAGGCAGCAATTATTCGTGAAAAAGGAAGTAATTCGGAGCGCGAAATGGCGAATGCGATGTACTTGGCAGGTTTTGATGTTAAAGACATTCACATGACTGATTTGATTTCGGGACGTGAAAACTTGGAAGATATTCAGTTTATTGGCGCTGTTGGTGGTTTCTCTAATTCGGATGTATTGGGTTCTGCCAAAGGTTGGGCTGGAGCTTTTTTATATAACGAAAAAGCCAACACGGCTTTGAAAAACTTCTTGAAAAGAGACGACACGCTTTCGGTTGGAATTTGTAACGGCTGTCAGTTGTTTATGGAATTGGGAGTTATCAATCCGGAGCATGAAGTGCATGGCAAGATGAAGCACAACGATTCTCATAAACACGAAAGTGGATTTACATCGGTTACGATTGAAGAGAATAATTCGGTGATGTTGTCAACTTTGGCTGGAGCTACGCTTGGTGTTTGGATTTCACATGGAGAAGGAAAATTCCATTTGCCACTGCCCGAAGCACAGTACAATATTGTTTCAAAATATGCGCACGAAGGCTATCCTGCCAACCCAAATGGTTCTGATTATAACACGGCAATGCTTTGCGACAAAACGGGAAGACATTTGGTAATGATGCCTCACATTGAGCGTTCAACATTTCCTTGGAATTGGGCGCACTACCCTACTGATAGAAAAGATAAAGTTTCGCCTTGGTTGGAAGCTTTTGTTAACGCACGTTTGTGGATTGAAAAACATAACTCTTAAAATTGAAATAGCATGACATTAAAAAACGCAATTTCTGCATTACTATTATTAATTACTATGACTACGTTTGCGCAAAATTCGTTGACCGAAATTGAGACGGATAAAGGCATTCGATACATCACCAATTCTATTGATTATCAAATAACGGGAAAATATTCTTTTAAAGGTGGCGACCCTATTGCTGTATTAAATAACGACGGAACTGGAATTTATCAACTGCACGACCAACCTCAACGCGCCATGACGTGGGGCATTGAGTGTACAAAAAACGGTGAATTAAAATTCATCAAAGGTTTTGACAATGTGAAATATGCGCTTTTCTATAAATTCGACACGAGTTTGGATGGCGAAACGGTAGAAAACTGGAATAAAGTAGATTTTACCATTCATCTTAATTCTTTGAAGATGTTTATTAATGGAGAACGCGAAAAGAATTTTAATCCGTAGAGACTTAGCGGTGCTATGTTTATTTAAAAACCCTAACCAAAAACGGTTAGGGTTTCCATTTTTGCAACAATGTCTTGTCCTGAAATAGCGATACACAAATTTTATCGTTATGGAAAACCATCAAAAGAATCGCTATATAAAGCGAACACAAAAAGACTATTCTCTGTCTTTTAAACTTCATTTATTCAAAATATAAAGAAGGAATAACCCATGTACTTTGCATTCATTCAAAAAAGCTTGATTGAAAAATTGGAATTAGATAATAGCAATGATTTAGACAGTTTGGTGCAACTATCTGCTAATTTTAAATTAGATAATAATATTCTAAAACAGTTTGACATCAAACTCATAAAAAATATTCATTAAAGCATTTCGTAATTGGAGTACTTTTTTTATACTTTTAAATGCTTAAAACAAAAACCATGTCAAAACTACCACATATAGGAACAAGCATTTTTACCGTAATGTCAAAAATGGCAATTGATTATAAAGCCATTAATCTGGCACAAGGCTTCCCGAATTTTCCGGTGGATGAACGGTTAACTGGTATTGTGTCTGGAATTGCTACTGAAAACGTACATCAATATGCACCCATGAGTGGTCATACTGCATTGTTGGACAAAATAAAACAGCTTACTTTTTCGTCATATTCTAGAAATGTAAACCCAACAACCGAAATACTTGTAACGGCTGGTGCTACCGAAGGGATTTTTGCTACCATTCAAGCCTTGGTTTATCGCAACGAAGAAGTCATTATCCTTGACCCAAGTTATGATTGCTACGAAACACCTATTATATTGTGCAATGCCAAACCGATTCGAATTGCTTTAAAAGATGATTTCACTCCCGATTGGGAAACCATTGGCAATGCGATAAATCATACCACCAAACTCATCATTATCAACAATCCACACAACCCTTCGGGTAGAGTTTGGACCGAGTATGATTATAACCAATTGGAAAAGTTACTCGATAGTTATCCCAATTTATTAGTGCTTTCGGATGAAGTGTATGAGCACATCACTTTTGAACAAAAACATCTCTCTATTCACCACCGTCCAAAACTTTGGGACAGAAGTATTTCGGTTTCTTCGTTTGGAAAAACATTTCACATTACGGGTTGGAAAATCGGCTATCTTATTGCGCCCGAACCTTTGATGAACGAAATCAAAAAAGTGCATCAGTTTTTGGTTTTTAGCGTAAATAGCATCGCTCAAACGGCACTTGCAGAATATCTTAACGTGGTTGATGTTCCTGCCTTGAGTAGTTTTTATCAACAGAAAAGAGATTATTTTAGAGCACTTATAAAAGATACTAAATTTACCTTGCTTCCTTGTGAAGGCACTTATTTTCAAACGGTATCATATAATAACATTAGTACCGAAAATGATATTGATTTTACCAAAAGACTCGTAACCGATTATGGCGTGGCAACGATACCAATATCTGCTTTTAATTTCAACGGAAAAGACACTAATTGCATTCGTTTTTGCTTTGCCAAAGACGATGCTACGCTAGAAAGTGCGGCAGAAAAACTAATGAAATTATAATACTTTCTTAATGCTATGCGTGCATACTAGTTATTTTTAGTACTTTTGGTAAACTAAAACAAAAACTATGAATTTTTCAGCAAAGATGCTTCGCGATAACGCCTTGTCCGACAAAGTAATTGTAGTAACAGGCGGCGGAAGTGGTTTAGGAAAAGCCATGACCAAATACTTCATGGAACTTGGTGCCAAAGTAGCCATTACTTCCAGAGATTTAGAGAAACTTAAAAAAACCGCAACAGAACTAGAAGCCGAAACTGGTGGGACGTGTTTGCCTGTGCAATGCGATGTGCGTCATTATGACCAAGTGGATGCCATGCTTGCTGAAGTATTAAAAGCTTTTGGAAAAGTAGATGTTTTATTAAACAATGCGGCAGGAAACTTCATCTCTCCTACCGAAAGATTATCAGCCAATGCCTTTGATACCATAATCGATATTGTATTAAAGGGTTCCAAAAACTGTACGCTTGCCTTTGGAAAACATTGGATAGACCAAAAACAAACCAACTGCAACATATTGAATATTGTAACGACCTATGCTTGGACAGGTTCGGGCTATGTAGTGCCAAGTGCCACTGCCAAAGCAGGAGTTTTAGCCATGACAAGAAGTTTGGCGGTAGAATGGGCAAAATATGGTATCCGTATGAACGCCATTGCTCCAGGACCATTCCCAACCAAAGGCGCATGGGAACGATTACTTCCTGGCGATTTGGCTGAGAAATTTGACATGGCAAAAAAAGTACCGCTACGAAGAGTGGGCGATCATCAAGAATTGGCAAACTTAGCGGCGTATTTAGTTTCTGATTTCTCTGCCTATATAAATGGTGAAGTGGTAACTATCGATGGTGGCGAATGGCTTCAAGGCGCAGGACAATTCAACATTCTTGAAAAAATACCACAAGAAATGTGGGACATGCTAGAGGAAATGATTAAGAGTAAAGGAAGTAAGTAAGTTGGAAAGCTGAAGATGGAAATTGGAAGATGGAAGTAAATAGAAATCATATTTCAAGTCGCTTTTACCCTTTATAACTTTATTACATTGTTAACAAAATTCCATTGGCAAAGCCATAAATAATTGTATTTTTACACCTCAAAATCTACTAAAAACAAATGGGTAAAATCATTGCTATTGCCAATCAAAAAGGTGGTGTTGGAAAGACTACGACTTCAATCAATCTTGCCGCATCACTGGGAGTATTAGAAAAAAAAGTGTTATTAATTGATGCCGATCCGCAAGCCAATGCTACATCGGGATTAGGTATTGATGTAGAAAGTGTTGAAATTGGAACCTATCAAATATTAGAACACAGCTATACTCCAAAAGATGCTATTGTAGCAAGTACTTCGCCAAACGTTTGGGTGCTTCCTGCACACATTGACTTGGTGGCTATTGAGATAGAATTAGTCGATAAAGATAAGCGTGAGTACATGCTTAAACAAGCATTGGAAGAAGTAAAAGACGATTATGATTATATTCTTATTGATTGTGCACCATCGTTAGGGTTATTAACATTAAATGCGTTAACTGCTGCTGATAGTGTGATTATTCCAATTCAATGTGAATATTTTGCTTTGGAAGGTTTGGGTAAATTATTAAATACTATTAAAAGTGTTCAAAAAATACACAATCCAGAATTAGACATCGAAGGATTACTTTTAACCATGTTCGATTCTCGTTTGCGTCTTTCCAATCAAGTGGTAGAAGAAGTACAAAAACATTTCAGCGATATGGTTTTTAAATCGATTATTCAACGAAACGTAAAATTAAGTGAAGCTCCATCTTTTGGAGAAAGTATTATTAACTTTGATGCAACGAGTAAAGGTGCGAGCAATTACTTGAGTTTGGCAAATGAAGTTATTCAAAAAAACAATAATTAGAAAATGGCAAAAGCGGTTCAGAAACAAGCATTAGGAAGAGGTTTATCTGCTTTATTAAAAGATCCAGAAAACGATATAAAATCGGTTAGCGATAAAAACGCCGACAAAGTTGTAGGTAACATTATAGAACTGGAAATTGATGCTATCGAAATCAATCCATTTCAACCTAGAACTAATTTCAACGAAGAATCAATAAAAGAATTAGCCAGTTCGATAAAAGAATTAGGCGTAATTCAACCCATTACGGTTAGAAAATTAGACTTCAATAAATACCAATTAATTTCGGGAGAACGAAGACTTAGAGCTTCCAAAGTGGTTGGACTAACAACTATTCCTGCTTATATTCGTATTGCAAACGACAACGAGTCGTTAGTAATGGCATTGGTAGAGAATATTCAGCGTCATGATTTAGACCCGATTGAAATTGCACTTTCTTACCAAAGATTGATTGATGAAATTCAATTGACACAAGAACAAATGAGCGAACGCGTTGGTAAAAAACGTTCGACGATTGCCAATTATCTACGTTTATTAAAATTAGACCCAATCATCCAAACTGGAATTCGTGATGGCTTCATCTCTATGGGACATGGTCGTGCTTTGATTTCTATTGAAAACTTAGATGTTCAATCGGACATTTATCATAAAATAGTGATGGAAAACCTTTCGGTTCGTGAAACTGAAGCTTTGGTCAAAAATCATCAAGACAGTTTAAAACCAGCACCAGCAAAATCTAAAAAAACGAACAATTTTTCTATAGATGAAAGTCAAAAGAAAGACATTGCTGCTTTTTTTGGTGCAAAAATAGATGTAAAAGTTGCCGGAAATGGAAAAGGGAAAATCACTATTCCGTTCCATTCGGAAGAAGATTTAAACCGCATTATTAACTTACTTACTAAATAGTGAATAAAGCTTTTTACATAGTTTTATTTTTTTTCCTACTTGGGTCACAAACGTTTTTTGGACAAGTTAGCAGTAGTGATTTAGTAATAGCAAAAGATACTGCAAAGGTTTCAAAAACGATAGTTTATGATCCGTTGCGACCATCAAAAGCTGCTTTTTACTCAGCACTTCTTCCAGGATTAGGGCAAGCCTATAATAAAAGCTATTGGAAAATTCCAATTGTTTATGGTGCCATTGGAACGAGTTTGTATTTCTATTTCAACAACAATAAAAAATACCATAGTTATCGCGATGCCTACAAACAAAGACTTCAAGGACTGCCCGACCAATACGATTATCTAGACGACGACCGATTAATCAGAGCGCAGCGTTTTTACCAACGAAATAGAGATTTGTCCTTATTAGTTGCCGTAGGTTTTTATGTGTTGAATATTGTAGATGCTAATGTTGATGCGCATTTAACGCAGTTTAACGTCAACGACAATCTTTCTATCGTTCCCGATTTACAACAAAGCGATTTCACTGTTCTACCAAATCTTGGATTAACTTTAAATTATAAGTTTTAGATGAAAATAGCATTACTTGGGTATGGAAAAATGGGACACGTTATCGAACGAATTGCTTTAGAACGTGGTCATGAAATAGTGCTTAAAAAAACAAGTTCCAATTCTTTTGATGGTTTAGAAAAAGCCGATGTTGCCATAGATTTTAGCATTCCAACTGTTGCTGTAGAAAACATATCAACAGCAATCAATCATGGAATTCCTGTAATTTCTGGAACTACAGGTTGGCTAGAAAATTATCATGAAATGGTAAAACTTTGCGAAGAAAAGAATGCCGCATTTCTATATGGTTCCAATTTTAGTTTAGGCGTAAATCTGTTTTTTGAATTAAATGACTATTTGGCAA
>Ga0116182_1004913_pt1 | contig 11614 bp, 9 predicted proteins | sample AD_UKC077_MetaG_FD_89805 | JGI IMG/M metagenome (GOLD analysis project Ga0116182, IMG submission 89805) | Active sludge microbial communities of municipal wastewater-treating anaerobic digesters from USA - AD_UKC077_MetaG | ecosystem: Engineered > Bioreactor > Anaerobic > Digestate | place: USA...
CCAGTCACAAACTCCGGCACCGGCACGCACACGCGGCGAAAAGTTTTAGGCAGCGCCTTAATGAGGTAAGTGAGCTTTTCGCGTAACATGCCCGGCACCAGCCATTCGGCTTGCACAGGGTTGAGCTGGTTGAGCAACGCCAGTGGAATGGTTGCCGTGACGCCATCCAAGGCATGACCGGGTTCAAAGCGGTATTTCAGTGCAATATTCACTGACTCACCCTCACCCGCGCTGTCGCGCTCCCCTCTCCCGCCTGCGGGAGAGGGGCTGGGGGTGAGGGTAATATTTGCAGATAATGTCAGCGTTTCTGGAAACTGTACTTCCGTAATCGCATCCGCGCCGTGGCGCATTAAATCATCACGCGTTAAATACAGCAATTTTGGATTGATTTTTTCGGCTTCAAGGCGCCATTTTTCAAAGCTGGCCGCATTAAAAATATCTGCCGGGATTTTTGCATCGTAAAATCTAAATAGCTGATGCTCATCCACCAGCACATCTTGGCGGCGCGCTTTATGCTCTAACTCTTCCACTTCAGCAATCAGGCGTTCATTCGCTGTAAAAAAAGGTGCGCGCGTATCAAATTCACCGTTGGCGAGCGCTTCGCGAATAAAAATCTCGCGCGATTCTACTGGGTTAATCGGCCCATAATGCACGCGGCGCTTCGGAATAATCGTCAATCCATACAATGACACACGCTCCCACGCATTGACCATGCCCATTTTTCTATCCCAACGTGGGTCTGAATATTGGCTTTCTGTCAGGCCGCGGGCGAGCGGCTCAATCCAATCTGGCTCAATTTTAGCCACACAGCGCGCATAGAGTTTGGTGGTATCCACCAACTCTGCGGCAATCACCCATTTTGGCCGTGTTTTCTTTAACGTTGAACCCGGCGCAATATGAAAGCGAATGCCGCGCGCACCGGCGTAAGACTCACTTTCACCATCTTTAAAGCCAATATTGCCGAGCAACCCCGCCAATAGCGCTTTGTGAATTTGCTCATAATTCGCGTCTTTTTCGTTCTGCTTAAATTCCATCTCGGAGACGATTTCCAGCAACTGCCCGTGCAATTCACGCCATTCTTTTAGGCGCAGAAATGACAGGAAATTGGCATGGCATTGATTAAGTAAATCTTTATTCGATTTTTTGCTTTTTAAAGCCGTATCAAACCAATCCCATAATTTGAGATAGCTCATAAAGTCTGAGCCTTCACCTGCAAATTTGCTGTGCGCGTTATCCGCTGCTTCGCGTTTATCCATGGGCCGTTCGCGCGGGTCTTGAATACTCAGTACGCTGGCGATGATCAACATTTCTTTTAAGCAGGCTTCACGTTTGGCGGCCAAAATCATGCGCCCCACACGCGGGTCTAGCGGCAATTTGGCGAGCTGCAACCCTATTTCGGTGATTTGGCGGCGTGCATCTACCGCGCCTAATTCCTGCAGCAATAAATAACCATCGGCAATCAAGCGCGAACTGGGCGCTTCAATAAAGGGAAATTCCGCCACATCGCCCAAGCGCAAGGCCGCCATGCGCAAAATCACGCTGGCGAGCGAGCTACGTAGAATTTCTGGCTCGGTAAATTCTGGGCGGCCATCAAAATCTTGCTCTGAATAAAGCCGCACACAAATACCGTTGGAAACGCGCCCGCAGCGCCCCGCCCTTTGCTTGGCGGCGGCTTGGCTGATTTTTTCAATCTGCAATTGTTCCACTTTAGCGCGCGGACTATAGCGATTCACGCGCGCCAAACCTGCATCAATCACATACTTAATCCCCGGCACGGTAAGCGAGGTTTCAGCCACATTCGTCGCCAGCACAATGCGGCGCAGGCTATGGCTTTTAAAAATCTTTTGCTGGTCTTCAATACTCAAACGCGCAAACAGAGGCAGCACTTCAATGTGCTTTAGCTTGGCCGAACGGCCCTGATATTTACGCAAATGGTCGGCCACATCGCGAATTTCGCGCTCGCCCGGCAAAAACACCAAAATATCGCCATCACCAAGACGTAACAAATCATCGGCCGCGTCAAGAATAGCTTCTTCAATGGCTTCTTCTTCGTCATCTTCTTCCAGCCAGCGAGCTTCAGTTTTAGCTTTTCTCGCTATACCAAAGATGGTGTCATCTTCTAAATCAAACTGTGCATTGTCAGCTTCGGCAATTTCTTTTGCGCGAAAACCTGCCGCCCCCAGTGGCCGATAACGAATCTCAACGGGGAAAGTACGGCCTGAAACTTCAATCACCGGCGCGCCATTAAAGTGTTTTGAGAATCGATCTGCATCTATGGTGGCAGAAGTCACAATCACTTTTAAATCAGGGCGTTTGGGTAAAAGTTGCTTCAAATAGCCCAATAAAAAATCAATGTTCAGGCTGCGTTCGTGCGCCTCATCAATAATAATGGTGTCGTACGCGTTTAAAAATTTGTCACCTTGCGTTTCCGCCAGCAAAATACCATCGGTCATCAGCTTAATGTAGCTATTTTCTGACAACTTGTCGTTAAAGCGCACTTTATAGCCGACAACTTCGCCTAACGGTGAGTTTAACTCTTGCGCAATACGCGAAGCCACCGAGCGCGCGGCAATGCGGCGCGGCTGGGTGTGGCCAATTAAACCCGCCACACCACGCCCCAACTCTAAACAAATTTTGGGGATTTGTGTGGTTTTGCCTGAACCGGTTTCACCGCAGATAATCACCACCTGATGTTTGGCAATGGCCGCGGCGATTTCATCTTTTTTTCCGCTGACAGGTAACGCTAAAGGGTAATCCGGCTTGGGTAAATTGGCCAAACGCGCCGCATATTTGGCTTGGGATGCGCGCATTTTTTGCGCCACTTCGTTTAGCAAGCGCTGCGCTTTTATTTTAGATTGTTCATCTGACGATTTTTGTAAATCGGCCGCATCGCGCAATTTGCGCCTAAGCGCATGACGATCAGCCAGCATACAAGTGGCTAGCACGTTGATTAAATTTGAAATATTCGCTTTTGGCTGATTCATGAGCAGCGCATTTTACCATGCGCGATGGGGATTCACGCTTGAAAATAGCGCATGAAGTTGCCTCAAAATTTAAGGTGAACATATGCTTAAAAAATAGGCATCATTCAGGCTGATTTAACCACAACCTTTTTCGATGCTCTGGAAGCCTTGTAAATAAAGGCTCGCAGGGCATATATTTTTTCTCGGCGCGTTTAATGGATTAAATTAATCATTTTAGAACGTTAATTCTGAGAAGTATTTTTGCTGTTCAGCTTTATTATATTTCCTTAAAGTTTTAAGTGTTAAGTGTTAAGTTTTTCGGCAACATTGGCACGCACCTTTTAAAAGCCAAACGTTAAGATTCATCTGAATTGGCTGGGTTACGATGCCAAACCTGCCACTCTTGATAACGTTTATCCAACGTAGGCATCAATCTATCCACATTTTCCCAGCTGTTTTCAATATGATAAATGCTTTCATACTCAAAGCCATTGGCGTCTGCGTGTGCATCAAACACATCGCAATAATCTTGCAAATAATCAGCGTACTGCTGTGCAAAAGCGGTTTCACCATCATAATAATCTTGAACAAAGGCTAAGCCTTCTTCACTAATGTCCTCTTCCCAAAGCCTTTCATCACATTCTGTGATTAAAAAATCACGCCCAGTGATTTCGCGCTTTAACACCCGCCGAATGGCTTCTTGTGAATTTTCATGGTGCATTTCACCAATTAAATTGCGCGCGATTATCCATGCCAAAAACATGCCAATATGTGTGCCACCATTTTCATCTGGCAAACCTTCGGGGTAGTCACCGCCGTAGTGCCACTCCATTTTGTCAAAAGCCATTAAGAACTCCTCTCACATTTTCACGCGCATCATTTTTCATCGCGCACCCGCAAAAAACTGGCAAATTTTGGTTTACCAAGTTTCGTTTTGTCGCGATAGGTATACGTTACCACGCTGCCAATTTTGGGCGGGTTTTCACGCTGTGCGTCAGTAAACCCTGTGCCGAGTTTAAAGCGAATACCTTCTGGCGTCTCCATCACCAACGCACCTAATTTGCCTTGATATTTGCCGCGCCCGGCAGTGTGGCCAATCACCGTGGCTTCAGCATCGAGATGCAGTTTGAGCTTTAACAGCACATCAGTGCGGCCTGTCACATAGGGCGCATCGGCGCGGTGCAGCATCAGGCCTTCACCGCCATTTGCCACCACTTGTTTAAGTTTTTGCTGAAGTGCGGCTTCATTTTTTACCCGAAACTGCGTGACTGCTTTTAAATGCGGTACTTGCGCTTTTTTGACAATTGCATTGATGCGCTGCACGCGCGCTTCAAACGTGCCAGGCGCCTCAGGTAACTCAAAGATCAAATATGAAATTTCACGCCACTCATCATCCACCGGTACGGCTTTGCGCAAGGCGCCAGAAAGCGCATCAAACTGACCGCGGGCCAGCCATAATTCGCCATCAAGCGGCGTGTCTGGAAAGTGTTCTGTAAACCAGTTCGGGGCCGCAATCACATTGCCCGCACGCGTGCGCAAAGTTTTGCCATCCCACAATGCGCGTACCCCGTCATATTTTTCACTGACCAAATAATGCTCAACCGCAATACCGCGCTGGTAAACCTGTGCCAGTAAAATATCCGCATTATTTTGCTGGGCTAATGCCGCTTGCGCAAAACCCAGTACTAAAAATGCGCTGAACAGCAGTTTGGCAAAAGTTTGAAAGCGCATAAATGATTAACGGCTCGGCAAGGCAAAGCGCGGCTGCATGGCCTCTAAATTGAGTTCGTGCAAAATCGACTGCATGCGCTCGAGCGCGTTTTTACGCGGCTGGCCTGTGTATTTGGCAATAATCAACTCATTTTTCATCGAATGCTCCCAGCCCACAAGCTCAGTCACCGTCACATTGTAACCGGCTGCTTCCAGTTGCAGGCAGCGCAGCACATTGGTGATTTGGCTGCCAAACTCGCGCGTGTGTATTGGGTGGCGCCAAATTTCACTCAGCGCAGTTTTGGCTAAACTGGTCGATTTATGCTGGCGCATCACTTCAGCTACCTCGGCCTGACAGCAAGGCACCAGCACCAAGTATTGCGCATGTTTTTGCAGGCCAAACTGAATGGCATCATCGGTGGCGGTGTTGCAGGCATGCAAGGCAGTGACAATATTTACTTGTGCCGGAATGGCTTCAGAAGTAATGGATTCTTCCACCGTTAAATGTTCAAAACGCATGCGCGCGAAGCCACAGCTTGCGGCTAACTGGCGGGATTTTTCCACCAAATCGGCACGCGTTTCAATGCCAATCACTTGGCCGCTTTCACCTTGCTTCATCAGTAAGTCATACAAAATAAAGCCTAAATACGATTTGCCCGCGCCGTGGTCTACCAGCGTTGGGTTGGCGTTGTGCGCCAGCACTGCCTGAAACAGCGGCTCAATAAAGTTGACCAAATGGTAAACCTGCTTTAACTTACGGCGGCTATCAAGGTTTAACTTGCCATCGCGCGTAAGAATATGCAATGCCTTGAGTAAGGCAACCGATTGATGCGGCCGAACATCGGCCCTAAGACTTTCTGGAATGGAATTCATAAAGCATTTTAATGCGAATCACGCATTTTTACCGAGCAATTTTTATCGCCTCTGATTTAAGCACAGCTGATACGTAATGGCCTAAAGCATGACGCAGCACGCAACAAAATTGATTAAAAATGGACGATTCACCGCCGGCGACTGCCATTATTTGACCAATTGTAAATATTGGTTATACGAAGAACTTCGCTACAAGCAAGTATTCATGCGGACTCACTAAGTTACTAGGTGGTTAACCTGCTGATTTGGCATCATTTTTGCTTAAATATATACATAACTAAGCATTATTGCTAATGATTCACTTATTCCTAAAAGGTTATCAGGCATTATGAAAAATAAAAATAACTACAAATTGCGTCAAAATTATGTAAAAAAATCCGTATTGGCGAGCGGCTTCACTTTAGTTGAGGTCATGATTGCAGTCGCCATTGTGGGGGTATTGTCGGCCATTGCGATTCCAGCGTATAACGACTATGTAGAAAAAGCCAGAGTGCATGAAGCCGTTACCGATATTGCCGCAATGAGCGTTCTGATTGAAAACTACTTTCAAGAAAACAGAATTTACCCTGACACACTGGCCGATGTTAAGCTCGATGGCAAAATGGACCCATGGGGCAAGCCATACCGCTATTTGAATTTAGTTAAAAATGGTAACGGTGGTGCTAGGCGTGATAAAAACTTGGTGCCGCTCAATTCAGACTTTGACCTCTATAGCGAAGGTAAAGATAAAGACACACGCTTACCGATTTCACAAGCCAGAAGCCTGGATGATGTGCTGCGTGCCAATGATGGTAAGTTTGTAGATTTGGCCAAAAAATACTAAGGCTAAGTTGACGGCCTAATTTTTATGCTAATTTCAGGTTTTTATGCGATTTTCAGGCACATTTCTTAAAAGCAAGGTTGCGCAGCGCATTGCGCTGTTGCTCTTGATTGCGGCGGTGATTCCCGCATTACTGATTACCTGGCTCACCTACCGCAATGTAGGCCAGCTCACAAGCGAGCATTCACAACACACCTTAAAGACAACCAGCCAAAATTACGCCTTGCTAGCCTTTAATAATTTGCTCACGGCGCGCAAATTTTTGCAGCACACCACGCAAAGCTATCATCACGAAAACTCGCATACTGAAGAAATTTGGCAGCACGCAAAATCGATAGCTATGTTTAACGCTATTGTTGAAATATCCACCGAAGGTAAAATCATTAGCCAGCATGGCCAGTATCAAGCTTTGGTGGCAGCCCTCAAGCAACAAGGCCAGAGCATTGTCAACAGCACAACCCATGAAAAAACCAGATTAATTGTTTTTGCTGCCACACAAGCACAGCAAAGTGCGCATGTGAGTTTAGCAATACCCAGTTTTGAACAAGGTCAATTGCATAGTTTGTTGGTTGCAGAATTAAATCCTGATTTCCTTTGGGGTTTAAAATCCAATTACTCTTCAGAACAGCAAATTTGTGCCTACCGGGTGACCGATTCGAGTAAAACCACACTATTTTGCTCTTCTGACGCAACAGACAAGGCCAGACTAAACAGCCAGAAAGGCGCATGGGATTTATTTTTAAAAGCTGAGTTAGACGATGCGCCATGGACATTTGAAACCACCCAATTTACACCCGCCGCTAAAAGCGGCCTGTGGGCGCTCATCGGCAGCAACGACTACATTGGTGTTGGCCTTTTGAGTTTATTGGTGGTTGGGCTATTGAGCCTGATTCAAATCCGCAGAACCATGATTCCGCTAGAACGCTTAATTGACGGCACCCGAAAAATTTCGCAGGGTGAATTTGCGTCAGTAGATGTGGATGGAAAATCAGAGTTTTCTGAATTAGCCACGGCATTTAACAGCATGTCTGGCAATATCAAGCGCCAGCTTGATACTTTGCAATCTCTTTCTGAAGTTGACCGAAAAATCGTCACCAAGCTGGATATTGACCATTTGATTGACCAAGTCATGGCGCGCATTCTGTATTTAAAACCAGATGCAAGCGCATGCATCTTTAGAATAGTGGATAAAACAGATACTGAATTGCAATGTATAGTTGATGCTGCCAACCAAGCGCATGCTTCATCAAGACGAAAAACTATCACCCAAGAAGAGGCGGATTTCATTGAGCGCCACACGCACGGAAGCTTCTTAGCGTGTGAACCACAAAGCCTGTTTGAACATCAACAGTCAATGGCAGGTTTGGGCGCAAACGCGATTTGGCTACTGCCAATATTCTGGCAAGGCGAGATGTGTGCTTTTTTGTTGCTAGGTAGCCAACAAAAATTAGATGAAAACGACAGTGACCTACATGAGATTCGTGACCTTGCAAGCCGCATCGGTATTGTGATGTCCGCACAAAAACGTGAAGCGCAATTACTCATGCAAGCGCACTATGATATTTTAACCGGTCTGCCAAACCGTATTTTGTTAGAAGATCGCATTGGGCAGGCCATTGAACTGAGCGACCGCACCAAGCTCCCCATGTGGGTGGTGTTTTTAGACTTGGACCGTTTCAAGTTTATTAACGATAGCATGGGCCATAATATTGGCGACCAACTGCTCGTACAGGTAGCTAATCGCATGCAAGCGGTGGTACGTGAGGTGGACACCGTAGCGCGTTTTGGCGGGGATGAGTTTATTATCGTGCTACCCGGCCAGGCCGATGAAACGCTCATGATGGGCGTACTGGAACGGATGATTGCCGCCGTTTGTCAGCCCATGCAAATCAATAGCCTTGAAATAATCATTACCTGCAGTATTGGCATTGCCGTTTACCCCAATGATGGCGCGAATGCTGAAACGCTCATTCAGCGTGCCGACATTGCCATGTACCGTGCTAAAGAATTGGGCAAGAATAATTTTCAATTTTTTACTGAGTCGATGAATGAAAAAGTAGCTGAGCGCATGTATATGGAGAACCTGCTCCGCCACGCGCTAGCCAAAAATGAGCTGGAAGTGCACTACCAGCCTAAAGTGGATTTAGAGACCATGCAAATAGCCGGCATGGAGGCGCTCATCCGCTGGAACAGCCCAGAATTAGGTTTTATTTCACCCTTGAGGTTTATTAGCTTAGCCGAAGAAACAGGTTTGATTGTGCCCATTGGCGAATGGGTCATGCGTACGGCATGCGCGCAAACGGTGGCTTGGCAAAAAGCCGGGTTTGCGCCCATTTTAATGTCAGTCAATTTATCTGCCCGGCAATTCAAGCAAAGCAATCTAATTGAACGCATTAAGAACATCTTAAAAGAAACGGGTTTAGATGCACAATATTTAGAACTTGAACTGACGGAAAGCCTAGTGATGACAGAAGTGGAGTCTTCATTAAAGCTGCTGCATGAAATTAAAGCGTTAGGCATTCAAATTTCAGTGGATGATTTTGGCACTGGTTACTCAAGCCTTTCTTACTTAAAAGATTTGCCGCTTAACACCCTCAAAATTGACAAATCATTCACTGATGACATTGTGAACCACACCGACAAAGCCCCGATTGTGCAGGCCGTCATTTCACTTGCAAAAAGCCTCAACCTTAAAATTGTGGCCGAAGGTGTGGAATCTTACGAGCAAGTCTTGTATCTTCAACAGCATGCCTGCGACCAAATGCAGGGCTATTACTTTAGCCGCCCCAAACCAGCCATTGACATTGAAAAGCTGTTGATTGAAGCGCAAGCGGCTACTTCGAAAAAGATAGCGCACGCTTAGTTAATTTTTTTAAATCAAGAATTCAAAAAAACTTTTCTTAGTCTGTCGTCAAACATATGACGACTGCGTTCTGTTAAGTAAGTGCGTAGATTTAATTACCCGCCTAGACTCAATTAAGGAAATCAAAATGAAAAAAACAGTTATTCTTACCAGCACACTGATTGCACTTGCCACCTCATTTGGTGCGATAGCTGACAGAGACCATCGCTTGGACCAACGCGGCGACCGTATTGAAGACAGATTAGATCGCCGTGGCAATCACATTGAAGACCGATTAGACAGACGCGGCGACCGAATCGAAGACCGACTGGATAACAAAGCAAATAAAGCGCGTGCACACGGTCATGAAAAACGTGCTGAGCATCTTGAGCGTAAAGGCGACCGCATCGACCAACGGCTTGACGATCGTGGTACGCGCATTGATGACCGCTTAGATAGAAAAGGCGAGCACATCAACCATCGTCTGGATAGACGCGGTGCGCATCACGCCAAAAAATAAGCGCAACAATTCGTTAGAATATTTAAGGGTAATATAACGCATTCATCACGCGAAGGCATGGTCGACCATCTAATGCAACATTTTCTTGCTGAAATTGAAGGCCGCGCCTTTCGTATTGCGCAGATTGCAACGGGCAATCGTGAAGATGCGCTAGATATTGTGCAAGATGCCATGATGAAATTGGTACAGAAATATAGTTCGCATGCAAAAGATGAATGGAAGCCGCTGTTTTACAGCATTTTGCAAACACGCATACTTGATTGGCATCGGCGTCAAAGTGTACGCAACCGTTTTAGAAGCTGGTTTCATTGGAATGAAGATGACGATACCGAAGATTTTCTTGAACAGCAGCCCGCAAGCGAGGCAAGCGCGCCCGATGTGCAACTGCAAGATGATCAATTTATGAACAATCTCAATACTGCATTAAGTAAACTACCGCTTCGTCAGCAGCAAGTATTTTTAATGCGAGTGTGGGAAGGCATGGATATCGCCGAAACCGCCACCGCCATGCAATGCTCACAAAGTAGCGTTAAAACACATTATGCGCGCGCCTTAGAAAAATTGCGCACGCAACTAGAACATCATCAGTAACAGGGTGAACATCATGAGCCATCATCAATTTGAAGATAAAATAAAAGCCAGCCTAACGCGTAGCGTCGAAGCCATTGATGCCGACACACGTCAACGCTTGGCAGATATTCGTCTGCAGTCACTCAATACTGTAAGCAAGCGCGCATCCTCTGCAAAATGGCTAACGCTTAATTTTTGGCGTAGCAATATGTTCGTTCCGGCGGCTTCACTGACGTTTTGTGCACTCATAGCAATCATACTAATCAAATCACCGCAAAGCCAACAACCTGGCATGGTGACACCCGCAATGGATAATGTGGATCAGGTGGCTATTTTAGAGTTACTCAATAATCCAGATGATTTAGAAATGTTGAATGACCCTGATTTTTATCTATGGGCAGATGAAATATTAAAGGACGGGGCCGAAAATGCTGGTTAGATTTTCATGGCAATCTCTTTCTTATACGTTGCACCTAAGCTTCAGGCATAGTAAAAAATGACTAATTTGATAAGTTGTCACATGCATACACGTGTTTATAGCAGATTAAAATATAGCGCAATCACACTGGGCCTAGTCGTCAGTATGATGTCGTTTAACGCGCTGGCAGAGTCAGACAATGCAGAAGGGATTGCTTGGCAAGACCTAAGCGCCCAACAACAAGAAACCTTAAGCGCAATCAAAGAAGATTGGAACACCCTACCCGCAGAACGCCAACGGCGACTAAGCAAAGGCGCTGAAAAATGGGGCGAGATGGACCCCGAGCAACGTGAGCATATCCGCGAAAGGCTGCACCATTATCAAAATCTTTCACCTGAGGATAAAGAAGCGGTGAAGGCGCAAATGCGTGCATTTAAAGAACTGCCCTATGATGAACGCAAGGCGTTACGCGAACGCTGGAAAAATCTACCCCCGGAACAAAAAGAAATGCTTCGTGAACGCTATAAAGATAGGCACGATGACGAGCGCAAGGCAATGCGTGAAGAATTTAAACAAAAAAAACGTGAATGGCGCAAGCATCGCGAACGCGACTGACTTTAATAAACAGTCGTGCTGATTTTGAAACATTGAAGCACTTTAAACAAACAACCTCTCGACCCCCTTAATTTTTCAAAAATAAGGGGGCTCAACAATGTTAAAATGCAGAACGCACGCTTTTTAACAATCAAGCCGCATCGTCTGAAGTAGCATTAGGCTTAGCCGCGGCCCATTTTAAGGTTTAAATTAAGGTTCACTATGGCCATTCAATGGTATCCGGGGCACATGACCCAAGCCCGCAAAAAGGCGGAAGAAACCATGGAATTCACCGACGTGGTGA